>MDSZ01024919.1_pt1 | contig 15012 bp, 13 predicted proteins | sample 811201 | NCBI WGS metagenome assembly MDSZ01 (sample SAMN05326647, study PRJNA326480) | marine metagenome | isolation source: seawater | place: Indian Ocean: North | collected 2010
ATATCTTCTGAGTTGAACTGATTCATTGAGATATGAATTTAAATAAAATCATGCAATTATTATATAATTTTATATTAATAAGATGTTATATGAGCATAATTAAAAAAATTTCTAACGGTGAATCCATCATCTGGGTCTGGAAAATAGACGAATCGATAGATGAGTTAATTGAATTAACAAATCAAACTACCGACATAAAAAATGAAATTAAGAAAAAAGAGTTCTATGCCTCAAGAATTTTAATTGAAAAAATTTGTGAGAAATTAAATATAGATTTTTTGGGAATAAAAAAAGATGATAATGACAAGCCTCATCTTATAGGCTCTAAATATTATATTTCTATCTCTCATAAATTCCCTTATGTTTCTGTAATTTTTGATGTTAAAAAATGTGGTATTGATATTGAGAAAATAGATGAAAAAGTAAGAAAAATTAAATCTAAATTTCTAAATGAAGACGAAGAGTTAGTCGTTGGTGAAAATCTAAAGAAATTAGTTGAGTACTGGTCCATGAAAGAGACAGCATATAAAGTAGAGGGTGAGACAATACCTATAAAAAGTATAGAAATTAAAGAAAAGTCAGAAAATCTCTACTCTTGCTCAATTCATGGAAATACTATTGAAATAACTACTGAGGAAATTAATGACCATATACTAAGCTATTCAACCTAGTCCTCTTTCTGCTTTTTTAAATCTCTCTCGATTTTTTTTCGACTCTTACCTAAAGGTGCAAAGAAATGCTTAGGGTTTTCATTGATATGTTGTAATAGCTTATCGAGATCGTAAGCAGTTTGATTCAAATTATTATAAAGTGAGTCATCCGAAAGAAGTAATGATAAAGTACCTCCTTCTCCAGATTCTAAGTCATCAAAAACACCATTCATCGAAGTCAATAAAATATCAATTTGATTAAAAGTATTTTCAAAGTTTACTTTATTAAGATTTGAAATCATATCATTTGCCCCTTCTATTATAGGATTTATATCTTCAAGTTTTTTAGAAAGATCAGAAGTTAGATTATTTAAATTATCTAGTGTAGAAGATATCGTAGATTCATTAGATTCAATTAAATTATTTGTATTTGATAATACATCATTTAGATTATCAAGAGTTGTAGTAATCATATCGCCACTGCCTCTTAAACTTGCTAATATATCATTTAACCTACTTATAGTTACTCCAAGATTATCGGTTATTGGTGTAGCTTTTTCAAGAAGTTCAGAAAGACCACCAGCAATTTCTGCATTTACAGTATCACCATCATTAAGTGGATCAGTTATGTCTCCAATACTTAAAATAATAGCTTTGCTACCGAGAAAATCATTACTGCTAAGAGTCGCTACTGAATTTTTTCCTATAATTAAATCTTCGTCAATATCCATACTAACTAAAATTTTATTATCCATTTCCTGAAGGATTTTAATATTACTTACTCTACCTACAGTATAACCATTAACAATAACAGGATTAGCGACTATCAAACCATCCACATTTTCATATAGGGCATAATATCTATTTATTGGAGAGAAGAAGTCAATTCCCTTAAGAAAATTAGAGCCTAGATAAAAAAATACTAAACCCACTACTCCAATTAATCCTACTTTAATTTCTTTATTCATAGGTCAAAATTAAACATTTGATTCTAAATAGGCTTTATAATCTCTTATTGCCCTGAAGATTGCTGAAGCCATATAAACTCGATGCGTTTTATTATTTAATTTTTTTTCCTCTTCTGGATTCGTCATAAATCCTGTTTCTATAAGCACACTAGGCATTGTTGTATTCCATAAAACCTGAAAAGGGGCTTGCTTTACACCTCGAGACCTTATTCCTACTCTATTTTTAAATTGATCTTGAATAAGGTTTGCAAGAATTGTACTATTATCAATTTTAGCCTTTTGATTTAAACTTAAAAGCATTACCGATTCAGATGAATTCGGATCAAAATCTTTATATGTCTCCTCATAATTTTCTTCAAGGAAAATAACAGAATTTTCTCTTTTTGCTACATTCATATTTGCTGATGTTTTACTTAATCCCATTAAATAGGTTGTAGCCCCATAGACAGATGATTTCGAAAATGAATCTGCATGTATAGAAATAAATAAATCAGCATTAGCTTTATTAGCAATCTCAGAACGTCTATATAATGTCAAAAATTTATCTTCTTTACGAGTATAAACTATATTTATAGCTGGCATATTTTCTTTGAGAATTCTTCCTAATTCTAGAGATATTGATAAAGCAATATCCTTCTCCCAAGATATTTTACCCCTTGCTCCAGGATCTTTACCACCGTGACCAGCATCAATAACAATAGTTTTGAGTCTATATTGAGAAGGGTTAAGTGAGTTAAAAGAAGTTAAAACAATGAATAAACCCAGTAAAAATGATATATTAATCTTTCTCATTATAACTTATTAAGCCTATAGGCGATAACTTTGCCAAGTGTAAATTTATCAAAAAGTAATATATTTATAAAATTGAGAAAGTTAGTAATATTATTATTTCTACTTATTCCTTTCACTTCTTATCCTCAAATGGAATCAGATTCCCTTTTTTCATTAATGGCTAGTGATACAACTAATATACTAATTGAGGATACTACTGTTCAAAAAAGCGAAATCGAAACAACAATTAATTATAGTGCCAGAGATTCTATTTTTTATGACCTGAAAACCCAAAAATTAAAATTGTATGGCGATTCAAAGATTGATTATGGCGAAATTAATTTAGAAGCTTATGAGATATTAGTCGATTGGACTGATAAAACTCTCGATGCTAACTTCATATTAGATTCAACAGGAAAAAAAATTGGGAAGCCCATCTTTTCTGAAGGAAATCAGTCCTACGAGACAGACAAAATCACCTATAATTTTGATTCTAGAAAAGCAAAAATAAAGGGTATCGTAACTCAACTCGATGATGCTTACATGCAAGGAGAAGATGTAAAAAAGAATGAATATGATGAACTTTTTATAAGTCATGCAAAATATACAACATGTAATTTAGCTGAACCTCATTTTCATATTTCAGCAAATAAGATAAAGGTAATACCTGGCAAAAAGGTAGTTTCAGGCCCTTTTCATTTAAAATTTGGTGATATTCCTACCCCTCTAGGGTTTATTTTTGGAATGTTCCCACAACCTAAGAAGAAAGTTTCTGGTCTAATTATGCCGAATTATGGAGAAGAGAAAAGAAGAGGGTTTTATTTAAGAGATGGAGGATATTATTTTGCTGTTAATGATCATATTGATTTACGAATTACTGGAGACATATACTCAAAGGGAAGTTATGGAGGTACTATTGCTACAAACTATAACAAAAGATATTCTTATAATGGTAGTTTAAGGTTTAATTATAATAAAAGTAAATTAGGTGATTTTGAAAATCCATCCGTATCAAATGATTTTTCTTTATCCTGGTCACACACACCTGACTCAAGAGGTAAATCAAGTAGATTTTCCTCATCAGTGAATTTCCAAACAAATTCATACAATCAAAATAAAAATTTAGTTTATTCAAATTTCAATGAAAGTATAAATGCACAGTTCAATTCAAATATTTCGTATTCAAAAACTTTTAATGGACCCTTTAATTTATCAGCCAATTTAAGACATTCTCAAAATGTCCAAACAAAAAAAGTTAACCTGACCCTTCCCGATGTCAGCTACAATATGAGTAGAATATATCCTTTTAAAAATTTAGGGAAGTTAGGGAAAACAGCTTTAGGAAAATTAAGCATAAGTCATAGGTTCACTGGTAAGATTGAATTAACAAATGGATCAGTTGGTAGCTCATTAAGTGGACTAAATATTATAAACTCTTCAAACAATTTTTCAGAACAAATTGATTTTAATACTGATAATATTAATTCAATAATTGATAGATCAAAGATTGGTGGAAAGCATACTATACCAATTTCAACATCTTTTAACCTATTAAAATATTTTACTGTGAGTCCTAGTATGAATTATGATGAGATATGGTATTTAAAAAAATTAAATTATAGTTTTAATGAATTAGAGAATGGTATTGAAATAGATACTACAAATTCATTCCAAAGAGCTTGGTCTTATTCAACAGCATTAGCATTATCAACTAGAATTTATGGAACTGTTTTTTTCAAAAAAGGAAAAATAAAAGCAATAAGGCATGTAATTTCTCCAGAAATATCGATGTCATTTAGCCCAGACTTTACAAAACCAAAATTTGGATATTATGAAAATGTTCAGATCAACAATGAAGGCGACACAAAACTTTTAAGTAAATATGAAAATTTTTTATTTGGAGCCCCGAGAAGTGGTAGTTCAGCATCAATGAATTTTTATATAGGTAATAATCTTGAAATGAAGGTAGTAGATAAAAATGATACAATTAGCGGAACAAGAAAAATTAAGATTTTTGATAATCTTTCATTTTCAAGTAGCTATAACTTTTTAGCTGATTCATTTGGGCTCGCTCCAATTAGATTTAATACTAGAACATCATTTTTTAAAAGACTTATAAATTTAAGTGTTTCAGGAAATATTGATCCTTATACTTTTAGACTTGATAGCATCAATGAGAATGGAAATGTTTATCAAAGAAGAATTAATGAATTAGCATTAAAAAATAATCAAGGAATAGGTTCATTAGCATATATAAATATGGCTTTGGGGGTTAGATTTTCTGCTAAAGACTTTAGAAATGATAATGAAGAAATTGAATCATCATATGGAACTCAGGAAGAACTAGATTACATTAATTCAAATATTGCAGAATATATTGATTTTAATGTACCATGGTCTCTAAATGCAAGTTATAATTTAAATAGAAGAAAAATTGGCTTTAGAGAACCAACAATTACTCAAACACTAACTTTCTCTGGAGATATAAGTATTTCTGAAAAAACAAAAGTATCATTTAGGTCTGGATATGACTTTAAATTTAAAATGCTAACTCAAACAAGTATAAACGCAACAAGAGATTTACATTGTTGGAGAATCAACTTTAGCTGGGTACCGTTTGGAAGATTTCAGTCATATAACCTTACAATTAATGCAGTATCTGCTTTACTACAAGATCTAAAACTTGAAAAAAGAAGTAGATTTTTTGATAATCTTTAAGAGTTTTCCGGTTTCATTTGTGGGAAAAATAAAACATCTTGAATGGATTCAGAATTAGTTAATAACATAGTTAATCTATCAATACCTATACCTATTCCAGCAGTAGGTGGCATACCATACTCTAAAGCTGAAAGATAATCCTCATCAAGAACCATAGCCTCATCATCTCCTTTATTTCCTAACCTAACCTGCTCTTCAAACCTCTTTCTTTGATCAAGAGGATCGTTGATTTCTGAGAAAGCATTACAAATTTCTTTGCCATTACATATTAATTCAAATCTTTCAACCAAGCCATCTTTACTTCTGTGTTTTTTTGCAAGTGGAGACATTTCTATAGGATAATCTGTAATATAAGTTGGCTGAATCAAATTTGGCTCGCACTTTTCGCCAAAAATTTCATCAATAAGTTTTCCTCTTCCCATAGTTTTATCTGTTTTGACTTTTATGTCCTTACATAATTTTCTTAAATCATTTTCGTCCATTTCTGATACATCTATACTAGTAAATTTTTCAATTGCTTCATACATAGTATACCTTTTCCACTTCTTCCCAAAATCTATTTTATTATCACCACAGATTAATTTTGTAGAATTATCATTTATTTTCTTTACTATTCTTATGAACATTTCTTCAACAAAATCCATCATCCAGATATAATCTTTGTAGGCTACATAAAACTCACATTGTGTAAATTCTGGATTATGAAATCTTGACATACCTTCATTTCTGAAATCTTTTGCAAACTCGAAAACACCATCAAACCCCCCTACAATTAATCTCTTTAGATATAGTTCATTAGCAATTCTCAGATAAAGTGGTATATCTAATGTATTATGATATGTTTTAAATGGTCTTGCTGAGGCTCCACCATAAATTGGTTGTAGGATAGGAGTTTCAACTTCTAAGAAATTATTTTCATTTAAAATATTTCTTATCTCATTTACAATTAATGACCTTTTAACAAAAATATCTCTAGATTCTGGATTTACAATTAAATCAATATATCTTCTCCTATACTTCATCTCCTGGTTGCTAAACTGATCATGCTTTTTAGCTTCTCCTTCCTCGTCTGTTGTTTCTTTTACAACAGGTAGTGGTCTTACTGATTTAGACAATACCTTCAATTCTTTAACATGAATAGATATCTCTCCCATCTGAGTCTTAAAAACAAATCCACTAATACCTATGATATCTCCTAAATCTAATTTTTTCTTAAATATTGTATTGTAAAGTGTTTTATCATCCCCATCACATATATCATCTCTCCTTACATATATTTGAATTTTTCCTTTCGAGTCTTGTATTTCAGCAAATGATGCAGAACCCATAATTCTTCGAGACATTAATCTACCAGCTAATACTACATCTTTATAGTTTTTTTTCTTTTCATCAAAATTATTTTTTATTTCATCTGTATAGGTATTGACATCAAAGGTATCAGATGGATATGGATCAATTCCTAGATCAATAATTTCTTCTCTTGATTTTCGCCTTTGTTCTTCTTGTTCACTTAAACTCATAATTTCAATTTAGTTGTTTTCTTCTATTTATTTCATTTTTTATCAATGTAAATTGTCTATTACTCTGACCTTTTACTGAACTATTTTCATTTGCTCTTCTTATTAGATAAGGGATAGTTTTTTCTATTGGTCCGTAAGGTATAAGTTTCACAACATTATATCCAATGTTTGATAATGTAAAAGAAATGTTATCACTCATTCCAAATAGTTGAGAAAACCATATTCTATTATCATCTTTTTTAATATTATGTTCTTTCATTAGTTCCATAAGATATTTACAAGAATTTTCATTATGACTCCCAACCCAAAGTGATGAATAATCTATGTTTTTAATAGTAAATTTTAAAGAATCATTAAATTCTTTATCTGTAAGTTCTTTTGTAGGTTGTATTGGACTAGGGTATCCATAATTTTTTGCTCTTTCTCTCTCTTTCTCCATATATGCTCCCCTAACTAATTTCACACCATAGAAATATCCATTCTCTTTAGCAATCTTCATATTTCTCTTGATTTTCTGTAAGGTTCCAGTTCTATAGCATTGATGAGTTAAAGAAATCATAGATGATTTTGTATTATACTGCCTCATGAGTTCAACCGCTAAATTATCGATAGCATCTTGAATCCATGTTTCTTCAGCATCAATCAAAATCTGAACATTATTTTTTATAGCTGAATCACATAATTCAACCATTCTTGATTTAAATATTTGGTATTCTTCATCTTCATAACTCAGCTCTCCATTTGAAATTTTTTCTAATAAATGAATATCCATAAGCCCGGTACACTTAATTGCTATGAAAGGAAGTTTCTCTTGACCTAAAAAATTAATTATACCAATTGAATCATTTTTATAACTTTCAAATCCCTCAATAGAAGACTCAGCCTCAATAGAATATTCTGGCATAGCACTTATATTATATTTTTTTAATGATTGAAAGGTACTTTTACAATCGTTAATAGTCTCACCTCCACAGAAGTGATTGAATATAGTATTTTTAATTATTGTCTTGAAAGGTAGTTTGAGTTTTAAAACTAGGAGTAAAAAGGCATTTCCTACTTTAGTTAAAATTGGATAATCAAGTACTGAAAATAAAAAAAAAGCCTTTCTTAACTCAAAATTTGACTTATTAGTAAATGCTAATTCTGTGTTATTAAATAAGTTTTTTGTACTTTTGTCCACTTATCTGTTCTATAGTATAATATTTAGAGCAAAAATATAATAGAAATGACCAAAAAATTACATATAGACCCAATTAATAATTGGATAAAAAAAGATAGCGATCCATTAATTATTTCAGGACCTTGTAGTGCTGAAACCTATGACCAACTTTTTGAGACATGTAAACAACTTAAATCTAATGGCATCACTCTTATGAGAGCAGGTGTTTGGAAGCCTAGAACTAGACCAGGTTCATTTGAAGGAAATGGAGAGGAAGCTCTTAAATGGATATCTGATATTAAAAAAGAATTAGATGTTCAGTTCGCAGTTGAAGTAGCAAATACAAACCATATTGAATTATCATTAAAGTATGGAATAGAAATATTATGGATTGGTGCAAGAACAACTGTTAATCCTTTTTCGGTTCAAGAAATTGCTGATGCAGTAAAAGGCACTGATACTCCAATACTAGTAAAAAACCCTATAAATCCAGATTTATCATTATGGATGGGAGCACTAGAAAGAATTAATAAAGCTGGAATTACAAAATTAGGAGCTATACACAGAGGGTTTTCTATAACTGGAAATTCAAAATATAGATATGTTCCTCTATGGAAAATTGCTATTGATTTAAAGAGTAATCTACCAAATCTTCCTGTGATCTGTGATCCTTCTCACATATGTGGGAATAGAGATATGATTTTTGAGACATCTCAAAAAGCACTTGATTTAGGTTATGACGGATTAATTATTGAGTCTCATATTGATCCTGATAATGCTTGGAGTGATGCAAAACAACAAGTTACTCCAGAGGTATTATCGAAAATGAAATCTGATTTAAAAGTAAAAAACTCAAATGAAGATGATAAATCTTATAAACACCTTCTAAGTGAAATTAGAGAAAGTATTGATGATGTTGATAAAGAAATTATTGATGTTATTGCAAAAAGAATTGGTTTAGTAGAAAAAATTGGTGAATTTAAGAAAGAACAAGACCTTACGACTTTTCAAGTTGATAGATGGAATGAAATATTTAAGTCTAGACTTGATTGGGCTATTGAAAAAGGACTAGATAAAGACTTTATAGAAGACTTATATAAAGTTATTCACTTGGGTTCTATAAATGTTCAAAATAAAATTATAAATAGAAAAAAGGCTAATTTTAAAATATGATTCCAGATCATATAAAGATTGGCGATATTGAAAAGATTCTTTCTAAGTATATATCTGAAAATAACTTTTCAAAAATAGGTTTTCTCGTTGATATTAATTCGGCAAATAAATGCCTAAGTATCATTAAACAGAATATCAAATTTGATTATCAAATAATTACTATAGAAGAGGGAGAGGAAAATAAATGCTTATCTACTTGTGAAAAAGTTTGGAAAGAACTTATTAATAAAAAATTTGATAGAAATTCCTTATTAATAAATCTTGGAGGTGGTGTTATCTGTGATTTAGGAGGATTTGTTGCCTCTACATACATGAGAGGCATTGATTTTATTAATATACCAACTACTTTATTATCTCAAGTTGATGCAAGCGTTGGAGGAAAATTAGGAGTAGATTTTCAAAATTTAAAAAATATAATTGGAATATTTAGAGAACCAAATAGTGTAATTGTTGATACAACCTTTTTAAATTCATTATCAGAAAGAGAGCTTAAATCAGGATTTGCTGAAGTTATTAAACATTGCCTAATAAGAGATAAAGAAATGTTTGATAAAATCTCTAGAAATCATTGGAATCAAAATGATTGGGATGATATTGTTAGTCATTCTATATCTATAAAATCTGAAGTTGTAAGTAAAGACTTAAAAGAATCTGGTCTAAGAAAAATATTAAATTTTGGCCATACAATTGGTCATGCAATTGAAACTACCTATTTAAATGAAAAAAACAAATTACTTCACGGTGAAGCAATTGCAATAGGAATCATATGTGAGTCTTTCATATCATATCACCATAACAAAATTGATAAAAGTGAACTTGAAATAATTACAAAGTATATTTTAAAGGTTTATGATCTTCCCAAATTAGATTTCTTTGATACTATAATTAAAAATACTTATCATGATAAAAAAAATATATCTCAAAATATAAGAACTTGTATTTTAAATGGTATAGGATCATGTGATTATGACATAAAAATTGAACCTGAATTAATTTATAAAAGTTTGGAATATTTCAACCAAAAATGTGATGAATAATTACAAGCTTTCATTTGTTAAATCTCCTTCTGAGATAGAAATCTATTTAAATTCATCAAAAAGTGAGAGCAATAGACTATTAATTATTAAATCTTTATCTGACAATCAAATTGACTTAGAAAACTTGTCTAAAGCTAATGACACAATACTTCTAAAAAATCTAATTAGATCAAACTCTCAAAACATTTGGGATACAGAAGATGCTGGCACAACTATGAGATTTCTTACATCTTACTTAGCACTTAAAAAGGAAGGGGTATTATTGACTGGAACTAAAAGAATGAAGAAAAGACCTATCAAAGTTTTAGTTAATGCCCTAAACGAAATTGGGGCTAAAATATCATACAAAGAAATAGATGGTTTTCCTCCTATAAATATTGACAAAAAAATTTATCAAAATAAAGTTTCTATATCAATTAGAGGAGATATAAGTAGTCAATATATTTCTTCACTTTTAATGATTGCTCCTATCCTACCTAATGGTTTAACGATTGAAATAATTCCTCCATTTTATAGTAGGCCATATGTAATGATGACTCTTAATCTCATGAAAAAATTTGGTATTGAATATTATCTATCTAATGATACTATCTCAATTAAAAATCAGCAATATAAGGAGGGAAAATACAAAATTGAGTCGGACTGGTCAGCAGCTAGTTACTGGTATAGTATTATATCCATAAATAAATATATTAAAGAAATCAAACTAAAAGGATTAAGATCTGAATCTTTTCAGGGAGATCAAGTTATTAAAAAAATTATGTCACTCTTTAATATTGAAACTATAAATGATACAGATGGAATCATCTTAAGAAAGAAAGGTTTTGATTGTGATTATTTAGAACTAGATTTTAAAAATTGTCCAGATTTAGCTCAAACTGTTTTAGTAGTAGCAGCATATCATAAGATTAAACTTAAATTATATGGTGTTGAAAGTCTAAAAATTAAAGAGACAGACAGATTAGAAGCTATGAGTAATGAATTAAAAAAGATTGGTGTAAATTTTTTTAATGATAAAGGAGTTTGGACTTTAGATAAAAGAAATAATAAATTACCTAATCTAGCTTCTATAGAGACATATGAAGATCATAGGATGGCAATGGCATTTGCTCCTTTAGCCTCTGAGATAAATATTACAATTAATAATCCTAATGTAGTAAATAAATCCTATCCATCATTTTGGGAGGATATGAAAAAAGCAGGGTATGATATTATTTAATATATCTGAAATCTTGATCTTTTTTAATAGCTAAAATAGATTCATACATTAACTTAATGCAATTTTCTATATCATCTTTATGAGCGGTCTCTACTGTAGTATGCATATATTTTAATGGTAAAGAAATTAGGGCAGATGCAACTCCATCATTTGAATATGCAAATGCATCAGTGTCAGTACCGGTAAATCGTGAAGCTGCCATAAGCTGATGATCAATTTTATTCTTTTTTGCTGTATCAATAAGTAATTTCAAAAGATTATTCTGTACAGCAGGACCAAAAGTTAAAGCAGGACCTTTTCCAGATTTAATATCTCCACTTTTTTTCTTATCGTACATTGGTGAATTAGTATCATGAGTAACATCAGTAATTATAGCTACATCAGGATCAATTCTTTCAGCAATCATCTGAGCACCTCGCAATCCAATCTCTTCCTGTACTGAGTTAACAACATATAAACCAAAATCTAGTTTTTTCTTTTCATTATGTAATCTTTTTGCTACCTCTGCTATCATAAAACCTCCCATCCTGTTATCTAAAGCTCTTCCAGTATAATATTTTTTATTTAGTTCCATTAATTCATCCTCGAAAGTAATAACACAACCTACGTGGACTCCTAATTTTTCAACTTCTTTTTTTGATGTACAACCAACATCAATAAATATATTTTTTAATGAAGGGGATTGCTCTGTTTTTGGATCTCTTACATGAATTGCTGGCCATCCAAATACACCTTTTACTACTCCTTTTTCTGTTTGAATATTGACTCTCTTAGATGGAGCAATTTGATGATCTGAACCTCCATTTCTAATTACATATATGTATCCGTCGTCAGTTATATAATTTACAAACCAAGAAATTTCATCTGCATGCGCTTCGATAACTACTTTATATTTTGCATCAGGATTAATTACTCCAACTACTGTGCCATAAGTATCAGAAATGTAATCATGAATATAAGGTTTAATATAATCTAACCATATTTTCTGTCCTGATGACTCAAAACCTGTTGGAGAATGATTATTTAAATATTTATACAGAAATTCTTCACTATGTTTATCCATTATTCTTTTATTATGTAAAAAATATCTTCAGATTCTTTTTTCATTAAGTACTGTTCGCGAGCATATTTTTCAAGAAGTTCTTCATCACTCTCAAATCGTTCTTTATCTAATGAAACTTTATCAATTTCTTTAACATAAAATTCTTTTTGTGTATTTAATTCTGAAAGTTTCTTGGATAATCTATATCTATTTATAAATCCATTAGAGTCAATAATAGTCATCCATAATACAAAACAAAGAAAGAAAAGAAAGTAGAAGTTTTTTAAGAGATCTTTTATCTTATTATTAATCATAAATCAAATATATATATTTATTTAGAAGGAAATTTTGCTTTATCTCCTAAATCCTCTTCTATTCTAAGTAATTGATTATACTTTGCTATTCTATCAGATCTTGATAGAGAACCTGTCTTTATCTGTCCTACATTCAAACCTACTGCTATATCAGAAATAGTAGTATCCTCAGTCTCACCTGATCTATGTGAGACTACAGCTGTCCACCCAGACTCTTTAGCTAGATTGATAGCATTAATTGTCTCCGTGAGAGTGCCTATCTGATTTGGCTTTATTAGTATAGAATTTGCACTCTTTTCTTCAATAGCTCTCTTCAAATATTTTAAATTTGTTACTAATAGATCATCCCCAACCAGTTGGCATCTTTCTCCAATTTCATTAGTAAGCATATTCCATCCCTCCCAATCATTTTCATCACAACCATCTTCAATACTATCAATTGGATATTGATCGACCAAACTCTTTAAGTAAGCAACTTGATTTTCCGAGTTTCTTATATGACCATTATCACCTTCAAAAATTCTATAATTATATTTTCCTTCTTTATAAAATTCAGATGCTGCACAATCCATTGCAAGAGTAATATCTTTTCCAGGAGAAAATCCAGCTCTTTCAATAGAAAGTAAGATAGTATCTATTGCCTCTTCAGTCCCTCCAGTAAAATTTGGAGCAAAACCACCTTCATCTCCTACAGCAGTACTAAGTTTTTTACTTTTTATAATAGATTTTAATGTATGAAAAATTTCAACACCATATCTCAAAGCCTCACTAAATGAATTAGCACCAATTGGTCTTATCATAAATTCCTGAAATGCAATAGGAGCATCAGAATGAGAACCACCATTAATAATATTCATCATTGGAATAGGCAACAAATTTGCATTATCTCCTCCTAATTTTTTATATAAAGGTTTATTTAAAATTTTTGAAGACAAATGAGCACAGGCTAAAGACACACCAAGTATTGCGTTTGCTCCAAGATTTGATTTATTATTTGTGCCATCAATATCGATTAATAATTGATCAATTTCTTTCTGATTATTACAGGATTTCCCTACTAATTCATTTGAAATTATATTATTAATATTCTCCACAGCTTTAAAAACCGATTTTCCAAGATATTTATTTCCACCGTCTCTTAATTCAACAGCTTCATTTTCACCTGTTGAAGCTCCAGATGGAACCGCTGCTCTTCCAATTACATCATCACAGTATATATCTACTTCAACAGTGGGGTTTCCTCTAGAATCTAAAATTTGTCTTCCTTTTATTTTAGTTATTTTACTCACTTCTTGATCATATTAATAAAATCATCAAATAAATATCTTGAATCGTGAGGTCCAGGAGAAGATTCTGGATGATACTGTACAGAAAATGCCTTTTTACCTTTTACTTTAATTCCCTCAACAGTTTCATCATTCAAATTAACATGGGTAAGTTCTAATGATTTAGATTTTTTTATTTCATCCATTGAAACAGCAAAACCATGATTTTGAGATGTCACTTCAGACTTACCAGATTTTAAATTTTTTACTGGATGATTAATTCCCCTATGACCATTATGAAGTTTATAGGTTGAAATATCACAAGCTCTAGCTAGAATCTGATGTCCGAGACATATTCCAAAAATTGGGTTTTCATTATCTATAATTTCTTTAACAGTGTTAACGGCATAATCCATTGAGGCAGGATCACCAGGACCGTTTGATATAAAAAAACCATCTGGATTCCATGCTTTCATATTCTTAAATGAAGTTTTAGCAGGAAATACTTTACATAAAGCTCCCCGAGAACTAAAATTATCAAGGATAGATTTTTTACATCCTAGATCTAGAACAGCAATCTTTATATCTGAATTTTCATCACCATAAGTATATTCTTCTTTAGTAGTCACTTGTGAAGAAAGTTCAAGATTTTTCATAGGAGGAACCTTCCCTAATAACTTTTTAAGTTTTTCAATGTCTAGTATTTCACTAGATATTATTGCATTCATTGCTCCTTTATCTCTTATGTGTTTAACTAATTTTCTAGTATCAATATCATAAATTGCCACTGTATTATTTTTAATAAAATAATCTTCTAAACTTTCTTCAGAGTTTGATCTACTATAAACTTCTGAATATTCATTAATTATTACTCCATTAATCTGAGGTAATTTACTTTCTTGTTCTTCATCAACAGTACCATAATTACCAATATGTGAAGAGGTATTGATAATAATTTGACCAAAATATGAAGGATCAGTATAGATTTCTTGATAGCCTGTCATTCCAGTATTATAACAGATTTCACCAGTAGCAGAACCAATTTTTCCGAGAGAATTTCCTTTATAGACTGATCCATCTTCAAGTAACAAAACAGCAGGTTTTCTAGATATTAATCCCATTTTTTTTCAAAAATATATAATAAAAAAGGGATTAAATAAATTTAATCCCTTTAAA
>MDSZ01208758.1_pt1 | contig 15012 bp, 26 predicted proteins | sample 811201 | NCBI WGS metagenome assembly MDSZ01 (sample SAMN05326647, study PRJNA326480) | marine metagenome | isolation source: seawater | place: Indian Ocean: North | collected 2010
TCCACCGTCGTATGACCAGGCATAACCTTCCTCAATCATTATTTCGTTCAAGGAAAGTTCACTGTCTCCAATGTAAAGCCATCCGAGAAGACGACCATACTTGCCCATACCACCAACAAGCTCAGTACGAATAACAAGATCGTCATCCCCACTAATGGCACCATCCAACTTCTCTTTGAGCCAATTCGTTGCCTCAATTCCTAACTCCTTTTCCTCTAGGTCTCTTGTGCGTTTTTCTGGTGTGTCAACACCTGCAACTCTTACCCTTTCTTTTTTAAAAAGGTCAAAACCTAAGTCAATAGTTACATCGATGGTATCACCATCAACAACTCTATTGATTTCAACTACTCGGAAGTTGTAACACGACTTCCTGCTGGGGGGTGTCATTGCTCCCATAATCTACCTCTTTGGATTCTACTGCAGATATAAAGCCAATTAATGTAATCGCAGCAGTAATCACTGCACCTGCACCCCAAACCCATTTTTCCAGTTTACGAACACGGTCACGAAGTTCTTCTGCCATTTTTTCAGCATCTTCAATTCGATGTGTCAGGAGTGCTATCTCCTTGTCCTGGCTCGCATCCTTCTGATTGATTTGGTCTGACATCTTTCAATTCATTGTTTGCCATACTTAGTATATAGACAACATAATATAAAACCCCCGCCAATAGAATGACGAGGGAAATAATGACACTCCATACGGGGTCGTTTACATTATCAAGTGGTCGAAGAATTAAGTTCATTATAAACAAAAGCAACGGAGAGTCTTGGTCGATGACACAATCTGGTTGGAGATTTTCCCATGTGCTCTAACGATGCGGGAAAAAGTACACCTGTGTTAGGTATATATGGCAAATACAGATAATCTTCACCAGTATATACACAAAATTCTCCACCCCAATTTGCATCCCAATTAGGTCCAATAAAATAAACAAAAGACCAAGAATTCGATTTAAAGGAATCTACATGAAAAGTAGATTCCATACCGAAGTATTGTATATTAGTATTGATTCTATGCAACTCTAAAGGTCTTTTTATTAGACGTTGCAATCTATACTGTAAGTCTACTGCAATTTTTATGAACTGGTAGTTATATCCAATAATATTACCTTCATCAGAGTTTTTTGTTACTAGGTAACCTCTAGTTGGATAAGTTGTACCCTGATGGTGTTCTTCCCTTTTGGAGAACACCCATCTATTATAAGTAAACTCATCCAGCATCAAAGCATTATCGGATGAAGTTAAAACATCATGTGCTTTATAGATTCTATGATTCAAAGATACATCAGTAAATTTCATTATCAAAGGTTCATAGATTCATTCACTTGGTTGTTTTTTCTTTCTCCTGAACAGGTCCTTTATCTTCATCCTTCTTCTTAGCAGGCATGACTCCAAAAGTCGCTAAAGTTCCAGTGAACACACTGGCTATAAAAGTTGGATCGATATTTTTCTGAGGAATACCAGGAACAGTTACATAATTAAGGGTCAGTATAGATGCTGACCATCCCAATATAACAACTCTCACTAGGGTAGAAACCCCCTCATCAGCCCATTCAAATTTGTTTTCCTTTTTGGTTTCCTCTTTCTTTACCATAGCATTTCTTGCTTCAGGCATTTTATAGAGGGCAAGGCACTTTTATTTATCGAGATATCCGTTTTCGACTAACCATTCACGGGTCATAGGTGTTGGATCGTAGTCAGTCCACATAGTTCCCGCAGCACAACTCTGAAGTGCTTTCATGGTCATTCCTTCAGTCTTACCTGCCCAGAATGCTTCTTTCTCCCATGGAATTGCAGATGGTTGGAATTGATATGTTTTTGAAGCAATGTCCTGCCAAATCTGAGGAACCTCCTCCTCATCCATGATGATAGCAATCATGCTGTTCTCAATGGTTCCTGCCATACAATCCTGTGCAGCGTGCCATCCCTCATGACGCATCACACTCATAAGTACATGTGGACGATGCATAAATGCAGTGTTCAGAAAAAAGTTGTTACCAACAGTATGATAAACACCACGGTGTCCTATTGGGAAATACTTTGAGTCTGCTAGAAACACATTAACTCCGACCTGCTCAAGGGCAAGGAGCATTCCGTGAAACTCGTCAGCAACACCAGTAAAATCACTATCGGGATAATAATCAGCAATGCTTGCGATACTTTCGACTTTGTTGACATCTTCGGTGCATTCTCTTAGGAGCATACAACCCATCGAATCATAAGTATGAAACCCCTTAACAATTTCACCTCGTTCACCTTGGGGGTCTGAAAGGGCAGGTAGGGCAACCGCTGCCGCAGCAGCCAGGGCAGCAAGAAAGATTTTCATGAATAATAAGCCTCATAGTATTTTACAATTCCTGATGTGTTCGTATGTCCTTGGGATACCCAGTCATGGGCACATTCGTAAATTGTATTCTGAGGGTATTTAGGCACCCCGTCTACCATTTGACTACCAAATTTTGCCATCAGTACTTTAAGTGCTTGTTCTCTTACAAGCATTCGGGCATCACTGTAACGCCAATCTGACGATGATGTCATTTAAATTGCCCCTGATACCCAGTTCCAGAACTCCAACCACCAGGTCCTTCCTGGAAGTTTTCAGAACCACCTTGGGTTTCACCTACAGTGTTCCAGTTTTTGGTTGCAATCTCATACATTTGTTGATGAATGTTTTCAGACTCGCAAGTTATCTCAGTGTGTTGCATTTCTTCCTGCATCTTAACAATAGTCTCTTGCTCCATATAATCTCTCTGTTTTTCTGTATAAACAGGAGGAGTAATATCAAACCAAGAGTCCTCCTCTAGATATGCAGGTGCAGGAACACCAATGTAAGGAGGATTATCCATTTCACCACAATCAACAATGTTCTCATCAATTGCACACTCTATTTTTTCTTCATTGAAAGTTCCTGCTTTCTTCTGAAGAAGAGTTGTCTGTGTTTCAAACACTTGCTTTACTTTTCTTTTGATTGCTTCAATCATGCTTGAACAAGTTTTGCGTGGTATTCATGTGCGTAAACTTCTCTGTAACCTTTGATTCCCCAACCCAACCAATAGAATGCAGGAACCATGTATTGACTGATGCTATATCCATGTCCTTCAAATTCTGGGAGAACTTTCTGGAAAATGGATTCGTTAATCAGGAATGCAGTCTGGCCTTCCAATGTAGACGGGTCATAACCATAATTAACTGCAAACTTACCAAGATTATTATATCGGTTTACGCTGGTCCACTGAATAAGGCCATACCCACCCCGATGGCAATCCCCATAAGGAATTCTAGCCCCTCCCTCGCATATGTTGGGATGGAAGTTGCTCTCCGATTTAATGTTTCCCAGGATCGTTGCAATTGCATTTCGGTCTCTAATTTTGGTCTTTTCTTGAAGTTTTTCAAGGACATACTGTTCGTTAGGACTGCATGTGGGGCATTCCCAAGTATTATAAAAAGGCTTAACTTCAATAGCTACAGGTTTCTCAGTAACTGGAACATCAGCTTTCACTGTTGATGCAGTACACGTAGTAGCAAGTATTGCGATTGTAGTTAAAGTCTTAATCATATAGTATAAATCTCAGACACCTCCATATGGTAACGGACCTCAGGGGGTTTGTCAAGGGGTTTATGGTTTCAATTCTTCTGTACTTATATGGGTTTTCTGGATTTCGTTATATCGGGCACACAGGTCATCACTAGATACGTGTTCCCATTTATGATAGAGATTTTTGAGTGCTGTCAGATAGTCATCACCTTTAAGTTCCCGAACTTCTTGAGCAACTATCGACTTAATAAGCACATCTCTGGTTAAATGCGTCATACCGTTTGAATGGTTTCCAACAAAGAATTCTACATCATAATAGTATACTTCACAGAACTCTCCTTGGGTGGTTTATCCGATATCGGATTTTACTATTTAGTATCGATATTCCTGTATGAGGTCCAAAACCTTATTAAGTGCATGGTGAGCACCGTTAAACCATTCTTCAGATGCTCCTTCGTAAGTACCGTTGTATAGTGTATTTTTCAACTTTAATACTTTATTATTCAACTCATCTTTACTCATGTTATTCTTTGGCATACAAAAAAAGATACTGCCTTATATAGAGCAGTATCTTTTTTCTGTTTGATTATCCTCACATATGTCCAGAAATTTGTACCTTTATTGGTTCTCTATCAACTTTAAGTTTAGGTTCGTAGCATATAGAAGGACCGTAATCCCTATAGTCTTTGTACCCAACCTGTCTTCCCTTTGTATTCTGAATGGCAGACATAAAGGTGATAAAGAGAAAGACACTAGGTGCTCCAATAATAAGTGCAGCACCAAATACATATCCTGCTAAGAACTCAGCAATCGTGTGATTTGCTGCCCAGGAAAACTCAGTTTGCGTCAAAAGTTCAATCATTACTATTTACTGTAGGTATCATAATTTTTTGCATCATCTTCTCGCTTAATCTCAGCAGCAAGTTCTTTATCAGTCTTAAGATGATGTGCTTTGAGTTCAGGATTAGGTAAAGACTTACTTAAGTCCCTACGAGACTGATTCTTAATGACGATGAACGCATCTTTATTATACTTGCGTGTGCCTTTAGGTGACTGCCACTTTTTATTGTAGACTTCACCGACATCAATACCAGAAACTGATGTACCACCAATCTCTACTGTGATGTCTTCACCATCTTCCCACTCAAGAGTTTTAATGTATTCAGTCAGTTGTTCAATAATGTGATTCATATCAAATTGGGTTATACACAGGAGTCATAATACCACCATCAGGTGGTCCGTCATCGTCTTCATTGTCACTTAATGCGAGCATTACAAAGAACGGTGTGATAAGAAACAGAAGTGTTTGTAGCAAAACTATGTCGTATGTCATGAATTTTTTGCTGCCGCGGCAATTGGAATCAGCAACAGCAATGCTACTGCTATAAATCCCATCACCAAAGACCAGGAATGAGTTGTCCTGTGGTTAGATATGCACCTACACCAGCAATGAATCCAACCATTGCAAGTCTGCCATTAAGATTTTCTGCTTTTTCGTTAAAGAAGTCTTTCATTTTTTTTCCTCTAAGGTTTTGTTTGTGATAATAATTTTTTCACCATCATGAGTGAACTGAAGTTCATCATCATAATGCCACATTAACTCGTTGTATAAGTCATCGAGTTTCTGCATGTCTTCATACAGTTGATTCGGATTAGGCATACTATTCAAATACTCACCTTCATAACGATAGGGGACGGAACCACAGTCTAGTAGAGTTCCTCTTCCTGCTCAGTAAGAATAACACAGTCTGATCTAGGATATGCTACACAAGTTAGTACAAATCCTGCTTCAATTTGGTCGTCATCAAGGAAGGATTGGTCTTCCTGATTTACTGTTCCTGAAACCACTTTACCACAACAAGAGGAACATGCACCAGCACGGCAAGAGTAGTTCATGTCAACACCTGCTTCATCAGCAGCATCAAGAATGTATTGGTCGTCATTACACGGTACTACAGTCTCGGTGCCATCAGGTTGACGGAGAGTAATTTGAAAAGTCATAGGTTACCTGTCTTAGGGTCAAAAGATACCAAAGAACAGTTTACCAGTGATTGCGTAAGAAAGCAACCCACTAACGATTCCCATCATCGCCCAACGACCGTTGTACTTTTCAACGTATTGTTGTGGAGAATCGAGACCTTTACGATTGTAGTTTTCTACAACCATACGTGGTTCTTTTGCCCACATATTTGTTTGTCCGAATTCGTTAGTAGTTACAGTCATTTAAGTTATGTTGCGAATCTTTACACATTATATAGTATTGTTACAATTTCTGTCAAGTCCTTTTCTTTAGATTTCAATAGTCTGAAAGCATCGACTTACATTTCTCTTCATTAGCTCTACAGAATTGCTTGACATACCCATGCACATCTACCTCCATGGCATGATGGGTATATTCATGCAGAACTCCAATAAAAACTAAAATACCCACTAACATTAAATTAATATGAGTAATTGGTGAAAGCAGAATTTTTTTAAGCATAAAAAAAGGGAGTGCTGTAGCACCCCCAGTATAGCATCTAGATATTAATTGTCTATTCAGATCAGAAGTTGTACTTCAATCCCAGTTTACCACCTACACCCAGGTCGTCAGAGTCGTCTGCGGTCAAAAATGATACTTCACCATAGACTCCGAGTGCATCGGAAACGGGTACGCCAACACCTGCTTTACCAGAGAACTGGGTATCAGTGTCAACGCCATCCACAGCAACGATCGCAGGGCCACCCTGAACGTAGTATGAAGCACCAGTGTCACCGAGAGCACCCTCGTATCCTACGTGGATGTCAGTAGTTGAACCAGTGTAGTCATCTCCAGTCCAACCAGCATTTGTTTCTACGTTTACGTAGGGTCCTGCAACGGCTGCACCAGCAGATACGGTAAGAGCAGCAGTTGCTGCGAAAATTGACTTAATCATTCTTTTAAAACCTCGTTATTTTTACTTGTGGAATTATATTACCCACAGATGATAGAAGACTCGACTTGTCTTCGTTGTTACCTTCTGTAACAATTTACAAAAGGTTAAGTATTTATACTATCCCAAGAATTGAAATTTGTCAAGTAGGTTGCTTTTCTGGTTCGGATACCCGACCGTAGTACGGGTCATAAGACATTAAAGCATCCAGTTCAACATTGGCACCATTCTGTTGCCACCAATTCAGAAGACCATCATGACTTGAACGATGGAAAATGTCAATATGGTCTGGGTGGATAGAAGACCCAAGAGCAATCTTGTACAGAAGCACTGGTACAGAGAAGGTGTTGCCTGAGTTATAGATTAAATCATCTGCAACTGCACGGGGTTTTACACCATTGTCCAGTTTATATTTCTCACCTCTGCAGTGAAGTTTGACAAGTTTTGCTGCGTGGTGACGGGAAATCACATAGGCAGCAGTAGAGAAATCATTTACGAATCTCTTGTGTAGGGAAATATGGAGGTTTCCCGTACAAATGATTGCGAGTTGAACAACATCCCAATCATAAGGAATCTTAGAGTAAAACTCTTTCCATGTAAAGCACCAGTTGTGAACTAGTTGCAAATCAAGGTCATCCTCGACAATAATAGCATAAGGAGCATCACTATTTTCATAGAACTCCTTGATTGCCTTTAGATGAGAAGTGGTACATCCAATCTCACCTGGAGTCATCATCTCAGGATAACGTCCCTTTATTATATCACTAAGGTCATCGTCTCGTCCATCATATCCAGAAATACGAGTATAATTCTCAATCTCCCAATACTTGAACTGTTCTTCCATATACTCTTTTCTTTCTGGTTGCCCATCAAGATTGATATAGTATACAGGTCCAAATCCCTTTAGTTTGAATGCTGCTTTATTCTTATCCAATGTTGAAAATTGAGTAACCATTAAAGTACCTTCCACCCTTCACAATATAGGTCCATAGTATTATTGTTTGGATATGCAGGACCAAACCAAACCTTTGGTGCTACCACGGTTCCTACACCGTTCTGTAACCATGCACCCCACCAACTCATAGAACTATTAGCAATAATAGCACCTGTGCAGAGACTCATCAAACATAAGTCCACATATGGTGTATAAGACCCATCAGGATACTTATCTTCTGGTTCAGATACAAGGAATCTTTCATCGTCGAAAAACTCTTGCTCATTAACCCACTCAGGAGAATCAGAACAAACCACAACTGGTTGGTCCTCAGGAAACTCCTTGAGTGCTTCTTCGTAGTAAGCAAGGGGTTGAGGTGGATGCTGGTCTGAACACTCTGTGTATGACCATTTAAATCCCCGAGCATCAACCAAATTTGGGTCACCTCTACGAACATGTAAGAACAGTGGTTTAGCATCAAGAGAATTAATCATCTCTGTACAAGGTTTCAAGATTTCATCATGAAACGTGAAGTCTGCACGGATTTGACTTTCAATATTTTTGAAATACTTCTCTGTTTGGAAAAACCCATGAATAGAAACATCATTAGGACAAAGATTTTTCATTTCTTCGTCATAGTGAAAGTATCTTTCAATAACAGTTGGAGCATATCCGTTATCAAGGATAGAAAGGTTTTGTTGTTTGACACTGCCCATTTTAAAGCAATTGGCAAGACTATAGTTGTCCACCCTTGGTGTGTTCCAGTGAGGAATACACCAATCATATCCTTTATGTGCAGCAATACCTCTCAATGCTGCATACTGGAACATCTGATTTCCCAGACGACCGTTATTACCCAAGCCATTAAATGCCAGCATTTGAAGTTCTCTCCTTGATATATTCTTGGTTATTGTAGTATTTGGACAGTTGGTCTCTGTCCTGAGTCCGAATCCACTCCCACAGTTTCATATTTTCTTGCCACTTCGGATTATTGAACCAAGAATCTTGGGTACGGGAGTGCTCTAAATGATAGACGTATTCTTGAATTCTGTCAACTTTATTGCCCATTGCAAGCAATCTATAATGGAGTTCACAGTCTTCAGGACCCCATGCAAAAAAGTTTTCATTCATCATGAAGGAATCAATATAGTTTGACCTTCTAATGAACTGGCACCAACCAATAGTTGAACTACTAACGTAAATATCCTTCTCTAATGTAGTGGAGATATCATCATCCATCATGGTTGAATTAAAATACTCATCAAATAACTGCGGTGAATACCTAACTGCTTTTTGATATGGTCCTACACCATATGGATAAACAGCATCAGAAACACCAGATTCAATCAGTTTATATGCTGCTTGAATAGAACCAATCGGAAGAATCACATCAGTGTCATAGTTTGCAACCACTGTTGTTTTTGATTCTAAAAGCAAATCATTTAAGATTTTTGTTTTATGAAAATATTCAGTTTTTGGTTTCTCATAAAAGTATTGAATCCTAGAAGGAATACATCCAAACTTTTTATAGAGTAGGGGAAATACAAACTGTTTTACATTCTGAGTATCATCCACTTCCTTGATAAGAATATCTGCATCAAAGTTTTTTGATAGATAAGCAAGAATAGTACAAACATTTCTAAGTCTGTCTTCTGATTCTATCTTAGTAGGAATTAAAAAACTCAGGTCCATTGTTTCATCCTTTCTTTTACATATTTCTGGTCTTCATAATATTTACGTACAACATCTACGTCTTGATGTCTAAACCACTGCCATAACTGATTGTTCTCTTGAAACTTAGGATTATGATAGTGGGAGTTGAATGTTCTAGAGTGTTCTAGATGATATACATCATGCATTACACGACCAACTTTATAACCAAGAATATTCATTCTATAGTATAGTTCACAGTCTTCACATCCCCAGGATACAAAGTTCTCATTCATGAATCCAAACTTAGCATAAGATTCTGCATTAAACACCTGAGAAAATCCAACAGTTGCTGGAAGTCTAAAGTAATCAGTCTTCAACACTTCTAAGTTATATCCAGATGCAATAAATTTTTCATACATTACATCATCGTAGTTGACTGCATTCTGATAAGAACCACAACCAAAAGGATATACAAAATCAAATCCATCATTAGCAATCAGATTATATGTTGCTAAGTAGGTATCCTTTGGAAAAAGAACATCTACGTCATAGTGCCAGACAACTTTACTCTTTGTTTGTAGGAACAAATCATTGATATATCTTGTTCTATGGAACAAAGCATCATCTGGATTATGCTGAAAAGTATGATGAATCTTTGATGTATCAGCATTCTTTTGAACTTCAGGAAGAACATATTGAGTGAACTTATCTTTCTCATCTACTTCCTTGATATAAATGTCTGCGTCAGGAACTGTATTACGAAGATAACTAAGAACAGTAATACAATTTCGGAGACGGTCTAAAGACTCAATCTTAATCGGAATAATAAATGATAGGTCCATATCAACACTCTCCTGGTGCAATTTCTCTAGGGTCATTATAAAGTTCAATCCACCCTTCAGGGATAAGGTCAGACATATCATAATGAGCTACTGCAGGTCCAAACCAAGGAGTTGGACAAACAATCTTCCCCTTCTCTTTCTGCAACCATGCACCCCACCATGATAGGGAGGAGTTGGCAATGATTGCACCTTTGCACATAGTCATCAGACAAAGGTCAACATAAGGAACAGAAGCACCATCACCGAACAACATCTTAGAATTATCAGAGAACATAAATCTGTCTCCCTGCAACCAAGGTTGTTCTTTACACCAATCAATAACATCAGAGAATACCATTACCTGTTGGTCTTCTGGAAACTCCTTTAATGCATCAATGTAATACTCTTTCTTCATTAATGGGTGAGTATGCTGAAGAAGTTGATATGACCAACGTTCACCACGCACACCTTGCAACTTTGTATTGCCTCTACGGATATGGAGGAAGATAAGGTCTTTGTTATCAAGTTCATTCATGAACTCAACACATGGTTCCATCCATTCATCTTTGAATTGGAAATCTTCACGAATCTCATCTTCAATGTTTAGAAAATACTTTTCTGTTTGAAGATAACCATCAAGGTCTGTACCATCTTCAATATTATTGTAGATGTCTTCATTAAAGTGAAACTCTCTCCAAGAAATTCTTTTACGAGTAAATTGCTCACCTTGATTTTCTTGTTTGCAGTTAGCAAGTTTGAATCCTTCAAACAAACCATAGTTATCTGCTCTATCAGAACCTTCTGGGGGAATCATCCAGGAGAGTCCACGATTTGCCGCAATGCCTCTTAATGCAGCATACTGAAACATTTGGTTGCCGAGTCTACCCGCATTACCAAGGTCATTAAACGAAAGTGCCATTTTTATCCTTATGATTTTTTTACAAATAGTGCATCTCCCCAGTTTGGGTCATGCTCGATTGTCTCAACATGTTCAAATCCACGTTCTTCAAGGTATTCTTTAAGTTCACTGAATACGGTGTTTCCAATGTAATCAGGATTTTCCCACGTTGCTTCTGTGGAGATAGTCTTTACATGTTCAAGAATTTTATCTGCTCCCTGAACAACCATCATTTCTGCACCTTGAGTATCCATTTCAAGGTGGTCAAAATCTCCAAAGTCAAATTCATTTTCCTCTAGAAGAGTGTCGAGTCTGACAGATTCTACTTTAATAGTATCTTTATGCCATTCCTCAAACCTACCCTTTGCTTTTAGTAAGGAAGAACAACCCTTATTGCCTACCATATATCCAGCATCTGGTCCATAGTAAAGATTGAACTCAACATCATCTTGGTCAAGATTAGATGCTGCACAACAGAAAGCATAAGAATCCAAGGAGGCACCAGAATCATTTAGTGCCACTTGGAGTTCTTCAAATACTTCTGGGTCAGGTTCAATCCAAATTACTTTTTTTGCACCTAGTTTTTCATAAAGAAAAATTTCTTCCCCTCTATGTGCTCCCACATGGATAGCACCTTTCATGGTCGTATTATTTTTTCTAAAGTAATTATACTGTCTCATTTAAATCACGTAAACGGATATGCTTGAAGGTAAGGGGATTGGATAAGAAGTTCGGTATCAAAGTAATTGGTATAGATAAAATCTTCGGCAACTGGAAAATCCAAAGACCGTTGATAGTTATCCTTTATAGCATCCATTTTAGAATAATAAAGTTCCTCAGTCAATGTTGATATGTCAAAGTCATCATCCAAAAAGATAATTCCATCTTCATTGAAATATTCAGTAACTCCTCTACACCCATAGAAAATTGGAATAGTACCAGTAGCAAAGCAATCTGTTAACTTCTCCGTGAAGTACGTATCATATACAGCATTCTCTACAGCAATGGAGAACATATAATCACGAAGACCATCCTCCTTACAATCAATCTCTTGGAATCCACGACCATAAAGGTCAACTTGGTCTTTGAACTTATTAACAAACTCAAGTCTTTTCAGATGTCCAGGGACCATTCTCTTGTTAGAAGAAATCATAGAGACAAGTTTTGTCTTCTCAAAAATTTGACGGTCAACTACCCAGGGGGCAGCATTAGTTACCGAATACATGAACTTCGGGTACTTTTCACAAAGTTCTTTGTCACAACTAATAATACCGTCCACTCGGGAAGCAACAAAGTCGTAGTTTGCAAGAATCCAATCATAATAAGGTTGAATAATTTGTTTTGATTCTAGCAACCAAATGTAAGTTGGTCTTTCATTGACCTTACCAAATGGTTCTAGTGCTCTTTGATTGACATAAAAGTCAACCTCACCAGAACCATCATATGCCCAATCGGTAAACTTTTGTTCGTTCTTATCGGAAGATGATGGTTCTAATCTGTCATTACAATAAAGATTAATTTTGAATGTCATATTCTTTCTTCATCTCATTAAACACTGCAGCAATACCTTCCTGTATGTTGGTTTTAGGTAACCACCAACCAGTGATATAATTATCTGCTTCGTTTCTCTTATCTAACTGAACACTATCCTTGGCAAGACCAGGTTTAATATGAACTTCTTTACCAATCATATTAAACTGACCCATGATGATTGCTGCTACTTCTTTAATGGTAGTCGTATTAAAAGAGGTGATGTGCAGAGGGTCTTCTGGTTTGAATTGAGTATAGCACTCCATCACAGTTTCCAGTGCTTCACAGCAGTCTTCAGCATAGAGGAACTGACGTTCTTCAGTGCCATCGGTCATCATCTCAAAATTACCTTCTTCAAATCCTTTTTTGATGAAGTCAGTGATGACGTGAGCCTTATCCATATCCTTCTCAATACCATACACATTCCAGAACTTAACAGTCAGTCCCTTCAGTGATGAAGTATAGAGTTCACCAACACGTTTCATAACACCGTATGGAGAGTAAGACATGTTGCTCATCTGTGATGATGCGAAAACAAATCTCTTCTTATACTTCTCAATCAAACCAAATGCCTGTGCCATCAGACGAGTGTTGTTGTCGATGAACTTAAATGTGTGCTGATACTTTTTCAAGTACCTAGAACCACCAACATCAAATGCAAGGAAAAACACAAAGTCAGTATCTTGAATGACTCTGTGTAGTTCTGCATTAGGAATGACTGTGCCATCATGATGCCGTCCATTTACGATATCAAACTCATGGACTGTATGACCCTTTTTCCTAAGATATTCTGTTAGATAGGCACCGACTTGCCCACTAGATCCCAATACTGTAACTTTCATAATTTCCTCAAGCAGTTAACGATTCACCCACACCAGGGTCTTCACCTTTTAATCTCCAGTAGCAATCAAACTCTGGGTCTTCTGGTGGAATATTTTCCTCAGTTACTATTCTACCATGATGACAACCCAGACTAGCATGAACTAAATCAAAGTTTTCTGATAGTAGTTCTTTGAATCCTGAAAGTTTATTTTCAAGTCCATGGTATATATTTTGCTTTTCACTATGGGTTTCTAAAAACAACTCACCAATGTTTCCAGCATCAACCCATTCTTTGAGAGTCTTAAGAACATTTAGGTCACTACCTTGACAATCAGAATAGTAAAGATGAATAACATCAACACCTTCTTCTTTAAGATACTTTGCAAGATTTATTGTCTTTACAGTTATTTCCTTGATGACTTCAGCATTATAACCATGAAAATCTTTAAACTCTTGAATACCATCACCAAGACTACTAGCAACTCTATTGCCAGTGATGTAAAAGTTTGCTTCACCATCTTCCAGTGAACAAGCAGCATTCACAAGAGTAAACTTTTTGTCCTGTCCATATCTCTGAAAAAGTCTCTCAAACATCTCTGGGTCTGGTTCAAAAGCATAAACTCTATCAAAGTTGCTGGCAACTCTTCCTAAAGAGTCACCTACGTTTGCACCAACATATACCAATGTTCCCATCAGACTCCTCCAATTACTACCCAAACGGTTTGAACATGAGGGAATTGATTACCATTTTGTAGAACCATTTCCATTTGAAGTCCATACTCATCACAAATTTCTCTATGTGCTCTGGACTCCCCATACTTGAAAGATTCAAACTCTGGAGTTCCACCCCAATCATCATAACCGATAATAGTACCAACCTGTATTAGGTTGTTATCCATCATGTACTTGAAGGCATACTTTGTAGGAGAGTAGATGTCTAGGTCAAAGTCAACATAAAAAGCAGGTCTAAGGTCTTGCTTAGACAAAGTATCCTCAACCAATCCAGCAACAATATCTACTTTAGTAGAAGAACCTTTATCATCAAACACTGATTGCACTGTAGGTTCAATGCCTGCTGCACATTCTTCAGGTGTATTGAACTCTTCAACGTATGACATTACATTGAACTCATCAGGCATCTTGTCAGGGTCCCATGAAGGTTGAAAAATAGGTTCAGCAGTCTCTTTGGGCATACCACTAAACACATCATATCCCCAATACTTTCTAGGATTTAGATTGTGCTTAAGGAGAATCTTTGCAGTCTCCCGCATAGAATCTCCACGAAATACTCCAAACTGATATACATCCATCTCGGATACACTCTCGTAATCAAATGAGAGGTAATCGTTAAAGATGATGTCAAGGTTTGGATTTCTCCAACTTGGCATAATAAATTATTCTCCAGATCTATCAATTTGTTCATTAATCCATTCGTATGTCTTACGAATACCTTCTTCAAGAGTTTGTTCATAATCCCAACCAAGATTCTCACGAATCAAATCGTTGTTGGAGTTACGTCCACGAACACCAAGAGGTCCATCAATGTGCATCTTTTGAACTTCTTTACCTGCAACTCTAGCAGCAGTATCTACAAGTTGATTGATGGTAACCATTTCTTCTGAACCAATATTCACAGGTCCAAGGAAATTAGAATCCATCAGTCTTCTGGTTGCTTCGATACACTCGTCGATGAAGAGGAAACTTCTTGTTTGTTCTCCGTCTCCCCATACTTCGATAGCACCCCCACCAGACGGAAGATAAGCCACCTTTCTACAAATCGCAGCAGGAGCTTTTTCTCTTCCTCCGTCCCACGTACCTTCGGGTCCAAAGATGTTATGATATCGAGCAACACGTACAGGAATCCCGTGGTTGCGATTGTAAGCCAGATATAGACGTTCACTAAACAA
>MDSZ01154404.1_pt1 | contig 15011 bp, 13 predicted proteins | sample 811201 | NCBI WGS metagenome assembly MDSZ01 (sample SAMN05326647, study PRJNA326480) | marine metagenome | isolation source: seawater | place: Indian Ocean: North | collected 2010
TTATTAATAAATTCAAAGAAAAATCACGTCATCATAGAAAATTTGTCAATTTTTTATATCCAGAACTTAAGGTAATAAAAGATGGCAATATTTTAGAGTTTGGCGTTAGTGAAAAGGCAATGTCAACTGAATTACTTCTAGAACATACAAAAAATAATAATTGTAAATTATTTTCAATAGACATTAATGATTACTCGAAAAAATTTGACAGTGAAAACTGGAAATTTTTACATTCAAGAGACGATAACTTTTCATATACTTTTCAAAATATTCCAAAGTCGTTTAAGCTAATACTTTTAGACACTATTCATGAAGCAAAACACGTAAGAGATATTTTTTATGGATATTATGATCTTTTAGAGGTTGATCACTGTTTTTTTATTGATGATATAAGTTGGATACCATATTTAAAAGGTGCGGAGAAAGACAAATTTAATGCTGAAATAAATAATTTGGAAACTTTTCAAATCATTTTACAAATATTTTTAGCAAATAGAGAAAATTTCAGTCTAGAATTTAATTTTGATGGTACTGGAATGTGTAAAATAAAAAAAAAAAATGATAAAAAGTTAAATGATTTATCAAAAATTAAGACTAGATATTTTTCATTAAAAAATTTAATCAGAAAAATTGTAAAAAGATAATAGTTTCGAAGTTCTCCAATTTATATCATGAGACTTAGCATATTCAAATGCGGACTTTCTGATTTTATCGTACTTTTTAAAATTTTTACTTATTTCATCAATCTTACTTTTCCAATTTTTCTCTTCTTTAAAATCATTTATTAAAATTGAATTTTGGTTGTGTTTTAAAACTTCCCTTAAAACTTTTAAATTTGAACATAAAATTAATTTACCTAATTTCATGTAATCAAATAGTTTTAATGGTGAAGTATAATTTGAAATGTCCCCAACATTACCGGCTACCGTGACTTTTGAAGTATAAGGTAAGATACATACATCTATTTTTGATAGTTTTTTGTAAACATCAGAATAAGGTATATATGGGGAGAAAAAAATATTTTTATTTTTAACATTCTTTTTTAATTCTAAAATTTGATTTTTTGATCCTCCATAGATGTAGTAATTGTTTTTGTGATCAATTTTTGAAATTTTTAAAATCATTTTAATTCCTCTAGACTGATATATTGAACCAAAATATCCTATATTAAGTTTAATTCTTTTTTTTGATTTCTTTTTGAAATTTGATTTAAATGAAGATGCATTATGCAAAACATATATCTTATCCTTTTTTACTCCATGTTTTACATATATTTTTTTTAAAGATTTAGTTGTAGTGATAATTTTCAATACAGGTTTAAAATTTAAAATTTTAAATTTTTTTACTATAAATTTTATTAAACGACCTTCAATTAAAATATCGTCGTGAATTTCAAAAATATGTTTTTTATCTAGTAAGGATAATAACAAAGAACAAAAAAAATTTCTTGTAACATACAAATCTTGTTTATTGATATTGGAGATGAGTATCGAAAAAAAACTATATAGATAATAATTTAATCCAACAGGAAACTTATCAAAATAATTTAATCTTGTAATTTTAAATTTATGTTTAATATTATAAAATCTGAAATAATTCCTATTAATCTCTCCAGTTTTAGGTAAGATCAAATTTACATTATGACCAAATTTTGAAATTTGCTCACAAAGTTTTGCTGTTTGTAAACTACTTGCATTTTTTGAGGGTGCAGCTGAATTTGAAATATAACAAACATTCATTTTATTTACCTTGAGTCAAATAAATATTTATCAAAAACTTTCATATTAAATTTTTGTTTAGGAGATTTTAAAAGGCCCATTCTACCTATCAACTTTATATCAAAATACTGATATAATATCTTGTAATGGTGTCTTTTTCTAAAATCATCAACCAAAATAATTATATTAGAGGTGTTCTTATTTAAATATCTTAGTAAATTTAAACAACATGCAACTCTAAATCTACCATCAATTAAAATAAAATCTGGATAATCTTTTCCCTCCAAATAACGATTTATTGAATTTATGTAATTCAAAATTTTTTTTTTATTTTTAATTAAAGGATAAGAAAATTCTCCTACTGGTCCAACATCGATATATTTTGTCATATTATTATTTAGTTTTTTTTTTATTAAATCAAAAAAAAGTTTATCTAACTCAATTGAAATATATTTTTTTTTAAATTTGTTGGCTTTTAAAGTGGAAGATCCAGAGCCAAATTCATAATAAAACTTTGAATTTTTAAGGTTTTTCTCAAAAAAAATATTGGCTATTTTGCTCCCAAAATCAATTTTATCAGAAACTTGTAATCTTTTTATATTAAAAATCTTTTTCTTAAATCTGTGAAGATTTTCAAAAAAAATTATTGTTTTTAATTTTTTTAAAATTTTTAAAATCATCTATATTATCAAATTCAAACCAATTTATTTTTCTTTTTATAACATTAACCTCAACTTTATCTTTTATTAATTTCATTAAAAAATTTGTGAAATCTAAATTTTTATTTTGATTTAAATATCTCTTAAAAAAGTTTTCATTCACCAACCGCTTAGTAATAATTTTAGAAAATTTAGTAATCCCAACAAATCTTCCATCTATGCCTTGTATTTTTCTCACTTTTTTTCCCAATAAAACAATTTTATTGTTTAATATTTTTAATTGCTCTAAATCATCTAAGTAATTCTTCTTTAACTTCCATTTTTTTAACCAATCTATATCTATCAAAGTGGCAATATTTTTTTTTGATTTTGATAATAATTTGATATATTTGAAATCAAAGATTATATCTGAATAAAAAACAAAGTATGATTGTATTCCATATTTCTTTACAACCTCAAAAAGTGAAAAAATCATATTTGTAGATCTATATTCTTTATTTTTAATATATGTAAATAAGTTTTTAGTTTCTTTTTTAATAAGTTTTTCTTTAAATCCAGTGACTAAAATAATTTCAGAATTTTTAAAACCTAATTTTTTTATTTTTTTTATATTTAAATTTAATAAAGATATTTTTTTATCAATTTTATACAAACATTTTGGATAGGATAAGCCAGTTCTCCTCCCCATGCCTGCACAAAGTATTACCGCTTTCATTTTTTTGCTATAAGGTTTTTAATAATCAAATTTAATCTACTATAATCTTTTTCTCTTTCGGGATGCCACATTGTACCAATAATTTTATACTTTTTATGAACAAACATTTCTATATTATCTTTTTTGTCGACCCCTAAAATCTTAAATGATTGTGAAACACCTTTTTTTGAAATACCAAAATTATGAAAACTATTTGCCTTGATTTCAGCTTTTTTAAAAAAATCAGTTTTCATTTTAACTAAATGATTAGACTTCATGTGTCCTTTAATTTTTTCGATTTTACCTCCAAAATAATGATTTAAAACTTGCATACCCCTGCAAACTCCTAGTATTGGAATTTTATGACGGATACTAAATTTTATTAATATTGTTTCTGTTTTCAATCTGATTTTACTTAATCTATCTTTACCAAATAAATCGTTTCCACCTGATAAAATTATTAGGTCAATTTGTTTATTTTCTTTAATTACTTCATTTAAATTTTTAATCGAATTAGGAATTAGTCTAAAAAAATGATTTTTACTCTCAAAATATTTAATCCAATAATGATCTGTAAAATCAATATGTGTTTTAAAATATTTCTTAAAATTAGAAGAAATATAAATTTTCATTTTAATTTTTATAAACCCAAAATTTGTTCATTCTTACAATTTAATACAATTTTTGTACAACTTTTAATCTTTTCAAAATTTTCTTCTCCTAAACCTATAACTGCTGGTAAATTCAACTCTTCACACCTTATCGACATATGAGAGTTTACTCCACCGTACTTAGTAACTAACCCCTTAATTTTCCTTGAGAAAATCCAATCATATCCTGGATCTGCATTTTCAATAAATATAATTTTGTTTGCTAAACTTTGATTATTTTCTTTAATATCTATCAATTTTATATTAGCTGTAATGTTCTTATTTGTGATAAAATTTGGTTTTGTAAGAAGATTTGATGCAATAAATAGATCATTTTTACTAGTAATCAAATAGGGTAACTTTGACATTTTATCATAATTTTTGAAATTTTTTCTCAAACTAATTTTTTTAAAATCATTTTGATTATTTTTGTTTAATTTCAAAATTTTATTGATTCTAATTTTTGATAATTCTTCAGAAGCCAATTTATGATATTTTCCAAATTTTTTTACCAATTCAAGCAAATCGCTCAGCGATCTAGTAAATATAAACTTTGAATTTTCCCTCAATTTTATTGACGAAACACAAAAGTTTACAAGCATTTCAACATCAAAATTAAAATCATTTTTATATAAAAATTTCTCAATGTTAATTAACTCTTTTTTATTAATTTTAATTCTATTTGTCTTATACGATAAAATATCCTTTAAATTATCAATTTTATGAGCATCGAGAATATTTTTATATCTATTAATTCTTAAATCATACGTGCCGGGTCTTAAATGAAAAAAATATTTATAGAATAATTTTTTAAATTTTTTATCTTTTTTAGCTTTTCTTTCTAATTGTATATATTTAGATGCAATCGAATCTATTGAATTAATTATATTACTATACGTTTTTATTGAAATTATTTTTTTAATCTTAAGCGAATTTAAAAATTTTTTTCCAATAAATGCATAACGGGCATATTTTGAAAATGGAATGGTTCCATCTATTTTAATTTGGTGAATTAATCTTTTTAATTCTAAACTATAATTAAAATCATTTTTTTTTAAGAATCTATTTATTAATGAAAATCTATATTTTTCAAGTTTAATTAATTGATTATTATAGATATCAAAATTTTCTTGATAATTGATTATTAATTTTTCAGTAAATCTTTTTAATTCGTCATAATATTTTTTTCTCTCATCAACTTTTAAAAACTTGTAATTATTACTTATTTTGTCTTTTAACAAAGCATCAAAGCTTCCATCAGAGATTTCAAATTCTATTTTATCATGTAAATACGGCTTTCTTTGTAACTTAGAACACCAGTAATTAACAATTTTTTTTGAAGTTTGATATTTTAAGTCTTTTGGTAAAAAAGAAAAAAAACTTAACCTAACATCTATAAATGGCTTGCCAGTAAATTTATACATTAAAGGTTTTTTAACTTTTTTATATCCCATTTGACTTCTAGAAATATTCCAAGCGTCATCTGTAATTAATTTTTCATAAAGAGAATAAGACAGCTCACTTGGTTGATAGCCTATCATTTCGACAGGGTTCCAATCAGGCATTAGTCCAAATACCATCTTATTACCAAAATATTTATTATCGTTAAAATGTTTATTTAATTTATTTTGATTTTGTCTTAAATTTTTTAAAAAATTATTATTGTTAATTTTTTTCCAATTTTTAGAAGTCGATATTGGTCTAATTTGAAATATTTGTACATTGTTAAACTTATCAATAGCAAACTCTATATCTATTTCGGTGTCACCTATCAGAGCTTCAATTTCTTGAACAGATTTAACTATCTTTTTGAATTTTATTGACCTTAAACCATTAAATTTTTGTTTGAAGATATTTATTACCCGTCCACCTGACTTCCCACCTGATGTCACAGTATTTGTTAAAGCAGATGAGTCATCATAATTGATAATGTAATAATTTGTTCCATCCTTAATACATCTATTGGTTAAAACACCACTTAAAGATGAATTAGTTAAATGATTTTGAAAAATTATTTCACTGTTAAGTAAAAACTTTTTTTTTTTACTTTTTTTTTTATATTGTTTAATTAAATGATTGATTCCTTTTAAAATTTGTGTCTCATTATTATTAACCTTATACAAACCATCAAATTCACCGGCCATTGATGATGAAGCTTTATCTTCTAAAAAATAAGATGATCTTATGGAGATTTTTTTTGCTAAATTTGTTTTGATAATTTGAATAATCTTTTTTTTGTTATTATTTATCTCATTTACTGAAAAACTATAAAATTTTGGAATTATTGAATTTTTTAATTTTAAATTTTTTAAATATAATAAATTTTTAGCCTTTGATGAAAATTCCATTTATTTATGTGTGTATTAATACTTTGTCATAATTTAGTCAAAAATGAAATTAACTTCATAATATGAAAAATTTAAAAAAAATTATAGTTTTAGGGTCTGGAAATAGTGGTGCTGGTGGAGTTCATGATTATCTGCTTTCTAGAGAGGATACTATTAGCCCTTTTTACAGTAATGAATTTAGACTAATAAATGATCCTGATGGCATTCATGATTTGTACGTTGCTTTGTACGAAAAATTTAACATTAATAAAAGTGCATTAAGTATTTTACGATTCAAAAATTTTGTAAAAAGATTAGTAAACTCAAATTATAATAAAAAAAATAAATTATACACTGATTCTCTAATAAAAATGACCGATGAGTTTATATTCAATATAACTGAAACGAACTATAACGGTTCTCCTCAATTTTATTTTGATCGAATGAGTAAGATTCAAAAATATTTATTTTATTTTAAAAGACTTATATTACGTCAACAATCTAGATCAATTAATCTATTGAATATGTGTTTGCCTGTAGATGAAAAAAAATTTTTTGAGTATTCTGAAATGTATTTAAACAATATTTTCTCTAATAAGATTAATTCAAAAACATCAAAAAATTTAGTAATAAATCAAGGGGGAAATTTTTGGTATCCAATAAGCTCAACTAAATATTATGGAAATAATAGTTATATTATTTTAGTAACAAGAGATCCAAAAGGTATTTTTTGGAGTATGAAAAGAAGAAATTCATTAAGTTATCCCGGTCATGATATAAAAGTTTTTGTAAAATGGTATAGATCAATAATGAATAAAATCGATAAAAATGAATTTAAAAAGATCATACACATTAAATATGAAAATTTTTTTTCTAATTTTGAATCAGAGAAAAATAACCTTTGTTCAAAACTAGATATAGAAGTTGAAATTAAAAATGAATTTAATTTAGAACATACAAAAAAAAACTTATTCAAATTTAAAGATAATCTTAAATCTGAGGAAATAGAATATATAAACAGAGAATTGAAAGAATTCATTCAATGTTGAAAGAAAGAATTGTTTATATTGCTGATTTTTCTCTTCCAAATAAATCTGCGTATACCTTACACGTTTTAAAAATATGTGATGCTTTTAGTGAGTACACTGGAAAAAAAACAGAATTAATTATCCCTCATTTAGAGAAAAAATATTCTTACAAAAAAATTAAAAAAGATTATAAACTCAAATATGGCTTAAATATCAAAAGTTTTTTTAAAAAGAAAATAAAGTTTAATTTTTTAAGAAAAATTTTTTTCTCGATAGATATAATTGATTATCTTAAAAAAAATAAAACTAATTCTATAATAATTTCAAGAAGTATAGTGCCAAGTATAATTTTAGGTTTTTTTAATATAAAAAATACTTTAGAAATTCATACCGAAATGACTGGTTTGACTAAAATTTTTTTTAATTTTACTAAAATAAGCAAAATTATGAAAAATTTAAATTTTATTTTTATTAATTCAAATTTAAGAAAGAAACTAAAGATTCATAAAAATAAATCTATAATTTTATCTGATGCAGTTGACCATAGAGATTTTAAAAGAGGTGAAAAAAAAATTTTGCGTGATACTTGTTTCTATTCAGGAAGCTTTGCTAAAGGCAAAGGCCTAGAGCTAATTTTAAAAATTTCAAGAAAGTTACCTAATATAAACTTTCATTTATTTGGAAATGAAGAGACAATTTTCGATGAATCAATTTTGAAAAAAATACCTAAAAATGTACATTTTAAAGGATACTTAACTTACTCAGCTTTAACCCAAAAGATCGAACAATATAAAGTTTTGCTTATGCCCTATCAGCAAAAAGTTAGTGTATTGATTAAAAATGTAAATGTTGCAACTTATTTTTCCCCTTTGAAAATGTTTGACTATTTGGCCGCAGGAAAGATTATAATTGCAAGCAACCTTCCAGTTTACAGACATATTCTTAAAAATAAGAATAATTCTATATTATTAGAGAATAAAACCAATCACTGGTGTAAAAACATCAATTTAGCATTAAAAACTAACAAATTCGATCACCTTAAAAAAATCGCAAAGGAGGATTCTAAAAAATATTCCTGGATAAATAGAGTAAAAAAAATAATAAATTTTATAAAAAAAAATGTTTAAACTAATGCATAATTTCTCAAAATTTAATTTTAATATTAAATGAATATTTTTTTTATCATAATCATATTAATAATAATTGAATTAATATTGATTTTTACAGTCAAGATATTAAAGAAAAAATTTCAATGGTTGATAACGAATGAAGATGAATATCCTTTATTAGATAAAAAAAAATTAAAAAATTTTTATAAGAACTCTTTTGATAATTTACTGGGTTGGGATCGAAAAAAAAACTCAAAAGGCTATGAGTACAATAAATTTAAAAAAACCTCATTTTCTATTAACAAACACGGTGCAAGAGGAATGAATAATTTTTCAAAAAATAAAATTACAGTTTTGGGAGACTCATATGCTTTTTGTAGATATGTCAATGATAATCAAACTTGGGAAGATATGATTCAAAAAAAGATAAAAGGAAATGTGTTAAATTATGGAATCGGAAATTTTGGAATAGATCAAGCAATATTAAAAATAAATAAAATTAAAAAAAGAAATATATCCAAAATAATTGTTATAAATGTTGTCCCTGAAACTATCTTAAGAATTCATTCATTTTGGAAACATTACTTAGAATTTGGCAATTATTTTGGATTCAAGCCAAAGTATATTTTAAAAAATAAAAAATTAATTTTACTTAAGTCGCCAATTAAAAAAAATTATAACGAAAAAAAAATATATAATAAAATTAAATATTTAAAAAAAAATGACATTTTTTACGAAAAAAAATTCTCCAAGCTTAAGTTTTCATTTCCGTACACAGTTAAATTTTTAAATAAACCAATTAGAAATTCAAAGATATTTTGCTATATTATTTTATTTCAAATGTTTAATTTTTTTACATTCAAAAATCTAGGTTTATATTTTTATCAAAAAGCTTTTGGAATTATTCTTAATGAAAATATAATAATGAGCCATAAAATGTACAAAAATGATAAATATACAAAATTATTAAATGAGTTGATAAAAAACTTTTCAAAAAAACTTAAAAAGAAGAATAAAAAATTAGTAATTTTAATAACACCCCAACTATTTGATCTAAATAACTTTAAATCCTCAATCAATTATAGAAATTTTTTTGAATCACTTAAAAAAGAATACAATGTTTATGATTTAAGTTCTTATTTTAAAAAACAAAATTATGCGAATTTTTACCTGAATGATAGATATGGTGGTCATTTATCATACAACGGAAATAAAGTTGTATCTAAATTACTTTATAATTATTTAAAAAAAGGAAAATTTTTATGATTTTGTGGTTTACAGGGATATCTGGTGTTGGTAAGACTTTAATCGCAAAACACACTTATACTCTCCTAAAAAAAAGAATAAAAAATTTGATTCATGTTGATGGTGATGAATTTAGAAAATTATTTAAGAACGATTTGGGATATAGCTTAAAAGATAGGGACAAAAATGCTGAAAGAATTATAAATTTTGTGATTTTTTTAAACAAATCAGGCATGAACGTTATTGTATCGGCAAATCTTACTTCACAAAAATATAGATTATTCTGTAAAAAAAAATTAACTAAATTTACTGAAGTTAATGTATCCTCTAGTCTCAATATTTTAAAAAAAAGAGATAAAAAGAATATATATAAAAATAATGATCTTTCTAAAGTTGTTGGATTTGGAATAAAAAATATTGAGAATAATACCGCCTCATATAAAATAAATAATAATGGATCTAAAAAAAAATTTTTAGATAAGGGCTCAGATATTATCAAAAAAATATCTAAGAATTTAATCTAAATTTTTTTTCTTCATTTTTTATTTGATTAATGATAAAGAAATATTAATTGAGAATTTTAATTTTTTTTAAAAAATACTATTATTCAAGCTTTTTACACAATGATCAAAAGCGTTCTTACAAAAATAAATAAAAAAGGTGGGTTGCTATTATTTAACAATCCTAACACTTTATATTATCTAATTTTTAATAAACTTTATCAAAAATTTATTAGTAAAAAAACTAATGATGAAGAGATAAAAAAATTTTTAAAAGTTGGCTACTTTAAATCAAGTATAAATTCAAAAAAACTTACTAAATTAATAAATGAGGAAATTCATAAACAATATATAAATGAGACTAAAGGATATTTTCATTTTGATATTAATGACAAAATGAAAATTAAGATAAAAGATTTTATAAATGTTGATTTAAAAGATCTTATTAATAAATTTGAAAAATTTTATAATACAAATATATCCATTGCTAAAATTATTATAAAGAGAAATTTCTTCATAAAAGATACTTCGAGCGAAGTTTATAGTAATCATTATCATGTTGATCAAAATACTTTTAATCATTTCAAGGTTTTTATAAATTTGATGGATATTGATAATTCAAAAGGACCTTTGCATATTTACTCGAAAAAAAATTCAAAAGCATTTGTAATAAAAAATCGTTATAAAAATAGAAATGAATATAATGATACTGAATTAAATGAGGATGTTCATATTAATGTTGGTAAGGAAGGTGATATATTTGTTGCTGACACTAGTGAATGTTTACATAAAGCTGGTAAGGTTGAGCAAGGACATTATAGAGATATTCTATTCATCACATTTATGGCCATACCTGAAAAAATAGACAATGGAGCAGATTTTTTTTATTATGAGAAAAAATTTCCAGACTCTGTTTGGGGTAAAAATGACAATAAAGATGTTATAAGTATCGCAAAACCAAAGTCTTTGAGGAAAACAATAAAAAGATTTTTCGAATATTATAAAAACAAACTTTGTTAGTTTTTTTTAACTTGAAAAATTATTATTGAGTGTCTTTTTTTATTTTTATCAAATCCCATACTGTCAGTATTAAATAAAACATTTGATATATTTGTTGAAACACAATCTATAACTTGTTGCGTATTAGTAATTTGATGGTCCTTTTCTGGAATATAAGTAAAACCAATACTAATAATGCCATTATGCTTAGTAATTCTTATTAATTCATTTAAAATTTTTTTATAATCATTGCTATAGGTTAAAACCCAGCCACAAACAACAACATCAAAAAAATTATTTGAATAATTTGATTTGTGTATATCACCAACTTCAATAAGTTTTGAATAGCTTAACAGATCAATACCAAAAATATTTTCCCACTTAAAACCAAGGCTTCTAATTAAAAATAGTTCACCTTCATTTCTTGGACCAACTGAAAGTATTTTGTTAATATTGAAGTTAATTGATGAAATAGATTTTAAGGGGTAGGTTATTTTAACTGTTTTTCCTCCATTAAATTTTCCATAAGTTTTCTTTAAATTTAATATGTCATCTTTAAAATGCATATTGTGGCTGATCACCGTATGATTTCCATCTTTTCTTTTTACTATTTTGTGGTCATCTATTTTTTTATTGGGATCAATAAAATATCTAATTTTTTTTCTCAGATAAAATAAATAAATAAATCTAATTAAAACTATTGAAGTTCTTAAAATATCTATTTTATATAAATCAGTTATAAAACTATCAAAAATTTTTTTTATACTTTGCATTAATTTCAATTACTTTTTGTTCAATTCATTTAAATTAATTATTTTATCGCAATTTTTTAAGTCTTCAAAATTATGTGATACATTAATTATTGTTTTTGATTTTGATATTTCATTTAAAACATTGAATAAATTATCTTTTGAAAATTTATCTAAAGAATTAAATGACTCATCAAAAATAATAATCTCAGGATTTTTATACAAAGCACGAGCAATACCGATTCTTTGTCTTTCACCTCCAGAAATTTTTAAACCTTGTTCACCCACATTTGTTTCAAGCCCATTATTTAATTTTTTTACAAATTTACTTAGACCACACTTTTCAATCACTTCGTTTACCTTTTTGGTATATATTTTATCTATTTGATCTTCCAAGGTAATATTCGCAAATAAAGAATCATTAAATAAATTTATTGTTTGCGGAACATAGCCAAATAAATCAATCCATTGTTCGCTTTTTGTATCTACAACTTTATCATCTAGTGTTATTTTTCCAGTTTTAGGTGTTAATAACCCTAAAATTATATCTATTAATGTAGATTTACCAGATCCAGACTCTCCAACTAATCCTATGTGTTCATTTCTATAAATTTCAAAATTAAAATCTTTGAATATAAATTTATCATTTTCTTTGTATTGAAAAGATACATTTTTCAAATAAATTTTTTTGAAATCATAATTAATATTCAAATCATTGGAAATAATAGATTTGTCTAATCCATTTTTAATATCTTCACTGACAGCATCAATTGATTTTTGATAATGATTTTGTTTTTGAATTGAATAAATAATTTTATTTAATGATGGAAATATTCTAATTGCTATTAAAGATAAAATAGCTAGGCTAGGTAAAATATCTTGAGTATAACTAGTCTCAACACTTAAAAATTTAAAATTTAAAAAAAATAGAATCCCTAGGATAAATACCATTTCAAAAAAAAGTTTTGGATAAGATTTAATGATAAATAATTTTTTTTGGAAATTTTGAAAGTTTGTTTCTTCTATATTGAAAAAATTCATAAAATATTTTTCTTTATTAAATATTTTTATTTCTTTAATCATAGATAATGATTGTAATAATCTTTTTAATGACTCTCCTTGATGATCAAAAGAAAATCCGCCCCAATTTACAATTATTTTCTTAAAGAAAGGGCCAAAAATAATAATAGGCAATAGAACAATTGCGAGACAATAAACAACCATCTTAAAGTTAATACTTGTCATTAAAATAAGAAGAAAAATAAATAGTAAAATTTCATTTATCAAAATCATTGAATTTCTTACAGACATTAAGATAGTATCAGTTGAAGTATTGATATTTCTAACAAGCTTTGCAGTTACCTTATTTAAATGAAAAATATAATCTTTGTTTATATAAATTTTTAAAAGTAAGTTTTTAAGTCTTATCTTTACACTTCTTTCCAGGTTTTGGGACCAATGGATTAAAAAAGTAAGAAACAAATTTTTGGCTAAAAATAAGAAAAAAATTATTATGGATATATTAAAAATATCACTGTTTATTGAAAGATAATTTTTTACACTGTTTATAAAGGGAATACTGTTATTTATAAGATCGGTATCATTACTGAATATCATTAAAAATAATGGGTATAATGAACCTAAACTTAAAGTTTCTAAAATCACTTGAATAAATGCAAAAAAGATAAAAATAGTATATTTTTTTTTCTCTTTATTGTTCATCAATAGCCACAAAGTATAAATATGATTAGCTATAGTATTTTTATTTCTCATGCTTAAAGATTTTTTTAAAAAATTTGATTATGTTGATAATATTTCATAAAGTGTTTATTACGTACAATATATTACAAATAATTATACAAAATATATATCTTTTTTATTAAATTATGAGCGAACCTATTTACATTATTGTAGAAATGGAAAAAAGAGAATTGGATGCCAAAATTCTTTTAGCTATAATGGCGGCAAAAAAAGGTCACAAAGTAGCATTAACTAAACGGTCTAGGCTTTATGAAAAACTTCATTTAATAGAATCGGGGTTCATTTTCTTAAAAAGTTTTGGTGCAAAAATTGACATCTACTTAAATAAATTTAAAAAATATGGTCACAAAATAACTGGTATAGACGAAGAGGGGCTTCAAGTTTATGACAAGGATTGGATTGTAGGATCTTTAAGATTTTCAAAAAAGATACCCGAATATTTGGATTTAATATTTAGTTGGGGTGAAAATAGTAAAAAAATTTACGATGAATATTTTCAATCAATTAAAAAAAATATTAGAGTTGTAGCAAGTGGGAATCCGCGAATTGATGTTATTAAAAAAAAATTTATAAGCCATTTTTCTGATGATGTAAAAAAAATAACTTCCACCTATAAAAATTATACATTAATCGCTACTAATTTTTTAGGAAATAATAGAGCTGGAGGGCAAGAAAAAGTTACTTCATTTGATAAAAAAAAATTTCCTCCAAAAGAAGTTGAAAACTTTGATGGTTTATCAAATTTTCAAAAAAAAAATTTTTATGAATTTGAAAAATTGTATGAGTTTTTGAATAAATATTTTGAAGATCAATTATTTTTAATAAGACCACATCCAGGAGAAAGCATTGATTACTATTTAAAACTAGAAAAAAAATTTAAAAACATAAAAATTATAGACAGTACAAACAGTATTATACCATGGATATTAGCCAGTGATAGAATGATCAGCAGTAATTGCACTACTTCGATAGAGTCATATATGCTGGAAAAGATAAGTATAAATTATGTTCCATTTAAAGATGCTAGATTTGAATATGAGTTGCCAAAATTATTATCTGTAAATTTTGATAATATAGATGATTTAAAAAAAGTTTTGGAAAAAGATAGGTTAGAAAATTTAACACAGATAAGTGATGATAATAAAAAGAAGGCTGAAAAATTTATTAAATGTATTAATGACAATAACTCTTATGAGATTATTTTAAATAACTTGGCAGATTTGAAAATAAAGAAGATTAATTGTAAAGACAAGTTTCAAAATAAATTAAATTTCTATTATTACTTAATAAAAAATAGAATTAAAAATATTTTTATTTATTTAAATAAAGGTGATACTTTTGCTTATCAAACACAAATAAATAAAAGAACTAATTTTAATCTTAAAAATATTCAAGAAAGACTTCTTAAAATATCGAAGGCCATCGATCCATCTAATACTTATTCAGTCACAGAGAGATATTATGGTATGTTTTATATTAAAAAAAATTAATCAGTTATTATTTAATAAGTAAGAGTTTTTATGAACTCGGGTAATTTTGTAATTTCTTTTTTTTTTATCTTCTTTAAAAAAA
>MDSZ01095915.1_pt1 | contig 15008 bp, 14 predicted proteins | sample 811201 | NCBI WGS metagenome assembly MDSZ01 (sample SAMN05326647, study PRJNA326480) | marine metagenome | isolation source: seawater | place: Indian Ocean: North | collected 2010
GAACTCGGCGCCTCCCTCGAAGCAGCCGTGCGCATCGAGGCCCGCAGCCCAGAACTCCAGTCAGCCCTCAGCTGGCTCGATGAGCAGGGAGATCCTCAGGTGGATGGTCTGCGCGACTGGCTGCTGGTCTCCCAGCTGCAGCTGGGGGGTGAACCCTGGGCCGAGCTGCTGGCCAGTCAGGACGACCCGATCGCCTTGATCGAAGTGTCACGAGCCCGCGGCACCAAGTGTGAACGGTGCTGGCACTACGAAAGTGATGTCGGGCAGCATTCCGACCATCCGCACCTCTGCGGTCGCTGTGTTGAGGTGCTGGAGCGACGGACTCACCAGCTGGCCTGAGCCAGCAGATCCTCCGGAGTCATCCCTCCAACAAGCAGTGTCTCGCTGGAGGGATTCAAGGGCCCTTGCAGCAGGTCCGCCCGATCGAGCCGTGTTCCCTGCGGCAACACGGAAGTGTCGGGATCAAAGGCCGTGGGGTGGGTTGTGCTGCTGCTGAAGCCGCGAAAGATCAGCACTTCCAGGGGCTCGTCCCCCACAGACCCAAGCAGCCGCACAACACGGTCTGGATGGTTGCGGCTGCGCTCCTCGATCGCACGAACGATCACCTCAACCGTCATGGCTCAGAAGCCCCCTGCCACCCGCCCCTGGCGGGGCAGACGGACCAGCAGCCACTGCAGCAGACCGGCCACGTAAGCCACCAGAGCCGCGTAGCCGATGAAGGCCGCCACCGCCTCGGTCCACTGCCCACCGAACAGGAAGTCGAACACGGTCTCCACCACGCTGTGCACCCCCTTCGGAGCCTCCTGCCAGGCCAGGCAATCCGTGCTTCCGCCCTGCTGCATGCACCCCAGTGCGGTTGCAGTCATCGCGACACTCACGATGGCGAATCCACTCAGGGCCCAGCGCCACAGTCGCACCGTCAGAGGTAGAGGACGCCAGAGGGGCAGATCCTCCAGCTCTTCATTGAGATCCACCCAGAACCAGACGGAAACAGCCATCAGCAGGGGAGCGATCACGGCCGTGAGGTATCCCAGGGGCCGCTGATCCGTCAGCAGCAGCATGCTGATTCCCATCAGGCTGGCCACTTTCCAGTACAGAGTCATCAACCGCAGCACGGACGCTTCGCGCCGCAGAGCGGACCAGACCAGCAGCACCAGAGGCAACCCGAGCGCGAACGTGGCAGCCAGGCGGTAGGTGAGCCACACCAGCGTTCGGTAAGACAGCTCGTTCACTGAGGAGAGTCAAAGTCGCGACATTATCGATCGCTCCATCAAGTCACAGGGTTGATAAGGTCCGATCCATGGCGACGTTCACACCCCTCGACTGGTTCCGGGCTGCCTCCGCCAAGCCCTCCTGCCGTACAGCTCTCTCGAACCGGTCTTCTCTGGATGAGGCCGTCAAGGATGTCAGTGACCAGCTCGGCCGTCGCAGTGATGCGGACCTGGCGCTTGTCTTCGCATCCGTCGGCTACGCGAGCGACCTGCCACGGTTGCTTCCGATGCTGCGCAGCCGCCTGAAAGCCCGTCTCTGGATTGGATGCGCCGGTGGGGGCGTGATCGGCACGACAGCGGGCGGAACAGCATCGGAACTGGAACAGACGGCAGCATTGAGCGTGACGCTGCTTGGCCTGCCCGGCGTCGAACTGCAGGCTTCCGCACTGGCAACCGACAATCTCCCCGATCTGGATGGTTCCGCCCAGTCATGGCAGGAATGGACCGGTATCGAGCCTCAGCGGTGCCGCAGCCAGGTCGTGCTGATCGATCCCACCAGCCCAAACATCAACGACCTGATCAGCGGACTGGACTACGCCTACCCCTCCGCCGGGAAGATCGGCGGCATCGCCTGCCCCCACAACGCTCCTCACGGATCTCTGTTTCTCAACGATCAGGTGTTGACGGGAGCTGTGGTCTGTTCCATTGGTGGCGACTGGACTCTGGACACCGTGGTGGCCCAGGGATGCCGACCGATCGGGCCCGTTTTTGCGATCGAACAGGTTCAACGCAACGTGCTCCTGGAACTCAGTCATGGTGAGCGGCGGGGAAGTCCGGTGGCTTGTCTTCAGGAGGTCCTGGCGGATCTCACCGATCGGGAGCGCGAGCTTGTCCGTCACTCGCTGTTTCTCGGGATCGAAAGGCGTGATCTGCAACTGATGGCAGACGGCAGCCGTCGGGATGGCGGTGCCTTCCTGGTGCGCAACCTGATCGGTGTCGATCCCAGCAACGGCGCCGTGGCTGTGGCCGACACAGTCAGACCGGGACAGAACGTTCAGTTCCAGTTGCGGGAGGCGGAGGCCTCAAGACAGGACGCGCTGATGCTGCTGCGGGAGGCCACCGGCCAAGAGCGCGAGGGAACCTCGACCCACTTCGGCCTCTTGATGGCCTGCATGGGTCGGGGCAAAGGGCTGTTCGGAGAAGCCGATGGAGATATCTCTCTGGCCAGAGCCGTGATGCCAGGGCTGCCTGTGGCCGGTGCCTTCTGCAATGGGGAGATCGGCCCTGTGGCCGGTGCCACGCACCTGCACGGCTACACGGCCTGCTGGGGACTGCTGCGTCAGAGCTCCTCCAAAGCCGACGACTGACCCCCTGAACCGTTGCGCCAGCACGTCAATCCCCTCAGCCGCTTTTTCCAGCTGCCGCTGCAGCTGCCTCCACCCGAGGACTTGTTCCGCAATCCGGACCTGCCGATCCATCTCGACATCGGCTGCGCTCGGGGTCGCTGCCTGCTGGGGATCGCTGAGCTGACGCCCGACTGGAATCATCTGGGTGTGGAGATCCGCCGCCCCCTTGTGGTGTCTGCAGATCGGGATGCGATGGCCAGCGAGCACGGCAATGTGCGCGTTCTGTTCTGCAACGCCAACATCAGCCTGGAGGCATGGATGGCGGCGTTGCAGAACGATCGCCTCCAACGGGTATCCATCCAGTTTCCCGATCCTTGGTTCAAGCGACGCCACCGCAAACGTCGTGTGCTGCAGCCGGCCCTGCTGCTCGCTATTGCAGCAGCCCTACAACCCGGCCGTGAGCTGTTCCTGCAGAGCGACGTGCCGGCCGTGATCGAACCGATGGTTGCCCTGACCGAACTCTGCGGCTGCTTTGAACGTCCGGAGCAGGACACGCGCCCTTGGCGAGAGAGCAATCCATTGCCAGTGCCGACGGAACGGGAGCGGTTTGTGCTCGCTCAGGCCATGCCGGTGTACCGGGTGCTGTATCGACGCAACAAAGACTCCTTACCCGATCCCGATGTGCTGGCAAGCCGCTGGCAGGAGATTGATAATCCCGCGGAAGACGCCGGCATGGCCCCCTGAACGATGGCTGAACCGCTGCTGCTGCGCTGGCAGGGACTGCTGCATCCGGCAGATGCCGTTCTGCTGCGACTGGAATGGCTGAGCGGCAGTGTGCTGGTGCTGCTGCTCACGGGTTTGCCCCTGTTCACACGAGGGGGACTGTCCCTGGTGATCGCTGCTGCGGCGCTGCTCTGGTTGCTGTGGTCTCTCTGCAGCCCACCGGAGGAGATCGGAGCCATCAGTGGCTGGCTGTTGCTGATTCTCGGGATCGCTGTTGTGACGACGGGTTTCTCACCAGTCCCCATGGCCGCAGCCAAGGGATTGCTGAAACTGCTGAGCTACATGAGCGTTTATGCCCTGATCCGGAAACTGCTTGCAACCAATCCCTCCTGGTGGGATCACCTGCTGGCGGGACTGCTCAGTGGCGGATTGCTGAGCAGTGTTTTGGCTTTAAGGCAGCTGTATGCATCCACCGAGGAACTGGCCAGCTGGGCGGATCCGAACTCGATCAGCACCGGAACCATCCGGATCTACGGCCCACTCGGCAATCCGAATCTGCTGGCGGGGTATCTGCTGCCTCTGCTGCCCCTGGCAGCTGTCGCCCTGTGGCGTTGGAAAGGGATCGGCAGCCGTCTGTTCGCGGGCACAACGCTAGTTCTTGGAGTGTCCGCGACGGTTTGGACCTACAGCCGTGGGGGTTGGCTTGGAATGCTCGCGGGGTTGGCGACGTTGATGCTTTTGCTGATCCTGCGCTCCACACGTCACTGGCCACCCATCTGGCGCCGTCTGCTTCCCCTCGCCGTGCTGTTGCTGGCGGCAGCCCTGCTGGCCGTGGCCGCCACCAAGCTCGAACCGATCCGCACCCGGGTTGCCAGCCTTCTGGCAGGTCGCGGTGACAGTTCCAACAACTTCCGGATCAATGTCTGGCTGGCCGCGATCGACATGATCCAGGACCGACCGTGGCTGGGCATCGGCCCGGGGAATACAGCCTTCAACAGCATCTACCCGCTGTATCAGCAACCGAAATTCAACGCCTTGAGCGCCTATTCAGTTCCGCTTGAGCTGCTTGTGGAGATGGGCCTGCCGGGACTCATCGCCGCGTCCGGGCTGCTTTGGAGCACCTTTCGTAGCGGTCTGCGAGGCCTGACCCTGCCGCCACCCGCTGCCGGGGCCGCTCTGGCCAGTCTGGCGGCCATCATCGGTCTGCTCACTCAGGGAATCACCGACACGATCTTCTTCCGTCCTGAAGTGCAGCTGATCGGATGGTTCTGCCTGGCCACCCTGGCCGCTCAACCGAGCGAAGCGTGATGCTGTTTGCAGGATTCGACGCCGGGCAGACCCGAACCCGTTGCCGGATCAGCCGCTGGACCACTGACGGGTGGATGACCGTCTGCGAAGGCCAGGGCTCAGGGGTGTGCCACCTTGATGCCCCAAACGGTGCCGCCCTGTTCCGGGACGCGGTGCGCAGCAGTCTCCAGGCCGCGCTTGGCCAGCGTGATGCGATGGAGGTCGATGCCGCCGTGATCGGTGCCAGTGGCATTGAGCAGGGCACAACGCTTCAGCAGAGGGCCGGCGACCTGATCGCCCAAGAGCTTGTGATGCAACCAGACCGTGTGCTGGCGACGGGTGATGAGCGCACGGCGTTGCGCGGAGCCTTCCCGGACAGTCCGGGGATCGTGCTGATCAGCGGCACCGGCATGATCTGCATCGGGCGTAATGCCAGGGGTGAGGAAGCGCGCAGTGGCGGTTGGGGTTGGCTGCTGGATGGTGGTGGGGCAGCCTTTGATCTGGGCCATCAAGGGCTGCAGCTCAGCCTTCGCATGGCGGACGGCCGCTTACCGGACCACCCCCTGCGGCAACGGCTCTGGAACGCCATGAACTGCCACAGCAGTGCCCAGGTCAAGGCCATGGTGGTGAATCCGCATTTCGGCGCCGCCGGTTTTGCCGCTCTCGCTCCTCTGGTGGTGACAGCGGCCGAAGAAGGACTCGAGTCGGCCTCCAACATCCTCCGACGCTCAGCCCAGGTCCTGGCCGAATGCGTCATCACGGTTGGAGGCCGACTCGACCTGGCCACACCCCAGATCGCCGCCCGTGGGGGTGCGATCTGGCATCTGCAGGGCTATCGCCGGATGATCGAGGAGGTGCTGAGCCATCAACTTCCTCAAGCGCAATGGAGTGATGCCGCCGGTGATGCCTGCGATGGCGCCCTGACCCTGGCCCGTGAGCTCAGGCAGCGTTGAGATGGCGATCCGCAACGGCAGCCAGTTGGGCCGTCCAGGAGTCCACCATCCTCTGATCAGCCGCTTCGACCATCACCCGCAACACAGGCTCGGTACCACTGGCTCGCACGAGCACGCGCCCCTCGTCCCCCATGGCCTCTTCCGCCGAGCGGAGTGCATCACTCAGGGGAAGGCAGCTGGCCCAGCCCTTGCGGCGGCTGCGGTCCGGAACGCAGACATTGACCAATTTCTGCGGGAAGGCCTGAAAACTCCGATCCAACCAATCGTTGAGACTGATCCCCTGGGCATGACAGAGCGTGGCCAACTGAAGGGCCGTCAGCACGCCATCGCCGCAGAGCCCATGCGATGCGGCGAGGATGTGGCCGGACTGTTCTCCACCAAGAGCTGCACCACTGGCGACCATGGCAGCGTGCACGTGCTGATCACCAACGGGGGTGCGATCCAGCAGACCTCCACGTTGCTGCCACGCCCGCTCGAAACCGAGATTGGACATCACCGTCGCCACCAGACGCTGGTCGGGGAGCTGCTGTTGCTGCTGAAGCACTGAGCCCCAGAGAAACAACACGTGATCGCCATCCACGATGCGTCCCTGTCCATCCACCGCCAGCATCCGATCGGCATCTCCATCGAAGGCAAAACCCATCGCAGCACCGCGTTCGACCACCGCTTGTCTCAGAGGATCCAGCTGGGTTGAGCCGCAGGCGACGTTGATGCGCGTCCCGTCAGGCTGGCCATGCAGCACCGTCAGATCAGCGCCAAGGGCCTCGAAGACGTCAGCCCCGCAGGCTGTAGCGGAGCCCCAGCAGAGATCCAGAACAATCGGCACTCCATCGAGCCGCTGTGTGCCCACCGAAGCCAGCAAAGCCTCGCGGTAAGAGCTGAGCAGATCGGAACGCTGATGAGCCGCACCGCAGTGGAACGAATCGGAGTCAGCGAACTCGGCTTCACCACGAAGACCGGCTTCGATACGGGCCTGAAGATCTCCGCCCAGCTTGGCGCCATCCGCACCGAAGGCCTTGATGCCGTTGTCCTCCGGGGGGTTGTGACTGGCAGAAACCATCAGACCACCGGCGGCGCCGACCTGACGGATCAGCAATGGCACAGCCGGGGTGGCGCAGAGACCCAGACCCCACACCTCCCGACCAGCCGCAGTGAGACCGGCCGTGAGAGCCGAAGCCACCATCGAGCCGCTGCTGCGGGAATCCATCCCGATCAGCACAGGGCCTGGCCGGGACAATTCCCGCCCAAACCAGTAGCCAACCTGCAGACACAACGCTGGGGTCAACACCGAGCCAGCCCGGCCTCGAATCCCATCTGTCCCGAACCCAGGGACCGAAGAACCCAGTGAGGCCCCGATGGGCGGGACATTGGCTTGAGCCATGAGTCTCAATCGTGACGGTCAGGCTACGGGCGTTCCTCCAGGGGACCGTTGGTCGAAGGACAGGTGAAGCTCCGCCCTAGCGCCAGCGATGCGGCCAGACCAAACGGAAGACCCAGATCGTCATGGCGGTCAGCAGCACCAGCAGCGTGCGCCAGCGCTGCCAGCGTCCCGATCGTGAGGAAGGCATGCCCGGCCGCAACCTTGGCCACAAAATGACATCAGATTCAGGGATCAAGTGTCGGCAAGGTCCCTTCTCGGATCTGCGCTGCTCATCGGGACGGCCGCTTCGAGTCTCCTGGCGTTGGCGCTTGGTCAGCAGCAGCTGCGTCAGCACCGGTATCGGCTGAACCCAACGGCAACAGATGCGGAGCTGTGGCGCTTCTATCGACGATCGCTCGACCCGGAGCAGCGTCGCGAGGCTGCTCTGCTGATGACAAGCCGCAGCGCTGGAGACATCAACCGGCGCCATCGGCTGCTGCAGGGTCAAGGCTGGGGCGCGGCTCCGTTGGCAGCCGTGTCCCTGGCCATGGCGGCGGAGACGGCCGAGCAACGAGGGGCTTCCCAGCAGTCTGTGCGGCTGTGGAGAGACCTGATCAGACGCTTCCCGGAACAAGAGGCCTCAGCCTGGGGACGAAGCCGTCTCGGAGAGAGCGAACCCTCCCTGCATCAGGAGCTCCTGACCATCCAACCGCGGCATCCCGCCGCGCTGGCTACGGCCCAGGTCCTGGAACCGGATCCTGTGCATGGCCATCGCGGTGCGCTGCATCTGGCCCGCTGGGGTGTGCAATGGCCCGGCGGCGCAGCGCGGCTTCGCGCTGCATGTGATGCCAACGGCACCGGCGCACCTGATCAGAAGCAACGTCAGCTGCTGGCCCTCGGTCTCGCACAACTGGGAGATGGATCGGCAGGGCTGGCCTGCCTGCGGCAGCAGCAGCCAGCACCGAGGACCGCTCTGGCCATCGGGCGTGCTCTCTTAGCTGGAGGTCGTGAACAGCGCTCGGAAGGAGAACAGCTGCTGCTGGATCTCACCCAGCGTTTTCCCATGGATGCTTCCAGTGACGAAGCCGCACGCCTGCTCAGCGAACCACTCCTGCCGGATCCCGGCTTACTCGATGGCCTGCCGCCAAGTCTTCAGGAGCGATCGGCTGCGGTCGCAGCAGCCCGCGTGCGACTGGCCGCCGGCAGGGGGGGCGCTGAGGCGCTGACCCGCTGGCCTGATGATCCGGCGAGTTGGCAGCTGCAGTGGGATCTGGCACGGGAGGCCCTGCTCGATGGCGCATGGGATGACGCCAGAAGCTGGTTGACAGCGCTGCCGGACGGAACGATGCCGGAGCCTCTGGAGGGACGTCGGCTCTTCTGGCATGGACTTGCAGAACAGCGGCTCGGCAACCCCGATGCCGCAGCAGGCATCTGGCGCCAGCTGATCGATGGGCAGCGTTCCGGTTACTACCGATGGCGGGCCAGGGTCCGTCTGGGTGAACAGACCGGCCTGGATCTCAGCGAAGGTTCGAGCTCCACCTCGGTCCCGGATCGTTGGACTCCACTGAACAGTGCCGATCCCATGGTCAACAGGCTCTGGCGTCTCGGACTCGTCGATCAGGCATGGGAGCAGTGGCGCAGCACAACCGATACCAGCGGGCCTCTGACCAAGCAGGAGCAGCTGGTGGAAGGGCGGCTGCGACTGGCGATCGGGAACACCTGGAATGGACTGGACCGACTGTGGCGTTTGAGCCTGCGGTGGCATTCACCGACCTGCTCCCAGCGACGACTACTGCAACGCCAGCAGCTCCCACAACCGTTCCAACAGGAATTTTTGGCGGCTGCAGAGACGCACGGTGTGGCGCAGGATCTACTGCTGGCCATCAGTAAGCAGGAGTCGCGGTTCTCCCCTGGAGTGCAATCTGTCGCCGGAGCACGGGGCATGATGCAGCTGATGCCCGCGACAGCTGAGGAACTCGCAGGCCGAAGCCTGGATGATGTGGAGCTCGACGAGCCCAGCCTGAACATCCGCCTAGGAGCGCAGTACCTGCGTCAGCTGATGGAGCGATGGCAAGGGGATCCGATGCTCGTGATCGCCAGCTACAACGCCGGGCCCGGCGCCGTCAGTGACTGGCAGCCGCAGGATCTGACACTGGACCCGGAGCTTTGGGTGGAGCGGATCCCCTATCCCGAAACCCGCTACTACACCAAGAAGGTTCTGGACAATCTGCTCGGGTACTTAGAGCGCGACCGCCGCTTCTGTGAGGAGGGTGCTGGCCGGATTGGGCAGGGCCCAACCGATCCCGATTCCTGAAAGCAGAACAGCTGTGAAACCGACGATGGTGAGCAGAGGTGGAGGAACGATGCCGATCCTGATCAGATCCAGCCGAGCGAGCAGAACCGCTGAAGCGAGAATCATCACGTCGGTCAGACGGTGCAGCCTCATCACATAGAGCCCCAGCACGATCACCATCAAAAGCGTGACAACGAGTGTGATCACGCGGCTTGATGCCATCAGCATCGACACCTGACGCATCAGTAAATCCGGGATCGTGAAGACAACCACCACGGCGATCACCTGAATCAGCTGGATCACCCAGAACACATCCACGCTGATCGACTGATTCTGGGCGTAGATGCTCTGGTTGACGGTCCAGTGGTTGCCCATGACGAGCGCCACAAGGAAGAGGACACCCACCAGAGGAGCCCGGAAGGGCAACGCGAACAGGCTCAGGATCGGCATGGTCCGACGCTAGCCGCAGCCTTTGGAGAGCCCTGTCAGAGTGCATCCGACCGGAGTCCATCATGTCTGCAAGCCCCCCACCAGCCAGCCTGGGGCCATTCCAGAAAGGTTTGCTGCTGGCAGTGGCCCTCGCTCTTGCGTTGGCTCTTTTGGTGATGCGCGGTGGACTCCAGAGCGAATCCCCTATGGAGCAGTTGGCACGGCGTTCTCTGGATCCTGATGTCGCGCTCACCAATGGCCAGCCGACGCTGATCGAGTTCTATGCCGACTGGTGCCAGGCCTGCCGTGAGATGGCTCCCGCGATGCTGAGCCTGGAGCAATCCACTCGGGATCGCCTCGATGTGGTGCTGGTGAATGTCGACAATCCCCGTTGGCTGGATCTGGTGGACCGGTATGAGGTCAACGGCATCCCCCAGCTGAACCTCTTCGCGGCGGATGGTCAGCCTCGCGGTCGTTCCATCGGTGTTCGGACACCGCAGGAACTCCAGGCACTCGGGGACGCCCTGATCAACGACAGCCCCGTCCCAGCGCTTCAGGGAATCGGGAGCGCGAGCACCCTGCAGGATCTGGCCCGCACCGACAGAACCGGACCTCGAAGTCATGGTTGACGAGCACGGCCTGGCCATCGCCGTCATGATCACAGGATTGAGCTGCTGAACAGCACGCTATGGAGCGTTTCCGAGTCGATCTGATCGCCGCCACGCCGAATCCGCAGCAATGCATCTACGCCGCGATGCATCAGGACTACAGCGAGGGGTTCGTGGCCGCTGACCGTGACAACTGGCCCGACGAACAACGGGCTGGCGAGATCTGCATCAAGCGGCTCCTCGCAGGGGAACGGGGGCACTTCGGGCCGCTCGAACATGCCCAGATCGTTCTGAACGTCGGCTGGTTTCCACATTCAGTGATGCAACAGGCCCGGACGCACCGGGTGGGCGTCAGTTTCGATGTGCAATCGATGCGATACACCGGCGAGCGCATCTGCAGGGCTGCGGACGGCGAACTGCCTCTGGAGGAGGTCTTTTACCTGCGACCGGTCGGGGAGTACAGCGACCGCCAGGGAAAGAAGTACCGCTACAGCCAGGAGGAGCGCGAGCTTGATCTCAGCCACTGCCAGCGATCAGCAGAGCGGTACAGAGATCTGCTCCGTGCCGGATTTGCGGAAGAACATGCCCGCGGCATTCTTCCCTTCGACTACCGCCAGCATTTCATCGTGAGCTTCAGCCTGCGGGCCTTTCTTCATTTCATGGATCTGCGGGCGAAGCTCGACGCTCAGCTGGAAATCCGCAGACTCTGCGACCTGATGTGGCCGCATTTGGTGGACTGGGCTCCGCAGTTCTCCCAGTGGTACGAGAAGAGCCGGATGCACAGAGCCCGACTTGCGCCCTAGACCCGCGCCAGGGTGACACGCTCTGGCTGATGCTGATATTTCCCCTGTCGATCGCTGTAGGTGGTGTCGCAGGGATCCCCTTCGAAGAACAGCAGCTGACAGATACCTTCGTTGGCATAGATCCGACAATCAGCACCGGAGCTGTTACTGAACTCCAGCGTCAGATGACCCTCCCAGCTCGCTTCAGCAGGGGTCGTATTGACAATGATGCCGAGCCGCGCATAAGTGCTCTTGCCCAGACAGATCACCGTGATGTTGGCTGGCACGCGGAGCTTCTCAAGGGCGACACCAAGGCCGTAGGAATGGGCCGGAAGGATGAAATAGCCACCATCCTCGTCCTCATGCAGAGGTGTGGGCTCAAGGTTGGCGGGATTGAACCGCTTGGGGTTCATCACCGTTCCAGGCACATGCCGGAAGATCATGAATTCCTGTGGGGAGAGGCGGAGGTCGTAGCCGTAGGAGGAACATCCGAAGCTGAGAACCGGTTGCATTCGCTGCTCGGGATCGAGATGGCGCACCAGACCGTTCTGAAAAGGTTCGAGCATGCCCTTCTGAGCCTGCTCGGTGATCCAGCGATCGTTCTTGAGCATCAGAAACCTCTGCGCAATTCGGTGACCTGATCCGCCATCGCCATGACGCTGGCAGGAATCGCTGGCCCGGTGATGATCACATCCATCGAGCCTGGACGCTGCTGCAGGCTGGACAGAAGCTCGTCTTCCTTCAGGTAACCGAGAGCGGAAGCGAGGCCGACCTCATCCAGCACCAGTTGGTCAAGGTCACCTTCAGCGAGATGACGCCTGCAGACTTGCCAGACTTCCTCTACGGACTCGAGGCCACCCGGCTGTCCCGGCTCTGCAAGACATGCTGGGATAGACGGACGCAGCCAGGTGAGACCGCCGCAGAGCAGCACAGAGCCCTCAGGCCCTTGTTTCACACCTCCTTTTAGGAACTGGGCGATCAGGACACGGCTGCCGAGACCTGCTGCACGCATCGCCTGACTGAGAACACTCGAAAAACTGCCGCGATAGGAAGCGGTGTGCACCTGCAGCTGGCCTTCTGGAGCCACCAGATGCAGCGGAGCGGCTGCGGGGATTGGAGGGAGCGGACGCAGACCGACCCTTTCCAGCGCATGACGATCTCCGGCCAGGGCTGCCGACGAAGGGTTGCTGGTGGTCAGGCTTGCGGTCATCGCGTCGGGTGTCACCAGGGATACACCCTGCAGACCTCGAATGTAGCGGCGCGATGCGCATCCACAAGGCCATTGACACTACGGATGGTGTGCAGTGAAATCCCGCACATGGTGGAATCCTCTGCAACCCGCGCCGACGGGCGTCGTCCGGATGCCTTGCGACCCTTTGAGGTGAGCTGGGATCCGATGGAATTCGCTCTCAGCTCACTGATCGTGCGCACCGGACGCACGGCGGTTCTCTGCAGCGTCTGCCTCGAGGAGACGGTGCCACGCTGGCGGCAGGGGAGCGGGCTGGGCTGGCTCAGCGCTGAGTACCGACTTCTGCCCGGTTCCACACCTCAACGGCAGTCGAGGGAAGTGCTCAAACTGTCCGGCCGCACCCAGGAGATTCAGCGCTTGATCGGCCGAAGCCTTCGCGCCGCATTGGCCCTGGACGTTCTCGGAGAACGCAGTCTGCTGATCGATTGTGATGTGATCCAGGCGGATGCCGGGACCCGAACCGCCTCGGTCACCGGTGCATGGATGGCTCTGCAGCTGGCATGTGACCGTCTGATCGCCCAGGGTGTCCTGGAACGTCAGCCGATCCGGAACCAGGTGGCAGCGGTGTCCGTTGGACTCGTGGATGGCAGGCCGCTGCTGGATCTGGATTACAGCGAAGACAGCCGCGCCGACGTTGATCTGAATGTGGTCATGTCCGGCGACAGGAATCTTTTGGAAATCCAGGGCACAGCGGAAGGATCTCCGTTCAGCCGCGGGCAGCTGAACGCCTTGCTGGACCTAGCTGAGCCTGGACTTGATGCGCTGCGCGCCGCACAGACCCATGCCCTGAGCAGCCGCAGCTGATTGCGTAATAACGGCTACACAGCCGAACAGGACCGATCCGTAACTTTCAACCAGTCGAAACGGATTGTTGGGAACCAGCAGCGGGTTCAGCCGTTACGTCTCCGTCTCCGCTCATGCGGCCCAGGATCAGCCGGTCAGTGCATCCCGCTCGTTGCTTGATGTCATCCGTGATCTGGATGGTGCCAGCACGGAAATGGTGGAGCGAAACAAGACAATCTTCTTTCCTGGTGATCCGGCAGAGCGCGTCTACCTGATCCGTCGCGGTGCCGTCAGGCTTTCAAGGGTTTATGAGTCAGGTGAGGAGATCACCGTTGCTCTGCTCCGTGAAAACAGCCTGTTCGGTGTGCTGTCACTGCTCACCGGTCATCGGTCAGACCGCTTCTACCACGCTGTTGCGTTCACACGGGTTGAGATGGTGACGGCCCCGGCCGGTTCCGTCCGTTCCGCAATCGAAGCCGACACCGCAGTCGGACTCAGGCTTCTGCAGGGTCTCTCCAGCAGGATTCTGCAGACCGAAACAATGATCGAGACCCTGACACACCGGGATATGTCGTCCCGCCTCGTGAGTTTTCTGCTGGTGCTCTGCCGTGATTTCGGAGTTCCGGATCAACTCGGCATCACCATCGACTTAAGGCTCTCCCATCAAGCCATCGCCGAGGCGATCGGCTCGACGCGGGTCACCATCACCCGACTGCTGGGAGACTTGCGTCAATCCGGTCTTGTTCAGATTGATCGCAAGAAGATCACGGTTCTGGATCCGATTGCGCTGGCCAAGCGGTTCAGCTGAGAGTCGGCCCCACTGGCAGGTGACGGCGTGAGCGGCTGGTTGCTGATCATTGCGCTGCTCCTTCTGGGTGGCGTGTTGTCAACACTGGGCGACAGGCTGGGCAGCCGTGTCGGGAAAGCACGCCTCAGCCTGTTCAACATGCGACCGCGACGGACGGCGGTTCTGATCACGGTGCTCACGGGCAGCCTGATCAGTGCGCTGTCTCTCGGTCTGATGCTGCTGGTCAGCCGTCAGTTGCGGGTCGGTCTTTTTGAGCTCGACGGCCTGCAACAGAAACTTCAGGACAGCCGCCGACAGCTTCAGCAGAACCGAGTTGCTCTTGAGTCTGCCGAGGACGAGCGTCGTCAGGCCATGGCCCAGGCGCAACGCATCGATGCTGAGCTGTCAACGGCCAAGCAGCGGGCAGCGACACTTCGTGAGGAACTGGCCCCTCTGCAGCAGCAGCGCATACGGCTGGAGGCCGAACAGCAGCGCCTCAGCCGCGACATTCAGCAACGGGACAGAGACATCAAGGCCAGGGACGCGGACATCCGCCGCACAGAGGCGGAACTGAAGGGGGTTCGCGCCAGCATCAAAGCCGGTGAGGCGGAACTCAAGGAGCTGGAGCGGAACCTGATCGCCCTGCGACGCGGCTCCGTGGTTCTCAGCAGCGGAGAGGTTCTCGCCACAGCCACCATCCGGCTGGAGAATGCTGGACAGGCCAAAGCGGCGATCGACCGTTTGCTCCAGGACGCGAATCTCAAGGCTTACCAGCAAGTTCGCCCCGGTGAGACCCCAGACCGACAGATCCTCCTGGTTCCCCGCAACGATGTACAGCGTCTGCGGACGATCATCAGCAAGCCGGGTACGTGGGTGGTCTCGATCCGCTCTGCGACCAACGTGCTGCGCGGGGAGAGCATCGTGTACGCCTTCCCAGACATCCGACCGAACCGGCGCATCAGCCGCAGGGGCGAAGTTCTTGCATCCGCAACTCTCCCGGAACAGAATCGATCACCGGAGATGGTCCGCCGCCGCCTAAACCTTCTGCTCGCCTCTGCGTTCGCTGAAGTGCAGCGTCGCGGCTCCCTCGTCGAAGGACTCCAGTTCGACGGCACGGCCTTCACCCAGCTCGGCCTGGCTCTGGTGGACCGCCCCGAGGGAGAAGGGTCGCTAACGCTTGAGGTGATCGCCGAGAGC
>MDSZ01174203.1_pt1 | contig 15007 bp, 15 predicted proteins | sample 811201 | NCBI WGS metagenome assembly MDSZ01 (sample SAMN05326647, study PRJNA326480) | marine metagenome | isolation source: seawater | place: Indian Ocean: North | collected 2010
CAATGCTTGCCGCGATATGAGGATGTCCCGATCGTCAGCGCGAGCTAACGCCGCCAGGTGATCCATATGCAGAACGCCAGCGACGGCATAATCGCGTTGGGCGTTGGCCCTGTTGGTATGGTCTTTGTGCGCACCTTCCCAGAAATCACTGGCTGATAAATTCTCCCAGATGTACATCGCGGGATCCTCCTGATACTTCGCGGCATGGAGGCTGGACCTGCGAAGCATGCATGCGGCACAGACGCCGCACTGTCGATGATCTCCATTCAGTGACGCGTGGCGGGCGTCTTTCCAGCATGACCGGGTTTCTCGCCATATCTCGTCGCCATGCTTTAACGCTCTGCAGGCGGTCAGACTCTCTCCTTTGGTATTCCACAAAACCGGGTGATCGAAAGCGATTCGAACGCCAAATAATGCCTCGAAGAAATCCGACATCAGAGACGTGTATTGCGGATGGGTCCGTCGGTCGAAATAGCTTTGTCCCAGATTGACCAGCACGGGTCCAAGCGCACCTTGCCCGCTCTCAGGCACGATGATTCGTTTGGCACCAATGAGGTATGCGGCAATCCCGCTAAGCATCGCAAACTTAAACCCACGGGATCGACCAGAGGCTTCGCCATTGCCATTCTTGATTTTGGTCACCCTGAAAGGCACATTGGCAAATGGCTGACGCGGATCTCCAGATTTGACACGAGTGATCTTGTTTGAACCCACTCGTACACGGATTAATTGGTCTTTGGTGGTCTCCTCAACAACTGCCGAAACTGCTCGAGAGTCCAGACCGTCGCTGAAAGGCATGACTGCGTCAGCCTGCGCCGGGAAACCAAAGTGCCCTTGGACAGGCCCTAGTTGAGGCGCCGACGTTTTCGTGAATTGAAAGGTCCAGTTATCGCCCGTAAGCATTTTCAAGGCGCGCACGAGAGTCTCCTGCACGCGCCTGCTGCTCCAAAGCTGAGGATCATGCACAGGCACAGTGACTCTAAATTGCCGACCCCAATCCATCGAGGCTCTCGCCCTTGAGTGATCGCATGCTTCTACTGCTGCCGCGGCCAACATGGCGTCATAAATGATTGGACGCCAACCGTCGGTATAATAAGTCTGGAGACCGTCAGCGTCGAAGGTAATATGGCGACCGATAATGCAAGGGGTTGCGTTACCCAACACATTATCTTCAGGGTGCATGACTTGGACATCAAGCGCGCAGATATAAGGGGTCTTTCGCATCAGGCGATTACCGGTCCAGCATCAATGTCGCTGTCTTTCTGAAGTTTGGTAGATACGGCCTCTCCTCGCATCAGCTGGATCGCTTCAGCGCTGAATCCGCGAACACGTTCGGTCTGCAAGGTCGCGTCTAGATTTTGCCGCACACTGATGGCCTTCTCAGCACCTTTGGCCGTTGGCGTATCGCGGTAATAATGCTCTTCAACTGCGCGATTGTTAGCGCGCGCTTGATCGATTGCGGCGCGGTTAAGTCCATCCTGAAGCGCCTCTTCACCCGTCTTCCCTTCATGCAGCGCGACTTGCGTATGCTCGATGATAGAGTCCAGGAACCCGGTCGATCGACTGTCGCCGCGTATCGCCTCCAGCTCCGCGCTCGCTTGGTCCGACAACAGATTCCCCTGTTCTTGATCCAGGAGAACGGCACCAACCGCCTTGAGCGCACCTTTTCCAACATCGCGCTTTAGGTCGTCATGAAGCGCCGCACACATGGCGTCGGCGCGCTCTTCGAGCGTGAATGCATCTTTATGCGCACGCTCAGCAACGTCGCGCCAAGCTTTGCGCATATCAAGGCTTCTATATGGGCCGTCGCTCATAGGCTGTCTCCAATGTCAAAAATATACTATAAAATCCTGACAATGTCAATTCGCTGTCCACGTAAGTGTGGTGCGCACGTAAAAGTGCAATAAAAGCAATACTACACAGTGCTTTAGGCCAAACTGATCGCATTGCGTCTGGGCGCTCGCAGCAATCCAGTTGCTCGCGTTGGGGAAGCACAGAATTGCGGGAATACATGTGAGAATCGTACTATATTCTCTATCAATGGAGCTGTGATGCTAGATTACGAATTCGACTACTTTGCGAGTCACTCATCAGTCGACAAACCGACGGTACGTAGAGTCGTCGAATTACTCCGCGACCACGGAGCTCGAGTTTGGTTCGACGAAACTGAAATTGGGCTTGGCGACCATGTCTTCATTGAGATCGAGAGGGCGATGGAGAGTTCGCGGACGCTGATCTTCTTCGCATCTAGCCACGCCCTTAATTCAGAATGGGTTAAGATCGAGCGTAGTGCTGCTGTCTTTCGAGACCCCTCTAATAAGCAACGCCGATTCGTTATTGTACGACTTGATGATGCACCTCTACCTGAAATGCTGCGCGGATATTTGCATCTCGTCTGGCCTAGCGAAGAATCTCAGCAATCAGATGCAATAAGACGTTTACTGAACAATTCCTCAGGTGCGCCTGACTCAGACTCCGGTAGCGTTCGTTACTACGATCTGTTCACGCCTGGCGCGCCACCTTCGCGAAGCGATCTTCTTGTCGGTAGAGACGCACAATTGAAGATGCTGTTGGGGTACCTTCACTCACCAGGCGTACATCCCATCGTCATTGGTGCCAGAGGAATAGGGAAAACCTCGCTTGTCCGAGCTGCACTCCAACGACTTAATATCAAACGTCATTCAATATTGGAGGTGAACACCACGGAGTCTTTCGACGAGTGCTGTAAGCTAATTTGTAAAGATCTTGGCATCAAACCAGACGTCGACAGTTTTTCGCCAGCGAGCTTTCTCAGGACCCTCAAGAAAGTGAGCGATTTGGCGGTAGTCTCCATTGATGAACTCGACGATGTGCCCCGCGGAACCGACATCGCCAGACAGTTTGCCAAATTTATAAAGGCAGCTTCAAATCAAGCGGCCGAAATGCCGGTTAAGTTCATCTTTTCCGGTATCGGTGATGATGCCCATGATATTTTCCACGAACACCTAAGTAGTGACAGAGCGTTGCCACAAATATACTTAGAAGAACTGAGCGCGGACGATCTTAGAATTTTTCTCAAGCGTGCCGGTGACCTACTCGACGCACCACTCCCGCCTCACACTATAGATTCGCTCATATCTGAAGCTGATGGATTCCCATACTATATGTAAGCGTCCGGCCGTAGCCGCCTTACGTCAATTCTGACATCTGCGATGCTGCCAGTCATACGACTATGCGTATGCCTAGGAGGAAGCGTTGCAGGAGATTTTGGGTCGCGAACGTCGTCGTCGCTGGAGCGATGAGGAGAAGGCGCGGATTGTCGACGAGAGCTTTCAGGATGGTCGCTCGGTGAGCTGGGTCGCCCGGCGACACGGGCTTTCGCCCTCCCAATTGTTCGCCTGGCGCAAGGCCGCCAAGGAGGCGCTTGCGCCGATCGATGAAGCGCCGGCGTTTCTTCCTGTCGAGGTTGCGGCGATCTCAAGCAACGCATCGCCGCCGAACTGCGAGCGCGCCGAGATCGCCTTTCCGAATGGGCGGCATTTGTTTGTGTCACCGGGGCTGGACCGGCGGCTGCTTGAAGACCTGATCGGCGCGGTCGCGGCGGCGTCATGATCGCGCTGCCGCCTGGAACGAAAGTGTGGCTGGCGGCGGGCGTCACCGACATGCGTCGTGGTTTCGACGGTCTGTCGGCGCAGGCGCAGACGGTGCTGCAACTCAATCCCCTGTCGGGCCATGTGTTTGTTTTCCGGGGCCGCTCCGGCGACCGGGTGAAGGTTCTGTGGTGGGACGGCCAGGGCATGTGTCTCTTCTACAAGCGCATAGAGAAGACGACATTTGTCTGGCCAAACGCCAAAGACGGGAAAGTGTCGATCACCGCGGCGCAGCTCGCAAGCCTGCTGGAAGGTATGGACTGGCGCCTGACGCGAGCCGCGCCATCTATCCCGCAGCCGATGACCGCCGTGTAAATTGTTCCGTGTAACGCGTTGCTCTTTAACATTGTGAATCTTCTTTCGGCGCGAAGCAGGCTAAACATCTCGCATGCCTGTTTCCGCCGAACTTCCCAATGACGTTGATGCGCTAAAGGCAATCATTGCTTCGATGCGCGTAAACCATGCGGAAGAAATCGACTCACGCAATGCAGAACTCCATGCGCTCGGCCTGATGGTGGAAAAGCTCAAACACCAGTTGGTGGTCTTACGCCGTGGCAGGTTCGGCGCGTCGAGTGAAGGTCTTGAACAGCTGGAGCTGTTGATCGAGGCGATTGAGACCGAACGCGCTGAGATCCGCCAGAGAGCTGGGATCGCATTCTCGGCGGAGGAAAAGGCGCAGCCGAAGCGCAAAGCCCTGCCGGAACATCTACCGAGAGAAGACGTCGTCCACGAACCGGCGGCAGACTGCGCGCATTGCGGCAAGCCGATGCGAAGGCTCGGCGAGGATGTCCGCGAGGAACTCGAATATGTTCCCGGCCGTTTCGTTGTCCATCGCCATGTGCGCCCAAAGCTCTCCTGTCGGGATTGTGGCGTCATCGCCCAGACTCAGATGCCGTCGCTGCCGATCGAGCGCGGCAAGCCGGGACCGGCGCTTCTCGCGCATGTCCTTGTCTCCAAATATTGTGATCATCTGCCGCTCTATCGACAGGCGCAGATTTACGCGCGTGAAGGCGTCGAGATTGACCGCTCCACCATGGCGGACTGGGTCGGGCGATGCAGCGCGCTGCTCGACCCGCTGGTCGAAGCGGTCGGCCGCCATGTCTTTGAGGCGGACGCCATCTTCACCGACGACACCCCGGTTCCGGTGCTCGATCCAGGACGCGGGCGGACAAAGACGGGCCGGTTCTGGGCTTATGTCCGCGATGGCCGGGCGCATGGCTCGAACGAGCCGCCAGCAGCGTTCTATCGATACGCGCCGGACCGTAAGGGCGAACGACCGCGCGATCACCTGAAAGACTATGCCGGTTATCTCCATGCGGACGGGTATGCGGGTTACGAGGCGCTCTATGGCGACCGCATCAGAGAGGTCGCTTGCATGGCTCATGTGCGGCGCAAGCTGTTCGACATCGCGCAAAGCACCGGTTCGCCGATCGCAACCGAGGCGCTGCAAAGGATTGCCGACCTCTACGCCATCGAGAAAGACATTCGCGGCTCACCGCCTGAAACGCGCGTCGCCGTCAGGCAGGCGAAGGCCAAACCGGTCTTTGAAGAACTGCAGCACTGGTTGGAGGCGAGACTGACCGGGCTTCCTGGCCGATCGGCGCTTGCCGGCGCAATCCGCTACGCCATCGTCCGCATGAAGCGCATGGGGCCTTATCTGGAGTGCGGCATTTGCGAGCTCGACAACAACGCAGCGGAACGTTCCGTGAAAGGAATTGCGCTCGGACGCAAGAACTACATGTTCGTCGGCTCCGACAATGGCGGAACGCGCGCGGCGGCGATCTACTCCCTCATCGAGACCGCCAAACTGAATGGCGTTAACCCGCAGGCATGGCTCACCGAAGTCCTCGCGAAAATCGCCGATCACCCTATCAACAAAATCGACGAGTTCTTGCCGTGGAACTGGCGCGAGAAGGAGCGCGGCGATAAACTCGTCGCATGACGTCCCAAACGATCGCCCGCCTTTCCGTTACGCTCCAAGATGTCGAGCCGAAAGTGACAAGGCGGCTCGAGGTTCCCGCCGACATTCGGCTGGACCGCCTGCACCTCGTGCTGCAGGCGGCGATGGGCTGGACCAACTCGCATCTCTATGAGATCCGCGCCGGCGACGTGGGCTGGGGCATTCCCGATCCAGATTGGCCGGATGGTCCGCTCAACGCCAAGAAAGCGACGCTATGGGATGTCGTTGCGGATACCGGCGTCAAAACGCTGCATTACACCTACGACTTCGGCGACAACTGGGAGCACGTCGTCAGGATCGAGCGCTTCACCGATCCAGATCCTGCAGCCAGTTATCCCGTTCTCATTGCAGCGAGTGGCCGCTGTCCGCCCGAAGACGTCGGCGGGTTCCCCGGCTACGAAGAGTTCCTCGCCGCCATCGCTGACCCCGATCACGAGCGTCACGAAGAAATAAGCGAGTGGTGGCCCGAGGACTTCGACCCAACGACCGCGCCGGTCGACGACCTCAAGTCCGGCGTCGCCGCCCTCGCTAGGCAGTGGAACCGAAAACCGCGCGCCAGAAAATCAGCGTGATAGGGCCACGCCCGGACGCTTACTACTATATTCATCAGGTTGGTTTTCACACTTACGCCGCGTATGACCGTGATACTGAAGCTCACCGACTTTTGGATGCCCATGTCGCACTCGGCAAAACTAATGCGTACAAAGCAGCGTTTACGCACTACCTTCGAAGATACAAGTTTACGATTTACGAGCTGAGTGATCTAGAAAACCTGATTCTTCAACAGTTTCTTCGTTCTACCCGTCGTCGGCTCAATGCAGATAAGATTAAATCGTCTGTGGCACACTTGTCAGGTGAGTCAGAAGAATCTGTCCGCGATGCAATGTGGGGGCTTCGCAATAAATCATACTTGCGTTGGAGAAAAGGCGATAAGAGCCTTGCACTGCAAGATGCTTTACTGCGGCCATTTTTGACGGATAAGTTGCGAGTCCGACATCAGCCTAGGCCAAAAAAGCTTCCACCATCACAATCAGACGGTCAGCTAGATATGTTCTAGTCAAGTCCGACCAATAGCAAGTGATACGCTTGCTTAAAAATACTAGTGATGCCGACTATCGCTTCCAAACCATCACACCAGTCCCCTCCGCCTCATTCTCGAAGAACGCCGCCCGGACTGGCCCGGCAAAGCTCGGATCGTCCAGCTTCACAGCAAGGTAGGGCTTCTCGCTATCCTTGCTCTCTTGACGCCAGGCGGCGCCAAGTTCCGCACCGCCGGCATAGAGGCGATAGTCCGGTGCCCCCTCGCTTGCCTTATTATCGTTCGGAACAAGTTGCGCTTTCACATTGATGGTCATGGTGCGGATGGTGCCGGTATAGGCGCCGTCCTTCTCTGTAAATGTGCCGATGGTCGCCATGGTCATTCTCCTTGTCTGGCGTTTGTGTGAAGGGCCTTACGTGCCCGTTTGAACCCAGCGTCTTGTCGGAGAAAACTCTCGAGCATGGCTGGAATCAGCGCTTCTGGTTTTTCCTCTGCGCCATAAGTCTGGCGGTAGATTTCAGCGTAGTCGGCAAGCGCTGCAGCAAGGTCTGGATCGACGGCCAGGTTCATGCGCACCGGGGTTCGATCGGGGAGTTTTTCGAGGCGAAGGGACATAGCGGTTTCCTGTTCAATGGGGACGAAGAATGAGGTCGCGCGTGACGATGACACGCACGGGCCAACCCGAACGCACGCGGATGGTTGGCTGAATGCCTAAGTTTCGATCGACCACGCGTTGCCCTGCCTGATTCACGGTGTCGGTGGTGCCGCGCCGGATCGCGCGTTCTATGTCGCCGTCTCCGTCTGCGCCAAGTTCGGCGCCGATCCCCAAGATGGTCGCGAGACCTGCTGCAACAAAGACCCGGTCCCAGTGATGGTCGGTCCGGTCGGACAGGCCCGCATAGCCTTGCGCGTCAGCGCCGGGCGCGGAGATCTGAATAGAAGACCCATCGGGGAAGATGATCCGGTCCCAGGTCACGAGCGCTCGGTCCTGACCGAATGAGACTTCCGACTGATAGCGTCCGATCAGCCGCGACCCCTGCGGAATCAGAACGTGCCTGCCGGTGACTGTGTCGTACACGGTCTGCGTCACTTGGGCGATAATCGTTCCGGGTAAATCACTATTGATGCCTGTGACGAGGCTTGCAGGGATCAGTGTTCCCGCCATGACCTGATAGGGCGAGGCGGGATCTTCGATGCGGTTGGGATTGTAGATATCCGACTCCCCGCCTTCGCCTGCAAAGGCCAGTTTTCGGGATTGAAGATTGGGGTCGGTTGCCTGCCCGAAAGCCGACGGCGTGGCCGGCGGGAGCGCAGCGAGTGCGAGCAGCTCTGACCCGAGATCGAGTGCGGGGTCGCGATAGGTTGGCGCCGCGTCTCCTGCACGCTCACTGCCCGTTTGCGACTGAAGCCGAAAGAAGACAGGTGCGCGGGCCGCTTCTTCCTGCAGCGCGGCTTCACGCATGCGCCGGGCTCGTTCAGCTTCATCGACCGGGTTGGGCCTGAAGTCGTCTTCGAAAGTGCGCACATATTCCGGCTCAATACCGAGATCGCGCTCGGCCCGCAAAACCGTGGCTCCTAAGTCGCCTGCAAGCGGTGGCCCAAGCATCGGGACGGGATCGGGCCGAACATCACTGTAGCTCGCTGGCAACTCAGATAAGCCATCGGGGGTCCGCTTGTTCGTGACATTGTAAAGTTCACGGCGCTCGTTCGGATCGACTGCGGTGGGTGGTTTCAGGGCAATGCTCATGGCCGCAAAAAGACCCAAGACACCAAGACCGGCCCCCACCATCAACACCTTTCGATTGATCCGTGTGACAGGTTTCGGATTGGAGCGGATTTTCAGGCGCTCTGCATGTTCGTCGAAGGGAATGGGCTCAGTCATCTGCCGATTAACTCCCGAATATAGCGGCAAGGCCGACCCGGCGCTGAACACGCGTGATCCGCACGACTGTTTGATTCCGTTCACCAAGGCGAAGCTCGGCGGCGCGGAATAGTCTGTCGACGACATAATAATTGCCGCGGATGCGATAGTTGACGAGTTCAGCGTCACCATCGTCGCCGACGACGAAGAGCGGCGGCAGATCAGTCGCGATGATGGAGTCTGGCATCTGGATGAACACCTGACGCCCATCATCAAAGACGCGGACGGGCTTCCATGCAGGATTGTCGCCGCTCATCCGATAGTCGAAGTTGAGACCTTCAAGGGTCAATCCCCGCTCGATGGACCCGGCTTCGCGGGCGATGGCGCGGTCATTCCTCGCCGTGAGCCCCGCGAGCTCATCAGCTGGGTAGCGCCAAGAGAGGGCCGCCATATAACCGCCCGATACGCTTTCCAGTTCAAGGTGATAGGTTCGCCGGTTGGTCGCGATCATCAGATTGGTGCGAATACCTGAACTGACCGGTTTCACCAGAACATGGGCGCGTGCTGTCGCGCCTGATCCGGAATTCGTGTCGCCGACAACCCAGCGCACGGTGTCGCCTGCGGAAACGGAAACGAGTTCCTCTCCGGGCTGCAGGGCGATGTCGGATACCTGGCCGGGGCTCGCGTAGAGCCGATAAAGCGCCCCTTCGGTATAGGGATAAATCTGGATCGCATTCACATAGCCATCGACCGAAGGCTCAATAAGCGCGCCTTCTCTGCCTTCACGGATCGCCTGCGTTGGGGACAGGCGCGGCGCTGGCGGCGCCGACGCGATGGCTTTCATCTGTCCCGGAAGGGGGAGCGCAACGGTCCTTTCAACAATCTCGACCGGCAGGTCATAGTCGTCGTCGACGGCGGTGGCGGCGACAAACGCATTCGGATCAATCGGATCGAATTCAGCTGTCGTCGCGCAGGCCGAAACGAGCATCAAAGCGGAAGCGGAAATCATAAAACGCGGCATAGGGATCATTCTCCTGTAACGAGGTCCTGTCCCCAGTTGAGGGAATGGACGTAAAGACCGAGGGGGTTGGCGCGGAGGGTCTCCGCGTCCGTGGGCGGCTGGGTGATGAGGGTGAAATTGCCGGTGAAGCGCTGCGCGCCAATCAGGGCGCCGTTCTCATAGGTCTTCTCGATCCATCGTGCCTGAAAACTGTCATCGGACACACGCACAACGCTGACCACATCGACAGTGCGGGACTTGCGCCCGACATCGGCGAAGGGATCGTTTTCCTGAGCGTACTCGTTAAGCGTGGTCGATGCACGGTCGGTGACAAAGTCGTAGGCGCGCAGCCAATTCTCGCGCACGACAACCGGGTCTACGGACAATCCACGCACTTTCTCGATAAAGCCTGCAAGATGATGGGCGATCTGCGCGTCGGTCGGCGTGTAGCGCTGCGTTGCAGGCGCGACCGCACGGGCTGCGCCAGTCTCATCGACCTCGACCACATAGGGTGTGACGGTCGATTGCATCGAGCGCCAGACCAATGCGCCGGAGGTGACAAAGCAAAGCCCGAGGCAGCCAAGCGCCATCAGGCGCCAATTCTTGGCTTGCACCCGAGCCGATCCGATACGCTCGTCCCAGACTTGGCCCGCCTTCTGGTAGGGCGTTTCAGGAAACGGGCTTGGCCCATAGGAAGTGGAAGATCGTTTGAACATCTACTCGTCCTTGTCATTGAGTTGGGGCGCAGCGCCCGAGGAGCCTGCATCGCCATCGCGTAAGGAATGGGCCGCCATCTGGCTGGCTTGCCCCATACGTTGTTCGGTTTGAAAGCGGCGCGCCCAGCCAGGGCTCCCACTTGAAGAGGATGGTGTGGAACCGTCGCTTCCGCCATTTTCCACTAGAAGAATGGCCGCCGGTGGCGCGCCAGGCGCCCTGGCTGCCACGGCGGTAAGCCTCTTTGAGGGATTGGGCAGGACGGCTCGCGGTTCGACGAATGGCGTCACCGCCTGCACGGGCCATGCCCGCAACACCGGCTGCGACGCCGCCGGCCCCCGTCGCGCCCGACGCAACAGAGCCGAGTGTGTAGGAGGTACGGGCTGCACCTGCCATGCTTGCGCCAGCTTTGATCGCGCTTGAGGCACCGCCTGCAGCTGCACCAACAGCGGCCCTTCCACCCATCCCGGCAACATAAGTTCCGGCCGCGACCCCGGCGGCAGCGCCGGCGGCGGAGCCTGCACCAAGTTGCGGCGCGCCGGTGATCAGACCGGATGCGACGCCGGGCGCGAAGATCCCCATCCAGAAAAACACGATCGCGGCGAGGACCGTGCCCATGACCTGAGCCAGCGTCACATCACTTCCTGTACGGAACGCGTCCGTGACCGATGCAAACAGTGTTGAACCGATGCCGATGATGACAGCGAGCACCATGAGTTTGATGCCGGACGTGATGACATTGCCGAGGACACGCTCTGCCAGAAACGTCGTTTTGTTCCAGAGCGCGAAGGGCACCAGAATAAACCCAGCCAGCGTCGTCAGCTTAAACTCCAGAATGGTGATGAAGAGCTGCACCGCCAGGATGAAGAAGGCGACCATGATGATGGCCCAGGCAATGAACATCACTGCAATCATAATGAAGTTGTAAAAGAAGGAGATGGGCCCCAGCATGTCACTGATTTCGGCAAGCAGCGGTTGGGCCGCATCAAACCCAACGCTCGCAATGAAACCGGGACGGAGTAAATCTGCGGCGGTCATGGTCCCGCCGCCCGCGGTTACGCCGAGTTCTGCGAAGCTGTCGAAGACGATGTTTGCGAGGAGCGAGAAATTGCCAATGATGAAGGCGAAGAAGCCGACATAGAGGACTTTCTTGAGAAGCCCTGTGATGACATCACTGTTCTGGGAGAGCGCCCAGAAGAGGCCCGCCAGGGTGATGTCGATGGCAATGAGCGTGGTCGACAAATACGCGACATCACCTGCCAGCAGGCCGAACCCGCTATCGATGTAAGCGATAAACGTCGCAAGAAAGGTGTCGATCACATCCATGGCGCATTAGTTCCCGAGAAAGCTACGGGTGCGGGCGCGTCCACGCTCGGCTTCGGCAAGTTCTCTAGCGCGTTCCAAGGCTTCAGCGCGGTAGTGCGAGGCCATCATGGATTCGATTTGCATGAGCTGCTGCGTCTGCAGCGCCTCGATCTGATTTCCAGCTTGCAGAACCTGTAGATTGCCTGCCGCCGATTGGCTGTCACCGATTAAGCGGTCGAGATTTTCACTGTCGGCCCGCGCCGTTGAAACCACTTCCGCGGTGACAATGAGACTTTCGCGATAGGCCGTGCGGGACTGACGCCACCGGGCGCGGGCTTCTTCAACGAGGACGGCCTGGCTTGGCGGCTCAGCGCCATAATCCTCTGGATAGATCACTTCATATTCGCGTTCGATTTCTTCGACGCCGTAGCCGATGCCTTCGGCTTCCCGCATCAATTCATCGATGCGGCGCATACGACGCAAAATGTCGTCGGCGATGGAGTCAGGCAGGTTTTCCAGGTCGCGCGCCATGTTTTCGAGCATTTCGATTTCGTGGGTGAGTTGCTGGATCTGTTGATTGATCTGCTGAAGCGTTCGGACCGCGGTTAGAATGTTCTGGGCGTGATTGGCGGGGTCATAGACGACCCCGCCAAAGCCGAACTGCGCGGCCGCTGGTTGCGTGGTGATCAGCGTCACCGGCAAACACGATAGGACTACGGATATGATCAAGCGTTTCATCGATTGGCTCCTATTCAGCGGCGACGGCATGGTGAGGCGGAAAGGGGTTTTCGGTTTGCGGCGCATGCCCCGGCCAACGTGCCAATAGCTCTGCTGCCCAGGGCAAGCCTTTCTCGTGGAGCCAGCATTCGGCGAAGCCGTCCCCTTCGGTTTCCGCCCAAACACGGTCGATCAATTTCTGATCTTCCGGCGACGAGGCTCCGCAGATTGAAAGGGCGATGGGCCCAAGGCTGAGATCGAAGACCCGGGCACCGAGCGGGGACTGATAATAATAGTCTCGCTTTGGCGTGGCGCGGCTGATCAGTTCAATCTGGCGGGCATTGAGGCCGAAGCGCTCATAAGTTTCTTTTGCTTGCGGCTCCTGGGCGCGCTCATTGGGAAGTAAGATCCGTGTGGGGCAGCTTTCGACGAGCGCCGGGGCAATCGATGAGTTCGCAATATCTGCAAGGCTCTGTGTCGCGAACACGACGGATACGTTCTTTTTGCGGAGTGTTTTGAGCCATTCGCGAATACGGGAGGCGAACAGAGGGTTGTCCAGAAAGAGCCAGGCTTCATCAAGGATAAGCAGTGTTGGCCGTCCATCGAAGCGATCTTCGAGCCGATGGAAGAGATAGGTGATGACCGGCGCCGCGGCTGCGCCCGCATGCATCAATTCTTCCATCTCGAAGCAGACCGTGTCGGCCAGATTGAGGCTTTCATGATCAGCGTCCAGCAAGCGCCCATGGGGCCCTTCCAGTGTGTAGGGATGGAGTGCTGATTTTAGAGTCTCATCCTGGAGCATCAGAGTGAGCCCAGTCAGCGTGCGTTCGGCCTCGGGCGCTGAGGCGAGCGCCTGGATTGCGTCCCACAGAGAGGTTTTAAGGTCCGGCGACATCGCGACGCCTTCACTTGTCGCAAGGCCCGCAAGCCAGTCGGCGGCGAAACTCGACCCTGCCTCGCAGTCTGTGTCGCGCAAGGGTTGAAGGCTCGGTGCATTGGCGCTGCCAAGATCGATATGCGCGCCATTCATGCAGAGCGTCGCAGCGCGCGCCGAGCGTCCTTTGTCGAAGATGAAAACCTGTGCGCCCTCATAGCGCTGCCACTGCATGGCGAGCAGCGAAAGCAACACTGACTTGCCCGCGCCGGTCGGGCCGATAATGAGCGTGTGGCCGACATCACCGATATGCAAGTTCAGCCGAAAGGGCGTGGTGCCATCAGTCTGCGCTTGAATGAGAGCAGGCGCGGACAAATGCCGGTTCGTATCCTCCCCCGCCCAGACCGCCGAAAGCGGCACCATATGGGCAAGGTTCAATGTGTGCAGAATGGGCTGGCGGACATTGGCGTACGGATGACCCGGCAATGAGCCCAGCCAGGCTTCAACCGCGTTGAGAGTCTCCTTGATCGCGGTGAAGCCGCGTCCGTTGATGATGCGCTCAGCGATGCGGATATGTTCATCGACCGCGCGGCGGTCTGTGTCTGTGACGGTGATCGTCGTCGTCACATAGCCGTAGGAAACGAGATCGCTGCCAAGCTCCTGGAGCGCTGCATCGGCGTCTACTGCTTTGTTGTCGGCGTCATTGTCGACCAGCGCGGCCTGTTCGTTGAACATGGTCTCGCGCAGCACAGCACCGATGGATTTGCGTTTGGCGAACCAGTGTCGGCGCTTCTTGCCGAGGACCTTTTCTGCTTCAGCCTTGTCCATGGGAATGAAGCGGGTTGACCAGCGATAGGCAAAGCCCTGGCGATTTAATTCATCAAGAATGCCGGGCAGTGTTGAGGCCGGGAACCCAAGAATGGTCAGTGTTCGTAGGTGCGCCTCTCCAATCATGGGTTCCAGGCCGCCAGCAAAGGGCTCATCGGCAAGGATGGCGTCGAGGAATACTGGCAGTTCTGGCGTCACGACCGGGTGGCGCTTGGTCGAAATCGTCGAGTGCAGAAAGGTGAGCGTTTCATCGTCATCGAGGCGGGCGATGTCGGCCAGACAGGTGGCAAGTAGATCGAAGACGCGAGCGGCATGTTGCTCGAACGTCTCCAACCGATGCCGCCAAGTTGCAGCGTCTTCTGTTTCTGCCCGCTGGATCAGCGCTTTCTCGGCGCGGCCCGTGGCATCGGCGGGGGGCAGCCACAATAGGGTCAGATAATATGTACTCTCAAAACGGCTGCCCGCCTCTTCGGCCTGCAGCGCCCGTTCCTGATCCACCAGCCATGACATCGGATTGGGAAAATCACTGTCCGGATAATCGTGGACTTCACCTCGTTGCGCTTCAAAGAATAATGCCCAGCCAGAGCCGAAGCGGCGCAGGACATTGTTGACCCGCGCCATGGCGGAAACGAGTTCTTCCTCGGTTGAGCTTTCAAGATCAGGTCCACGATATTTGAAAGTGGTCTGAAAGCTGCCGTCTTTGTTCAGAACCACGCCCGGTGCAACGAGACACGCCCAGGGGAGATAGTCGGCAAGAAGAGTCGGCGTATCGGCATATTCGCGAAGGTTCAGCATGAGAGATGTTCCTTGTGCCGGGTTGATCGAGCGGCGACCGCCATGAAATCCGGATCGCTGCGCGCCATGAACACGGCGGCTGAATGACCGATCACCCATAAGAGCAGGCCGGGTATCCAGAGCCGAAGGCCAAGGGCGAGAGCTGCAGCGAGCGTCCCGATGGCGATGGCAGCGCTGCGTGGGGCGCCCGCCATCAGGATCGGCTCGGTGAGTGAGCGATGGAGGGGGATTTCATAGCCTTCAGCCACTAGACAAGCGCTCCGCCGCCAAATGAGAAGAAGGTGA
>MDSZ01038191.1_pt1 | contig 15006 bp, 11 predicted proteins | sample 811201 | NCBI WGS metagenome assembly MDSZ01 (sample SAMN05326647, study PRJNA326480) | marine metagenome | isolation source: seawater | place: Indian Ocean: North | collected 2010
CACAGGAATGATTTTATTTCTTCAAATATTAGTTGCTCTTCTTGCGGTAGTTTTAGTGATATTGGTTTTATTACAACAAGGTAAAGGCTCGGATTTAGGCTCGGCTTTTGGGGGTGGTTCTTCTAATTCAATGTTTGGAGCCTTAGGACCTGGCAATGCCTTGGGTCGTCTTACCTGGATTCTTGCAACTATATTTTTAATTTCAACAATGGGTCTTGCTGTTGTATTAAAACAGGTTAATTCTAATGATTTAGAGGAATTTCCTGAAGAGCTTCTCATAGAAGCCCCTGAAGATACAGATACAGTTCCAGTAGAATAGCCTTTGGTGCCGAAGGCGGGACTTGAACCCGCACAGGCATTTGCCCACTACCCCCTCAAGATAGCGTGTCTACCAATTCCACCACTTCGGCATAAAAACTTTAGCTGCTCGGTATTTCAGAGTCCGTTACTTCTTCAAATACAGGGAGTTCGCCTGTTTCTTCAACTCGAATCTGCGGAACGGCTTCTTGAACCACAGGAACCCCTAAGTCCCGGATGACCACGGACTTCTCTTTAGCGAAATAAGCTAAGGCGAAACTTGTTACAAAAAACGAGATAGCAATCCCAGTTGTAAGGCGGGTTAAAAAATTCCCTGCGCCTCCGCTACCGAACACAGTTGAACTAGCCCCTGAACCGAATCCAGCACCCATATCAGCGCCTTTCCCATGCTGAATCAATATAAGGCCAATGATGGCTAAAGCAATCAAAACGTGGAACATTAATATGAGCGTTTCTAAAGTATCCATAAACTAACACACCGTTGCATCTGCTTTATGGCAGATTTTTAAAAAACTCTCACTGTCCAAGGCGGCACCACCTATAAGGCCACCATCGACATTTTCATTAGCAAACAATCTCAATGCGTTGTCCACTCTTACACTACCTCCATAAAGAATCCTAATGGATTCTGCCACCTCACTGCTGCCTTTTGCCAATCGCTCCCGCAAACTAGCATGCACTTCTTCAACCTGTTCGGGCGTTGCGCTTTGGCCCGTGCCGATGGCCCATATGGGCTCATAAGCTAAAACCGCCCGAGAAAAGCCTTTGAAGCCCACGCGTTCTAACACGGCATCCAGCTGCGCGAAAACCACATCAGCCGTCTTGCCCCGCTCTCGCTGGGCCAAGGTTTCGCCAAGACAAAGTATCGGAATCAGTCCGGCATCGATAGCCGCAGCAAACTTTGACGCAACTTGGTTATCATTTTCAGCGAAGAGCGTTCGACGCTCTGAATGTCCACATAGCGCAAAGGAACATCCAGCATCCTTCAAAATTGAGGCAGATATGCCACCTGTCACTGCGCCTTCATTCCTTTCATCCAGATCCTGCGACCCTATAGCAATGTCAGTGCCCGATGCCAGTCTATTAGCTGTTGTCAGATGAACAAAAGTAGGCAACAGGACTACCTCACACTCCCTAACGGGATTAACAGACAGACCTCGAACAATCTCCCCTGCCAGAGCTTTAACCCTGAACAGATTACCATTCATTTTCCAGTTGCCGGCTACAATGGGTTTCCTCAATTTAGCCCCCGACCCTGGAAAAATGGCGCCAAATGTTAACGGCTTTGAACTCTAGTTTCAAATCACCTATCCAGTTCTCGCTTTACAATGTCTGCAAGGTCTTCGGCCAGCTGCTGGACCATACCCATTTCGTGGCCTTCTACCATAACTCGGACAACTGGCTCAGTACCACTAGCCCTAAGGAGCACCCTACCGTTCCCGCCCAGCGATTCTTCCACGCGAGATATCGCGGCTGAGACTGCTGGTGTATTAAAGTCGGCTCCTTCAGTACACGCAACATTAACCATGTGTTGAGGGTATTTGGACATGCAAGACCGAGCTTTTGCAAGACCCATTTGTCGTTGCCGGAGAGCAAGCAAAACCTGAAGTGCCGCAACGATACCGTCGCCCGTTGATGCCACATCAAGACAGAGAATGTGCCCTGAATTTTCACCTCCCAAAACCCAATTATTTGATTGGAGTCTTACCAGGATGTGGCGGTCACCCACGGCGACCCTAGTAAACTGAATTTGCTCCTTCGCCAGGGCTATTTCAAGTCCAAAGTTACTCATTTCCGTACCCACAACACCGCCTACAAGTTGACCTTCTGCAGACCGATAACTTGCAATAATGTAGAGCAGCTCATCTCCATCAACAACAGATCCTGTTTCATCAACCATTATTACACGGTCGCCATCACCGTCGAAGGCTATCCCTAGATGAGCCCTCTCTCTTTTAACCGCAACTTGCAGCAAAGATGGGCAGGTAGAGCCAACTCCCTCGTTGATGTTAAAACCATCCGGCTCAGTCCCAATCTCAACAACATCAGCACCCAGCTCCCGAAAAACTCCAGGTGCTACGTGGTAGGTTGCTCCATGGGCACAATCCAAGACAATCTTCATACCAACCAGATTAAATTCCGGGGGAACGCTACTTTTACAAAATTCAATGTAGCGGCCGGCGGCATCGTCTACGCGAGCAACTCGACCGATTTGATCTGAGGGCACCATAGTTATGCTTTTTTGCAATTCGGCTTCTATAGCATATTCAGCACCATCCCCAAGCTTCTCTCCAGCACCAGAGAAAAATTTAATGCCATTATCATAGTATGGGTTATGGGAGGCACTTATAACGATTCCCGCGCTCGCATTAAATGTCCGTGTCAGATGAGCTATTGCTGGCGTCGGCATGGGCCCAAGCAGCAGCACATCAACACCCGCGGAGACCAGACCGGCCTGAAGAGCCGACTCAAACATATATCCCGACACACGTGTGTCTTTACCTATAACAATAGAACCTCGGTTTTCTTTTGAAAAGACACGTCCAGCTGCCCACCCTAAGTGAAGCATGAATTCCGCCGTGATGGGGTGCTCGCCTACCTTGCCTCTTATGCCATCGGTGCCGAAATACTGCTTACTCATCAATAACCTTTTCAGCCTGAATTGATCGCCAGACACGGATCGCGGCGACAGTTTCGGAGACATCATGTACCCGAATGATCCTGGCTCCTCGTTCAACAGCGACTAATGCGCCAGCTAGACTTGCAGATAAGAGGTCTTCCGCTATCCTCGAAATAGTACTTTTTCTTGATAATCCGACCAACAAGGGTAGACCAAATTCAGAAAATTCAGGCAGCCGATTGATCAGTCTTAGATTGTCGTCGGGAGATTTGCCAAACCCAAAGCCAATATCTAGGATTAGCCTGTCATGACTAATCCCTGCAGCAACGCAAGCTGACACTCTGTCTTTAAAGAAGTGAATAATTTCGCCAACTAGATTTTTGTAAAAGGGATTTTCCTGCATAGTGCGAGGCTTACCTTGCATATGCATCAAACAGATCGGTATATTGCAGCCGGCTGCCACCTGCAATGCACCCTCCTGTTGAAGAGCAAAGATATCGTTTATTAGGTCAATGCCTCTTTCCGCCGCCGCCTGCATAATTTCTGGCTTACTAGTATCACAAGACAGCGCAACTTCTGAGCAGCTCCTTACAGCTTCTAAGACTGGGAGAACCCGATCGGACTCGGCCTGAACCGAAACCGGAGTAGCGCCAGGCCTAGTCGATTCTCCACCTACGTCAATAATGTCAGCTCCTTCCTCCACCATCTGAAGCGCCCGTTTGACTGCCACATCGGTGTTAAGGAACTTCCCGCCGTCTGAAAAAGAATCAGGGGTAACGTTCAGGACGCCCATAATTAACGGTCGCCCCGAAGCCAACAGATTGGGTAGTCGAGACATCGACCTTCTATCTTAGTGGTCTGGAGCCGGATCGCCTAAATGCCCCGGATCGTTAATTGCTTCCGAGGGGTCTGGCTCATCAACCATCGGAGGGCTACCCGCGCCTGAGTCTGAACCCGAATCGTTCCAACTTGCAGGTGGATTTGGCTGTCGCCCTGCCATTATATCGTCGATCTGCGCGCGCTCTATAGTTTCGTACTCCAAAAGGGCTTTGGCCATCACGTCCAACTTATCGCGGTTTTCTTCTAAAATTGTTTTCGCGGCTTCGTAACAGTTGTCAATAATCGATCTGACCTCGTTGTCGATTCTCATCGCGGTTTCATCCGACACGTGCATCCTAGGAGACCCTGCAGACATCCCCAAAAATACCTCTTCGTTTTCCTCATCGTACATAAGTGGTCCCAGTTTTTCCGACAAACCCCACTTAGTTACCATCGCACGCGCCATCTTGGTAGCGCGCTCTATATCATTAGAGGCGCCTGTGGTAATACCATCTGGGCCTAAGGTCATTTCCTCCGCTATCCTACCGCCAAACAATGAACAAATCTGACTGTTCAACGCCCGCCTAGACAAGGAGTGCCTATCTTCTTCAGGCAGAAACATTGTCACCCCTAACGCTCTACCCCTCGGAATAATGGTTACCTTGTAACTGGGATCATGCTCAGGCATTAGGTAGCCGACGATACAATGGCCAGCTTCGTGGTATGCCGTATTTTGTCTTTCCTTATCTGACATAACCATGGACTTTCTTTCCGCGCCCATCATTATCTTATCCTTAGCCTGCTCGAATTGATGCATCGCTACTGTGCGCCGATCCTGGCGCGCAGCGAACAATGCCGCTTCATTTACGAGATTAGCGAGATCAGCACCCGAAAATCCAGGTGTGCCGCGTGCGATAACGGCTGCATCAACATCGGTTGAAAGCGGGACTTTTCGCATGTGGACCTTCAAAATCTGTTCACGGCCACGTATATCCGGCAATGGAACCACCACTTGCCGGTCAAAACGGCCCGGCCTTAGCAAAGCTGGATCGAGCACATCAGGCCGATTGGTAGACGCAATGACAATAATCCCTTCATTGCCATCGAAACCATCCATTTCAACAAGTAATTGATTCAATGTCTGCTCCCGTTCATCGTGACCTCCTCCTAGGCCCGCCCCTCTATGTCGTCCGACAGCATCTATCTCGTCGATAAAAATAATACAAGGAGTTTGTTTCTTTGCTTGGTCAAACATGTCCCTGACCCGCGAAGCTCCAACGCCGACAAACATTTCTACGAAATCAGAACCCGAAATACTGAAAAATGGGACTTTAGCCTCTCCTGCGATCGCCTTCGCCAAGAGCGTTTTCCCGGTCCCTGGCTGGCCCACCATCAATATACCCCTTGGAATCCGCCCGCCTAGCTTCTGAAACTTGCTTGGGTCCTGCAAGAAGTCGACTAGCTCCTGAACGTCCTCCTTTGCCTCGTCAACGCCAGCGACGTCCGCAAACGTTGTTTTTATTTGATCTTCTCCCAACAACTTAGCTTTACTTTTGCCAAACGTGAGAGGCCCCCCCCGGCCGCCCGAGCCACCTTGCATCTGCCTCATGAAAAACATGAAGACAGCAATAATCACAAGTATCGGAAAACTTGCTACAAGTAATTGAGTCCAAATACTTTGTTGTTCAGGGGCCTTGCCTTTGAACTCGACGTTATGATCGAGCATGTCGCTAATCAGCGCATTGTCCGTAATCTGCGGCTGGATGGTTTCAAAGGTCTGACCATCGTAACGCTCGCCTTTTATTGTCAGACCTTCGATTTCTACTGATCTAACTTGGTTTTGATTCACCAGATCTAGGAAATTTGAATAATCGATTTCTTGGCTCTGGGAACGGACGTTAAAGTTCTGAAAAACCGTCAACAGTACTGCCGCAATAATTAGCCACAGCAATAAATTTTTTCCCATATCGTTCACTGTAAATTCCTCGGCCTTTCCGCCCTAAATTACCGCATTTGCAGCAATGCCTGCCATTATACGTTCTTTACGGTAATGGCTTGAAGTCGGCTCACAAGTTTTATCTCGCTTTAAAACCTCGTGCCAACATATATATTTCCCGAGATTTCGGTCGGGAGGCCTTGGGCTTCAGGTTAAACAATTGCTTGAAAGCCCTTGATAGCACCTGACGAAACTGAGTAATGCCTTCTCCTTCAAAACACTTAACAAGAAGCGCTCCGCCCGGCCTGAGCATCCTTGATGCCGATTCGAGAGCCAATTCCGCCAAATACATTGCCCTTGGTTGGTCTATTTCTCTCATCCCACTTAAATTGGGGGCCATATCCGAGATTACAAGGTCTACCTGCTCTCCACTTAGATGCCTCATAAGGTTTTCAAGCGTCGAATCTGCAGTGAAGTCACCTTTTATTAACTTAACACCTGGCATAGGCACCATATCGAGTATATCGATAGCAATAATACTACCAGCCGGCCCAATCCTTTTCGCAGCTAACTGAGACCAGCTGCCCGGAGCTGCGCCAAGGTCAACCACTGTAATGCCGCTACGCAAAATTTGATGCTTGTCATCAATTTCCATCAACTTGTAGCAAGCCCGCGATCGATACCCCTCTCTTCTGGCTCGCTGCACATATTCATCACTTACATGATTATCAAACCATCGGCCTCTGAATTTTTGCCTTTTCATAGCTCTAGTATCTCAGACAAGATAAAATCACGCTGCATTTAGTTAAAGAGCAATAGATTGAATAACAAGCTGAAGAAAAAATTCCGCGCCATAGGGCATCAATTGAATCCCGCGCTTACAGTAGCTAGTAAAGGCCTTTCAAAACCAGTCTTGACTGAACTAGATCGAGCTCTGGACGATCACGAGTTAATCAAAGTTAAAATAGTCGGCAGCCGAGAAGAAAGAGCAAAAGTCATTAAACAGATCGACAAAATAGATGCTACAGAGGTCATTCAGAGTGTCGGAGGCGTCGCCCTCGTTTATCGAAGTTCTAGGGAGCCTAACCCTGCCTTATCCAACATTAGTCGAGCTAACTTGCTCTAAACCAACCTAGCTCAAAGGTGTTGAACACTAAGTATTTCATACTCGACCTGGCCACCAGGTGTCTCAACTAGGACCTCTGCACCTTCTTCTTTACCAATCAAGGCCCGACCAATGGGAGAGTAGACAGAAAGTTTATTGGCCTTAATATCAGCCTCCTCGTCACCCACGATCTGATAAGAAATTTTTTCATCATTACTAAGATTAAGTAGATCAACGGTCGAACCAAATATAACTTTACCTGAGCTTGCAATCTGAGTGACATCGATAATCTGAGCATTCGAGAGCTTTCCTTCTAAATCGTGTATGCGCCCCTCGATAAAACCCTGTTCCTCCTTGGCATACTGATACTCTGCGTTCTCACGCAAGTCACCCTGCTCACGAGCTTCCGCTATAGCCTTGACTATCCGTGGTCGCTCTTGAGATTTAAGGCGGTCGAGTTCTGCTCTAAGCGACTCTGCACCATGAACTGTCATAGGGATCTTGTCCATAAGCTAAGTGTCCCTAAGGACCGCTGTTTTGTCTAGTATGCAGACTTTGGAGACTGTGAACAGATCTATCATCACCGTGTCTTAGAGCCTCTAGACTAGCGTATCCACCAGCCATCGTTGTTGTGTAACAGACTTTGTTCTGCAGAGCAGTACGTCGGATAGCGAATGAATCTGCTATGGCCTGTTTACCTTCGGTAGTGTTTACAATGAAATCGACTTGTTGGTTCTTTAACATATCTACAATATGCGGACGACCTTCTAGTACTTTATTTACTACCTCTACATCAATTCCGGCAGACTTAAGGACATGTGCCGTACCTCTGGTCGCGACGATTTTGAACCCAAGTGATATCAGGCCCACAGCAAGCTCCTCCAACTGACTCCTGTCCGCTTCACGCACGCTTAAAAAAGCTCTACCTCGATTTGGGATCGAATCGCTCGCCGCGGTCTGAGACTTACCATAGGCCTCACCAAAGCTCATCCCAACGCCCATTACTTCCCCAGTTGATTTCATTTCAGGGCCAAGTATCGGATCAACACCGGGAAATTTTCCGAACGGAAAAACCGCTTCCTTTACACTATAAAAATCGGGAATTACTTCTGCCGTAAATTCCTGCTGGTCAAGTGTAATTCCGACCATGCATCGAGCAGCGGCCTTAGCCAGGCTAACTCCAATACATTTCGATACGAAAGGGACCGTCCTAGACGCTCTTGGGTTAACTTCCAGAATAAATACTTGCCCATTCTGAACAGCAAGCTGAACATTCATTAGCCCGACCACACCAAGTTCGATAGCCATACTTCTAACCTGATCGCGCATTTCATCGAGCAGGCCGGATGACAAACTATAGGGAGGCAAGGAGCAGGCTGAGTCGCCTGAATGCACGCCAGCCTGCTCAATATGCTGCATAACGCTACCAATTACTACCTGATGACTATCACAAACCGCATCTATGTCGACTTCAATAGCTTGATCCAAAAAACGATCGAGCAGTATGGGCGAGTCATCCGAAACCTCTACGGCTTCACGCATATAAGCTTTTAACTCACTTTGATCATAGACAATTTCCATAGCTCTGCCGCCCAACACATAGGATGGCCTCACAACAAGAGGAAAACCAATTTCTTCCGCAGCAAAAGCGGCCTCTGCCTGGTTTTTGACCGTACGATTAGGCGGCTGCCGCAGGCTTAGTTTCTTGATCAACTTCTGGAATCTCTCGCGGTCTTCTGCTTCATCAATCGCATCTGGAGGCGTTCCAATAATAGGCACACCAGCCGATTCAAGACGATTAGCTAGTTTCAGCGGTGTCTGACCACCAAACTGAACGATAACTCCTAAAGGCTGCTCTATATCAACAATAGACATCACGTCTTCAAAAGTCAGCGGCTCGAAGTAGAGCCTATCGGACGTGTCATAATCGGTTGAGACAGTCTCAGGGTTACAGTTAACCATAATGGCTTCGTAGCCCGCCTCACGCATGGCCAAGGCAGCATGAACACAACAATAATCAAACTCAATGCCCTGGCCAATTCGGTTAGGCCCTCCTCCCAGAACCATAATTTTCTTCCGATCCGTGGGTTCAGCTTCGCATTCTTCTTCGTAAGTAGAATACATGTAAGCTGTCGAAGACTGGAACTCAGCCGCGCAAGTATCTACACGCCGATAAACTGGCCTTACATTTAGCTCGAGTCGACGAGACCTGATGTGATCCTCCTCGCACGCGAATAAGGTAGCGAGACGTGAATCCGAGAAACCGCGTTGTTTCAATGCAAACAGTTCATCGCGCTCAACATCTTTGATCTGTCGTCCCCGAAGCGCAATTTCCCGATCTATAAGATCTTTAATTTGCACTAGAAACCAGGGATCCACACTCGTCAGTTCCTGGATTTCCTCCATTGCCATGCCCATTCGCATCGAATCAGCAACGTAACGGAGTCTTTCTGATGAAGCGACTTGAAGCTCCTGCCTCAGTTTGTTCTGCCACTCAGGATCATCAGCATCAAGAATAGGCGTGAGTCCATCGATTCCAATTTCTAATCCTCTAAGGGCTTTCTGAAGAGACTCCTGAAAGGTACGGCCTATAGCCATAACTTCTCCCACGGACTTCATCTGTGTCGTTAGCACATTTTCAGCCTGCGGGAATTTTTCGAAGGTGAATCGAGGGATTTTGGTGACGATATAATCTATGGACGGTTCAAAAGATGCCGGTGTCACACCTCCAGTAATATCATTTGACAACTCATCGAGCGTGTAACCCACCGCAAGTTTAGCGGCAACTTTAGCGATAGGAAATCCGGTCGCTTTCGAGGCAAGAGCCGAGGACCTAGATACTCTAGGGTTCATTTCAATCACCACCAATCTTCCAGTAGAAGGCTCAACGGCAAACTGAACGTTCGAACCACCTGTCTCAACACCAATCACTCGGAGCACTTCCAAGGAAGCATTCCGCATAATCTGGTATTCCTTGTCTGTCAGTGTCTGGGCCGGTGCAATCGTAATGGAATCACCAGTATGCACACCCATAGGATCAAGGTTTTCAATGGAACATACGATAATGCAATTGTCGTTTTTGTCGCGAACAACTTCCATCTCGTATTCTTTCCATCCTAGTAGCGACTCATCTATGAGAAGCTCGTTGGTTGGTGAGAGATCAAGACCACGCAAGCATATCTCTTCGAAGTCTTCGTGATTGTAGGCAACTCCACCACCAGAACCGCCTAGGGTAAACGAGGGCCTTATGACGCATGGGAAGCCTAATCTCGCCTGAACCTGTTTAGCCTCCTCGACCGAGTGGGCGATCGCGCTCCTCGGCGTTTCCAAACCGATGGACTTCATCGCAACGTCGAACTTTTGGCGGTCTTCCGCTTTATCAATCGCCTCTTTTGTAGCACCGACAAGTTCAACCCCATACTTTTCGAGAATTCCTTCCCTTGCCAAATCAAGGGCACAGTTAAGGCCTGTCTGACCGCCCATTGTAGGTAATATGGCATCTGGTCGTTCTTTCGCGATGATATTTTCAACATGCTGCCAACGAACCGGTTCGATATAAGTAGCATCCGCCATTTCTGGATCAGTCATGATCGTTGCAGGATTAGAGTTAACTAAAATTACCCGATAACCCTCTTCTTTCAATGCTTTACAGGCTTGAGCTCCCGAATAGTCAAACTCGCAGGCCTGACCAATTACGATCGGACCCGCGCCGATAATTAGAATGCTCTGAATATCTGTTCGTTTCGGCATGGCTCAGCTTCTCTCTCTCATGAGGTCAATAAAGTGATCAAAAAGCGAACTTGCATCATGAGGACCAGGACTCGCTTCCGGATGTCCCTGAAAACCGAACGCCGGACGGTCTATCAAATGAATGCCTTGAATAGTGTCATCAAACAAAGACCTGTGCGTCACTCTTACTCCAGCCGGCAATTCTGATTCATCTATACAGAAACCGTGGTTTTGACTGGTGATCAGCACCGTTCCATCATCCAGATTTTTTACCGGATGGTTAGCGCCGTGATGGCCGTGCTTCATCTTCTTAGTCTGCATGCCGGTGGCAAGACCCAATAGCTGCAATCCCAAGCAAATGCCAAACACCGGTAAATCAGTCTTCAGAATCTCACGAATAGCTGCAATCGCATAATCGCAGGGGTCAGGGTCCCCAGGCCCGTTAGACAGAAATATACCGTCGGGATCAAGGGCTAGAATCTCTGCGGCGGGCGTCATTGCTGGTACTATCGTCAATCGACAACCACGATCGGCAAGCATCCTCAAGATGTTACGCTTCACACCAAAATCGTAAGCAACGACATTAAATTCGAAGGAATCAACCGAGGGATGACCTTCACCCAAACGCCAGCTTCCTTCTCGCCATGTATATTTTTCGGTCGTTGATACCTCTTTAGCTAAATCCGTACCCTTAAGACCTTGAAAATTAGCCGCACCCAAAACTGCCATCTCAATCTGCGATTCCTCGAGAACTTCACCAGCAAAGATTGCACCATTCTGCGACCCTTGATCACGAAGGACTCGAGTCAATTTGCGCGTATCGATTTCGGCGATTGCAACAATGCCGCGTCCCCTAAGATAATCCTGCAAAGTCATTTGTTTACGCCAATTGCTCGCTACAATTGGCAGATCTCTGATAACAAGGCCTGAGGCAAAAATTTCGGGCGCTTCTTCATCCTCAGAGGTGGCACCCGTGTTACCGATATGAGGGTGGGTGAGCGTGATAATCTGTCGTGCATATGAGGGATCAGTAAGAATTTCTTGGTAACCGGTTATGGACGTGTTGAACACAACCTCGCCAGCTGAGAGTCCTGTCGCACCAATGGCCACTCCTTCAAACAGCATGCCATTCTCAAGCGCCAGAACTGCTTTCATGTGACTCTCCTGTATCTATCTATGCCATCCAAGTCTTAAGCAGACTTAAGTTACCCTGTAAAATGCCGACATCAGTTGCCATCAGGCTTAATCAGCCCAAGCCTTATAACCAGGCCTAGCGACAAACTTTGGGAATGAAACGGTTACCAGACAGCCAAAAAGAAAGCGAGGAGGACAGTGTCCAGCTCGCCTTCAATGTTCTCTGATTTGATAGGTCATCCTAAGCCACGCATTGTAGTCGAGCCAGGAATTCTAATCCATAGCCTAGCTCAATTTTTCGTGATCCCTAAAACGTCCAACATGTCGTAAACGCCTGGTTGCTGTGTAACTACCCAAGCGGCGGCACGTAAAGCGCCTTCAGCAAAGTTAGCGCGACTTTGTGCTCGATGGGTTATTTCCAGTCGTTCGCCGCCCGAGATAAACATCACTGTGTGCTCACCAACTATTTCACCACCACGAACGGCGTGGAACCCTATAGCTGTCTGATCTCTCGCTCCAGTCTGCCCATAACGCCCATGGACAGATATTTCAGAAAGCTCTCGACCCAAGGCATTGGCAGCAAATTGACCCAGGCTAATTGCCGTACCTGAAGGCGCATCTACCTTGTGACGATGGTGACTTTCGACAATCTCTATATCTACTCCATCACCAAAAATTCTTGCAGCTTCAGCAACCAAACGGAACATTGCGTTTACACCGACACTGTAATTACTCGAAAAGACAATTGGCTGAGCCTCCCCGATCTCACGAAGACGCTTTTCTTCTCCTGCACTCAAACCAGTGGTCGCAATAACCATAGGCGTGCCTGAAGCAGAGCAGATCTCCAAATTCTTAACCGTTGCCTGGGAAATAGTGAAATCAATTAGCACATCAATTTCACCGCTGACTCGCGCCAGGTCATCACTAATCAATATACCGCTCTCTTCGGATCCCGCATTCAGCCCTGCATCGATGCCGATCACGGAGGCGCCAGGTTGCTCTATTGCAGCGACTAACTTTAACTGCTCTGAAGTTTCCAATAGCGAAATAAGTGTGCGACCCATTTTGCCGCCGGCACCTACGATACCTGTTTTAATCAATGTGGGCCTCAGACTGGAGAATAGTTCTTGCATTCACTCTGATGTGTTATACCACAGATTCATCAAGCGCAGCGATGTAACCTGCAGTCAGTCCACATCAGATTAATCAGTCAGCGAGTCAATGAAGTTTCTTACCCCATCCAACCAGCTGGCTTGCTTTGGGCGATTCCTTTCACTTGATTCTGACGCGAATTCTGCCATGAGTTCTTTTTGCCGTGAGGAAAGGTTGACAGGCGTCTCCACATTGATTCGACAGTAAAGATCACCTATGCCACCGCCTCGTACCTGGGTGACATCGACGCCTTTTCCTCGCAATCTAAATTGTTTACCAGTTTGTGTTTCAGCTGGAATCTTCAGGTTCACTCTTCCATCCAGTGTCGGGATTTCAAGCTCACCTCCCAGAGCAGCATCTACAAAACTGATAGGCACGTCACAGTAAAGGTGCTCGCCGTTTCGAGAAAAAATTTCGTGGTCAGAGACTTCAACCTGCACATAAAGATCCCCCGAGGGTCCTCCGCGAGAGCCCGCTTCGCCCTGTCCGGCCAAGCGGATCCTATCACCTGTATCAACCCCAGGCGGGACTTTTACAGAGAGGGTTTTCTGTTGCTGCTCCCGTCCCTGGCCGCCACATCGGGGGCAAGGATCCGCAATAACCTTCCCCTGTCCTCGACATCGGGGGCAGGTTTGCTGTATCGAAAAGATGCCCTGTCTGGCAGTGATTTGGCCGACACCACCACACTGAACACAATCCATGGGAGACGTGCCTTTCTTGGCACCCGATCCTAAGCATTCAACGCACTCTACAAGAGTCGGCACTTTAATTTTAGGATTACATCCTTTAACCGCCTGCTCTAACTCTAAACTTAAGACATATCGAAGGTCCGCGCCCCTGTTCGGCCCAGAGCGACGACCGCCACCACCACCGCCAAATATGTCGCCAAACACGTCTTCAAAAATCGATCCAAAACTACCACCGCCAAACCCCCCCGCACTAGCACTTCCGTCAAATGCTGCGTGACCAAACTGATCATAAGTGCCGCGCTTTTCACTATCCAGCAACACCTCTGCGGCCTCGCTGGCTTCCTTGAACTTCTCTTCCGCGTCGGCATCGTCTGGATTCCTGTCCGGGTGGTATTTCATCGCTAGGCGGCGATAGGCCTTCTTAATATCCTGCTCTGATGCTTCCCGGTTTATGCCCAGAACTTCGTAATAATCGCGCTTTGCCATTGTATTCTCTATCTAGCGTTAAGCCAAAAGTTGGAAGGAAGGTACATCTCGCGCTCCACTGAATCTGTTAGTCGGGTGCCAGTTGCTATTTGTCGTCTTTGACTTCCTCAAACTCCGCATCAACCGCATCCTGCTCATCGTGGCCAGTCTCTCCCGTGGCATCAGAGGCCGGCTCTGGCTGCGCATCTGCTTGCTGAGCCTCAGCATACATGCGCTGAGCAAGCGATGAAGAAGCTTCGGTCAACTTCTGAGTCTTCGCTTCAATATCTTCCTTGTCGTCAGATTTCAGCGCTTCTTCAAGATCCGAGATAGCTTTCTCTATCGCAGCTTTTTCGTCTTCTTCAACTTTATCCGCTGCTTCCTCAAGAGTCTTTCTAGTACCATGAATCATTCCATCGGCCATGTTGCGAACAGCAATGAGTTCTTCGAACTTCTGATCCTCTTCTGCATGAGACTCAGCATCCCTAACCATAGCGTCGATTTCTTCGTCTGAGAGGCCGCTGGACGCCTTGATCACGATCGACTGCTCCTTTCCTGTCGCTTTATCCTTCGCCGAGACTGACAAAATACCATTAGCGTCAAGATCAAAGCTGACCTCGATCTGCGGCGTGCCACGAGGTGCTGGCGGTATATCAGCAAGGTCGAACTGGCCCAACGATTTGTTTTGAGCAGCCTGCTTTCGCTCCCCTTGGAGGACATGAATAGTCACTGCTGGTTGATTGTCGTCAGCTGTCGAGAACACCTGTGATTTCTGTGTAGGGATTGTTGTGTTCTTTTCTATCAGCGCGCTCATCACACCGCCCATGGTTTCAATACCAAGCGATAGCGGAGTAACATCAAGGAGTAAAACATCCTTTACATCGCCGGATAACACAGCAGCCTGGATAGCGGCACCCATAGCCACTGCTTCATCCGGGTTAACGTCTTTCCTTGGATCTTTACCGAAAAACTCCGCTACCTTCGCCTGCACAAGCGGCATTCGAGTCTGACCACCAACCAAGATAATGTCATCGATCGA
>MDSZ01034227.1_pt1 | contig 15003 bp, 8 predicted proteins | sample 811201 | NCBI WGS metagenome assembly MDSZ01 (sample SAMN05326647, study PRJNA326480) | marine metagenome | isolation source: seawater | place: Indian Ocean: North | collected 2010
CTATACAAGTTAACAACACCATCCTTTACCGAAACTAAAAAGATGCTTCTCATCAAATAAAAATTCAACCTTCGCAAAAATGATATTGAGCCCTACTAATATCAAAGTTAGTGGGGTTTTTTATTAGCTAAGTTTTTTGAGGTCTCCAATATAAGCCATTGGTATTGAAAATATACTAACCAATGACCGAGCTCAGCTATCTTAGCAGTTCACAAAAAAATATCTCTAAAGGGAATCATATAGCACAACTTTGATGTTTTTCCTAAAACTTATTTTAAATAAAATATAACAGCATTATGAGATATTTAATCCCTTTGGTTCTCACTTTTAATGTAACATATCTATATGCACAAGCAATAGATTTCAATTCTGAATTTGATAAATCTATTTCAGTTTCTGATGCTAAGAGTAATACCATTAGCTCTATTAATGTCTGGAAAGGTGATGAAATAACAATAACACGTGCCAATAATTCAGACCAGGTATTTGATACTCTTACATCATCGGTGATAGTTACCAGAGGAAGCGATGGACTTTTGTACAACTCAGCTGCTGAAGATGCTGCTAATCAACAAAGTCCAGAGGGAATGCTATGGTATGAAGGGGTTTTGGAAAATTTTAATGAGGATGAACTGCCAAATTTAAGTTATGTAAGCTTAAGAGAAGTCACCAATCAAAGAATGAAGGATGTTGCTGGTAAGAGTTACATAGTCAGCTTACCTGAAGATGATATTTTCTTTGAATTAACTTTCAATGATTGGCAAACAAGACATCAAGGAGCAGGATACTCTTATACACGTACTTCTCCCTCAGTAGTAGTTAAGCCCAACAAGATTTCCCTTATAAGTCCAGATTCATCAGCCACTGGTGTTGAGTTGGTCCCAACTTTTGTTTGGGTTAGCGATTCTCTTGCTTCTCACTATCAGCTTGAATTAACTAATCTATCAGACTCCTCAATGATTGACACACTAGTTGCTTACTTATCTTATACTAGTGGTATTCAACTAACTAATTCTACAACATATACTTGGAGAATAAGAGGCCTAGTTAAAGATCAGAATTTATATGGTGAATGGAGCTCAAGTTGGATTTTTACAACAGAGAGCTCTACAACCTTTATAGAAGACGAACTTATTCCAAATCAGTTTATCTTATTTCAAAATTATCCTAACCCATTCAATCCTACTACTCAAATACAGTACACTCTTCCAGAGCGATCGCAGGTTACACTTCAAATTTTTAATAACCTTGGCCAAAATATTTCAGTTCTGGTGAATGAGCAAAAATCAGCGGGTGATCATACAGTTACCTTTAATGCATCTGGTTTATCTAGTGGAGTATACATGTACATTCTAACAACTCCATCCTTTACTGAAACTAAAAAGATGCTATTAATAAAGTAAGTTGCTCGTCATATGGAGTTATGATTTTAAGCCCTGTATGATTGAATAAATATTTTTCTGTAAATAGAAAAAACAAGAGTTATTTAGATGATGATAGTAAAATCATTGATATTAATTTTGCTAAGGAACAATCTAATTTTCAAGGTTACAAATTCTTAAACAAAGTGCTAAAGCTGTTTTATCTTAAACGAATATTAGACCATAGGCAGTACTTAAATATTTAGGTGATAACTAACTTCGAAAGTATTTATACCAAATGTGATTAATCACAAACTAATTTGAGTATTATTCAAAAGCTCCCCATCCCTTAGCGGGACTACTTACTTGTAAATTATAATCACCATTTTCAAAATCAAGAAATAATGGGTTAGCAAAAATTTCTCCTTGACCTAATGACTGACCAAGATTAACTTCACTTCCCTCAATATTCCAATAACAATTATTGATGTGATTCACATCATTGACTGCGCCATCAAAACCTTCAATAAAAACAGCTTCAGTAAGATCATCATTAATGACAATGATATTTTTATTAAGTTCAATATCTCCTGGAGGTGAATCAAAAATAAATACAGCATTCCAAGGACCCTCAACCAAATTATCAACTCTTATGATGGTATTGTTTTTAACAATACTACTTTCGGTCGGTGCCCACCAAAGCAGGAAGCTCTGATAGTCTCGACTTAAATTATATTCAATAACAACGTTTTTAGAAGACATATATTCAATGTCATCCCAATAACTAATTTCAATAAAACCCATATTGTTGAATGTTTTATTGTTATGAATGTAGATATTGTCCTTATGATTCCGACCATCATCTATCTCTATCGCGCCACCATCAGCGCCAAACTCTCCGCCTGAAGCGTACATATTTTCAATAGTATTATGTGAAACTTCTTGATTTCCAATACCTAACTGAATACCTATGGGACCCCACCACGGTTTTGATAAAAATCCGTTTTGACGTCTTATGTTTCCATCATGTATATAGTTCCTAGTGATTAGGCTATATTGGCTATAAGATTGAATGGCTTTTGGGATATTTGCAAATTCATTATTTCTAACAATAACATGATCGCTTCCCAAATCAATGTGCAGGGCGCCGGTAGACCAAACTGTTTCAAATGATACATCTCCGCTAGGAGCTGGTGCTGTGTCATGAAAGTACAAGTTTTCAACTATGTGGTAATCTCCTCTAATTCGCATTGCATTGCCATTGCATGTGCTAAAATAAGGATTGGTAAATTTCGGAGCATCACCTATTCCATAAGCACTAACTAAAATTGGATCTTTGGCATTTCCGTTGCCATTTATGGTTACGCAGCCAGAATAACTTGTGCCTCTTTTAAAATAAATGTTGTCACCTGGTATAAAGAACTCATTGGATACTCTATTTAATGTCTTCCAAGGATAGCCTTCAGTACCCTCATTAGTATCATCGCCATTTATGGCATCTACGTAGAATATAGATTGGCTATTACGCACTGACAATGCCTGATCATCTACGCATCCAACAAAGCAAAATATTATTAGTAGAGATTTGAAAAACAGGTTCAAAATTTATTTCAAAATATTATGTCCAGTTCTTGACAGTATCCAAACTATTTTTTTTATGATTCTGAATATAACTTCAGTTTCTTAAATATTATTTAAGAATATATAATTATTCATGAATTCTAATTTGTTTTGATATTGAAGAAGACATACCAGAAGTTGACTCAGTGGTTAAAGTAATTACATATTTTCCCGTTTTTTCATATGTATGATTAACATCACTTCCATAACCTATATTTCCATCCCCAAAATCCCAGATATATTTTGAAATAGATTCATTTAGTTCAGCTGCGCTGCTTTTAGCATCTAATTCAATAGTTGCATTTTCCTTATAGAAGTTAAATCGTGCGACGAGCGCTGAGTATTTAGATTCAAATGCACCAATATCAGGTGCATTCCCTTGTGCCACATGATTTCTCTGTACATCTACAGCATGACGAGATAAAAGTGCCTTATCAATGGCAGGGCTTCCGACGGCTAATTCTAAATGACGATTTTTATAATCAATAAAACCTGGTTCAGAGATTATTTCTCCAGGACCAAGAGCATATCCTTTCGGGTTTTTCAAACTTTGATCTATTGAATAGTAAATATTGTTACTGGCGGCTTCGCCTGGATCTTCCCATTCAAATGCTTTTACACCATTTGCCAATACAAAAATGTTGTTACGGATAATACCATCTGGAATGACATCATGTAGACTAATACCCCAATTAAATTTGTTATTAGCCGGCAAAACTCTCAAAACTGTATTATTCTCGATAATAGGATTATTTCCAATAGGTCCATCTATAAACCATTGGTAGTCGTCACTGAAGTTGTATGATATTTCTATGTTATCCCAGGTACAGTCTTCGCATTCTGAATCGTCATAGGTTTCAAGGAAGCCTTGGTTTCCACGGGTAATATTATGATGAATTTTCCAATTCGTATGATTTCCCTCATCATCAATTTCAATCGCCCCTCCATCAAATCCATAGTTATTCGGAGCCAAAAATCCTTCAATTGTATTGAACGATATATCGCCGTTATAACCAGCTACAACTATACCCATAGGTCCCCACCATTCATTGATGCCACCACCAGGACTATGTATATAGTTATTGGTAATTAATACATCATGAGCATATAATCTCACACCTACACGGCATCCACTGAACTCACTATTTTGAATAGTAATGTGATGATCTCTTCGATTAAAAGATGCAATACCTGCAACCTTTCTAGGTTCACTCTGTCCGCAATCATGGATGAACAAGTCATCAATTACAATATGACTTGAAGAAATTCGAATAACGTTTCCGTCATTAGAAGATATATCTGGATTGCTAAGCGCTGGCCTTTTTCCTTTTCCATACGAAGTAAAAACGATTGGCGAGGATATAGATCCGCTTTCTTTTATTTCAAATGAGCCAATCCATTTAGATCCTTTTTCAAAAAACACCGAATCTCCGGGTACAAATGGATAGCCATCTATATCGTCTAACGTATCCCAAGGTCTTTCTCTACTTCCATCTCCATCCGCTTTTCCATTTATGGAGGAAATATAATATTTGTTTGAATTTGATTTGTTTCCAATAGTCCAATTTTCATTGGATACTGTCCCATTCATTTGTTCTATTATAACTTTATCAATAAGTGGAAGTAATCTCTTAGCCATGTTTGTAAAACTATCGATTTCTTTGTCTCCTTCATCTTTTATTCCATTTCGGATTACTTCTATGTTGTGGATTCCTCCCCCTGTTGGATGCATAACTGAAGCGATAATATCTCCTTCAGAAGCAATATTTTGATTATTTTCAAAAACCTCTAACTCTGAAATACTAATTATTCCATCTCCACCGCCTCCTTTTCCAATAAGTCTAATACCATTACCCTTTTCACTAAGCATAAAAGTATAATTCGAGAATGCTTCACCAAAAACCAGTAACTCATCACCGTTTGGATATGCAGGGCTAATTTGATATTCCACGTCAATCCATCTTCCTCTTTTTAACAACTGTAGCCTTAAAGAATTGTTTGCAAACCATCCACCATCCTCTGAATGTCTTCCCTCCTGAAAAATTATCTTATTAAATGACCTTTCTTCATTGAATTTATACCCAATGTACTGCTCATCATCTTCAAAATGTTCATGATATGTATCAAAATTGTCACCTCCACCAAAATTCTTACGTGTGCGGTTAATATCATATTTTTCAGAAAAATTATAATAGTCAAAGTGTTTTTCCAACCCTTCAAAACCGTACATGAATCCAAGTAAGCCCCCCCAAGTAGCAGTAGGGTTATCAGAATCTTGACCTGAAAGTGTACCGATCTGTATAGTTCTTTTGAAATCTCCTTCACCAAAAAGTAGACTAATAATGCTAAACCCGAAATTACTTCCAGAATCATAAAAAGCTGAATATGTGTACTGATCGGCTCCACCTTCTATGTAATAATCATGAAAATCATCTCTAACAGTCTCCCAATCATTTTTATTATCCATATTCATGTATTCGTTTCTTACCCAATCGTACATATCTGCAATGTATGAGGAGTCTGGAATAAATGTACGGGCCGAGTCGGCTAACCATAGAACTTGCTCTTTTCGAGACAAGTTAGGATCTATACTACTCGCTAGTGAGTGCATAACAATATAAAATTGAGCCGCATACATAGAATGGGAGTAGGCTGTTGTTCTTACTGGTAAATATGATAGTTTAAGCGCTATTTCAGGGTTACCTGGTGCTAGCAGACCGAATATCTCCGTTGTCAGCTGGGCATCGATCATTTCCCAGTTCTCATTATTATGCGGCAAAGAAGTTGCTGGAGGGGTCATATTTTCATCCAGCATTAGATAAAAAGCTGTTTCATTCGATACCCATAGGAAATTCTCTTCACTTTGGTATATATGTTCTAACCATTGAGTTTTTATATGCTCACCGGTAAGTAAATAAGTATCATATGTTTCCATTGCATGTTGATAGATATATTCTATGTCGGTGTCATCGTCAGCCCCCCATATTTCTTTATCTATTACAAAGTCAATGTATGATCCATGCCATGGATGACCCTGATTGGTGTACCAATCTTCATCAGTAAAATAAGGTTTATCATTTCGTACACCCTCAGTTATTAAACCTGTCCAATTGGCTATGCTGCTGCCTAGCCAGAAACCACGCAATTTTTCTTCATACTCAGTCTTACTAAATGTTTGTCCAAACAAAAAGTGAACATCCAAAAACAAAATAAAAATTAGTGTACTGATTATTCTATGCATTAATTTACTGTATTTAAAAACATTATCTTGTTTTATCATTGTTCAGAATTTACGAGTACATAGTTTTCCATTGAGCTGTAGAAATCTTCCATTATTTCTTTTTTGTTGAAATTTTCCCAAAGAGTAATTTTTCTGGGATTTTCAGGTCTGTCTTTCCAAACGCCGTCAATAAGTTCTGGGCTTGGTATTTGAGTAGGAATAGCCCAAGAAGGGTTTTTTACGATAGCAACTGCCGCCATGTCAAAAAGTGCTCTTGCCTGATCGTAACCTTCGTCAAAACCATCATCAAATTCTTCAATATTCATAAATAAATTAACAGAATAATCACCAAAATTTGAAAACTCATTACCATGCCGCCCAATAATAGGATTCAATAACTCTGGTCCTTTACTTGGCATATATTTTTTAATATCTGCCAAATAAGCTTTGACAGCGTCAGTACCGGATGGTCGATCGTATCTAACTAGAGCTATTTCAAATTCCACATTAGAGTCTAGTATGTATTGTAGTGCAGAGGGATCACCATCCTGGTTATACTCACCGGGTTCAGGGTAGTTAGATCCAAGCCATACAACTCTTACATTATCGGTGATGGTAGAATCTTTATAGAGTGCAAGAGCAATATTGGTTAGTTTACCGACAGGCAATAAAACCAATTTATTATCCTGATAGGCTTTCGCACTTGAGATAATATAATTGACCGCCTCATCACCATCAAAAGTAGGTTCATTGATGTTTTCCTTAATTTCCTGAAAAGTACCACTGGCTCCTTTATAGATTTTAATTTTATCGGAAAGACCACACAATTTTACAACCCTTTCTGCTTCTTTATAATGCTCGTCAATATCTCCTCCACTTCTTGTTTTATTAACCGTGATACCCTCTACCTCAAAATCCTGGCCATTGAATAATAAATAGGCTAAGGCATGCTGATCATCAAGTTCATTGTTAGCATCTGTATCGAAAAGTATTTTGGTTTTCTGAGGGCTATCACTAGTGCAATTAACAATCAAAGAAGCTAGCACAAGCAAGCTAGTTTTTATAAAATTCAGATAATAAATTTTAAACTTAGTATGAATTCTATCACTACATATTCTTCCTACTGTTTTCATCATAAAGTTTTTTTAATTTAAATTAAATCAAAGATGATACTATGAGTCCTCTTTCTTTTACATATTCAACTAAAATCAAATGGATTTTACCATCCTGGATTTTGTGGAAGTAGATTGGGATTCAAATCCAATTCGTCGAGAGGAATTGGAAAAAGTTCGTCTTGGCCATTCCTGAAGTTTGAAAAAGATTGATCCCTTGCAATTATGTTTCCAGTGGCAGGGACAGTAAAGTCGTTTGCTATTTGAGGCCCATACTCTCCCCACCTCTTTAAATCAAACCATCTTACAAACTCTCCACATAATTCAACTAGACGTTCATGCTTGATTTGTTCCCGTAATTCAGCCTGACTAAGTGTCGCTCCTGCGGTCACTTCAAGATTATTCATATTAGCCCTTGCTCTTACAATATTTATATAATTGTGTGCTTCAAGGGTCTTGCCATTCTCATTCAATGCTTCTGCATATAATAATAAGATATCGGCATATCGAATAATAATCATATCTTTGCCACCATTTTTCCATTGTACAGAACCTGAACCATTGTTTAACTCATTTAACACAGCCACATTTTCGTTAAACTTGTAAAAACTTGCTTCTGAAACGATATTTGCATTTGATTCCCACCATTCCCATGTCTGTCCATATAATGTTTTATCGCTATAATTACTGAAAAGACTCATATTTAACCTAGGATCAAAATTTCCATCTTTATCAGTTTCAACTAGATATGATTCTAATGCAAAATTTGTTGCAACTTGATCAGACCAAATACCGAAACTGGACTCGCCTGGTGAATTTATTCTAAAAAACCAGTTATAATCCGACTCCTGCTGAGGTCCATTATGCAAAAAATTAATTTGGAATATCACTTCCTTATTTCCAGTAGTGAGTTCTTCGGTAAAATTGGATTCATAGTTAGTATTAAGTTTATATTGACCAGATCCTATTAGTTCACTGAGAATTAGTTCTGCTGCATCATAATCATTTTGTTGCATATGGACTTTCGCCAGTAGTGCTTGTGCTGCACCCTTGGTTATCCTACCGAATTCAGTAGAAGAATATGCCTTAGGTAATACCATAATAGCTTCTGTCAGTAAGGTTTCGGTAAAAACCCACATCTCACCTGGCTGAGCTTTTCTGGGCTTATCACTTGCGCTTTGAATACCACTTACAAATGCAATACCATCTCCGTATGCAGTAATTAAATTATAATATGATAACGCCACCAAAAACTTAGCCTCACCGATTATCCCATCAATACCAGATATATCGCTGTTTTCTCCTCTTTCAATAACTTGATAAGATCTGGCAATTAAAGTGTAAAAACTGTACCACAATGTGACATGAAATTCATTATTAAGATCAGAACTGAATGTAGCCAAATTATATGGGTCGCCAAGCTGGCCCGTAAAACCTTCATCAGAAAGAAGATTAAGAGTATGTTGAATCTGGCCAGCGTACATATCTCCCGTTTGCAAAAAATCGTACGCACCGATCAACCCTTGATAAAAATCTTCTTTTGTTTCCCAGAAGCTTTCTTCAGTTTCAAAGTTAGGATTTACCTGTGTTAAATCAGTGCATGAAAATGTAAGTATGCCTATCACAAGAATTAATAATATTGATTTATATATCGATTTATTCATTTGTTTATCTATTAAAAATTAGACATCAAAAACTGAAATTCAGCCCTAAATTATAGATTCTGACATTCGGGAATCCTCCTCCATCGTCAACTCCAGGAGCTAGAATACCACTTTCGAATTCTGGATCCATACCAGAATATCCTGTAAAAGTCAGTAGGTTCTGGCCAACAGCAAAAAGAGTTAGCTCTCCAATGTTATTCCATGGGACTTTGTAACCTACGCGAAGATTCTTAAGTCGTAGATAGGAACCATCTTCGACGTACAAGCTACTGGCGATATTATTAGGACTTCCAAAATCAGCAGTGGGCCTTGGATCGGAACCAGATCCATCAATGTATGGATCATATTCTCCAGAATAGGTAGTTAGTGGACTTGTATCCATATCATATCTTACGCCATTGAAAATATCTCTTCCATGAACACCCTGAAAGAATACAGATAGTTCAAAATTTTTCCAGTATGCATTTAGATTTAATCCATATTCTAAATCGGGGTTTGGATCTCCAACAATAACCCTGTCATCCCCTTCACTTATATTACCATCTTCATTAGCATCTTGATATTTCGCATCTCCGATATATGGAATCCTATTAATTACAGTGTACTCATTCAACTCTGCAGCCTCTTTATAAATACCTTGGTAGCCTAAGGTATAAATCTGACCAATAGGACTGCCAACAGTTGTAATGGAATACTCTCCAAACAGATTTCCCAATGGAAGACTGGTGACCTTGTTTTCGGTATGGAATAGGTTTGCTGTGATATCATACTTGATAGATTTTTTTAACTCACGAAATACTACTAGAAATTCCCATCCTGACCTCTCCATAGTGGCTACATTGATAATGGTAGTTCCCCCTATTCCTTCACCAGTAGTGCCAGGAACAGGTGCCGCTACTAGTAAGTCTTCTAAGTCGCCAAAATAGTAATCCCCAATAAATTCCAATTTTCCATCGAACACTAATAAATCCAATCCTAGATTAGTTTCTTTCAGGGTTTCCCATTTCAGATCATCATTTACAAGGTTTTCACGTATAGCTCCTATCACACTACGATCTCCGTAACCAAGGTTATAATTAGTACCGCCTGCCGAACTCGATGCAATTAATGTTTGATAAGCATAATTTCCAATGCTAGCATTTCCAACCACTCCGTAACCAGCACGTAGTTTTAATCTGGTGATAAAAGGTACATTAAAAAAACTTTCTTCATTGATATTCCATCCCGCTGAAACTGAAGGGAAAGTACCCCATCTGTTTTTCTCAGGAAATTTTGATGAACCATCTCTTCTTACATTTGCAGTTAGTAAGTATTTATCGGAAAAATTATATGTAAGCCTTCCCAAAAATGAACGAATTGTTGATGTTTGCTGATTTCCATATGTCGAGATATTCTCGGGTGATGCAGTTGTTGACGATATTTGGAAAAATGGGTCATCACTGTCAAAACCCCCATTAATTGATATACCATTTTGTTTAAAATCAAACTGTTGTTCCGTATGTGTAGCCATTACAGAAAATTGGTGATTATTAATACTATTGCTATAAGTTAGTCTATTTTCAATTACAAGCATTAAATCCTCGGCACTGTTTTCTTCTAAACCTGATAAGTGAGGAATTTCTGTTCTAATCTGTCCACCCCGTTGAAAATTTCTTGCAGCCCCCATATCAATGTCGGCACCAAAGTTAAACTTATATTCAAGATTTTTTAAAAGCTGGACATCGGTGAATATATTACCCATGATCTTTGTATGATCCTGGTAGCTGTTGAACATCTCTCGAACTCCGACGGGATTGAACTGATAAGTTTCGGCATCATCAATAGAACCGTGCCCATACCCACTAATCGTTGTTGGATCGTAAACCGGAATAGTTGGGAACATCATGAGTGTATTATATATGACACCTTGACCGTCAAGATATTGTTGCCCTATCTGACGAGTTTTACTTACAGCAAGGTTCTGTCCTACTATAATTTTATCATTTAGGTCAAATTCAGTATTGAGACGTACACCTACCCTTTGAAAACGGGTTTTATTAATGGTACCATTCTGATCAGTATTGTTTAAGTTTAAATAGACTTTACTTTTCTCGCTTCCTGAGGATATTGATATATTGTTCTCTCGAAAGGATGCAGCATCATCAAAGACTGCTTTCTGCCAATCGGTATCAACGCCACGAGTAAGGTCGTCAGACCAGTTTCTTCGCGGTAATCCGGCATTATCATAGGCTGCATTATGTATCCTTGCAAATTCAGCCGTATTTACTACATCCAATTTTTTAGAAAACTGCTGAATACCCGCCTGGCTTTCAAAAGAAACGGACATTTTATCGGCATTCCCTTTTTTTGTTGTAATAACTACTACCCCATTTGCTGCTCTTGAACCGTATATGGCAGATGAGGATGCATCCTTCAAAATTTGAATAGACTCAATATCTGTAGGATTTATATTGGGACTATCTTCAGTGGGAATTCCATCGATAACAAATAAAGGATTGTTATCACCGAAAAATGAAACACCCCGTATAGTTATATCACCAAGAGAACCGGGTTCACCAGTTTTACTTACTGTAACACCAGGAATTCTGCCCTGCAGGCGGTCCGTTACATTTGTTGATAAACTTTTTGCAAGTTCCTCCATCTCCACAATACCTACTGCACCTGTGAGGTCTTTTTTTCTTTGAGACCCGTAACCAACCACGACGACTTCTTCTCCAGAAATAGAACTTACCGGCATTATTATATCTATGCTAGTACGACCATTAATTGGAATTTCTTGGGTTTGAAATCCGAGATACGAAACAATTAAAGTGTCTGACAAGGACATGACATTTAATTGAAATAATCCTTCTCGATTTGTAGCTGTTCCCGAAGAAGTACCTTTAACTTTTATATTTGCACCTGGTAGAACTTCTTGCGATTCATCTGTTACTTTACCATTAATGGTATATTGCGCATTAGCTTTAACAGAGCAAAACATCCCAAAAAGAATTACCAGTGTTGCTTTCTGATATATTTTCATTTTGACATTGGTTAATAAAGGTTGATGATTTAATAATTAATCTACTATTCCAATATTGTCAATCCTGAATGAAATAGGATCGCCCTGCTCTCCTCCCCAAACCTCTATCCCGATATATCCAACTGTAGATGGGTCAGCTGGAAGCCCCCAAAGACTAATGAAATCTGATAGTGGTATTTCAATACTCTGCCAACTTTCTGCATATTCGAGATTCAAACTGCTAATTTGTTTTTGTCCACCACTTGCTCCCCATGTTTCATCTACAAAATATAATTGAATATCAGCAGCGGTTGGATCATCTTCCCAATGTGCACCACTTAATGTAGGAGCAGTAAAATGACTGTAATCAAATCTTAATTTTTTCCCTGTAAAATCTTGATTACCTCCAAGATTATATTCCGACCATATATAAGTCTCTGAAACATTATGGGTAATCATGAGATGATCATTATTTTCTAATGTTATTGATCCAAAATTTGTACCATCATGTTCAAAGGTCAATCCTTCAAAAGTGAAATTTGGAACTGGATTGTCAACAACACTACCCGTACCATGGCCGTTAAAATCGATTAAAACTGAAGCATTACCTGTATAATCTTCAGCTCCAAGAACTGATGCAATAATTACTGTAAATGTTGCGCTAACATCATGGCCTTCTTGTCCGTCTGTAGCAGTAACTGTGATATCTGAGGACCCCGCTCCAACCTCACTTATAGTTAACACAGTATTATCAAGACTTATGTCTATTACCGATTCATCAGAATTCGTAACTTGGTAGTTTATGATTTCTCCTTCTTGATCGCTTACATAGTTGGCAAAATCAATCTCATATTTACCAAACCCTGGACTTAAAAATACATTATTTAATCCTGATATCACAGGTGGTTGGTTAATGATGAGTGGAGGATCATATGATTCATCAAAACCAAAAAAATCAAAGCACCCAGTAATTACTGTTAGTGATAAAATTAAACAAGTGGGGATTATTAAATATTTTCTATTTTTCATGTCAACCATATTTGGATTCAATTTTTGATTTGATGTAAGACAAATATTTGTATCAAAGCATAAGCATTTACGAATTTTACTAAAATATATTCTTTCAACTTCAGAGCCAGTTGCTCTTAGTTTTGGTTCTATTGATTTATTCTGCTATTCGTTATTAAAAAAATTTTAATAATGAAAATGTCGTTTAGCCTTTTTATTTATAATATATTTTCAATTGACTATTCAACCTCTATAAGTGACAGCACAAAAAACCGAGAAAATATTACCGAATGTTTATAAACCTATCTTATTTTCAGCGTTAATTCAGCATCATTGAAAACTAGTATTTAGCTTTACTTTTCATAAAAGCTAAATTTTTGAGGATTCTAAAGGCATATACGCATTTAATTAATTCAGTTTTTTTATCAATTAAATGTATATCTGTATATGTCTTTATTTTATCCTAATGTTGGTTAATAAAAGCTAGTGATCTTATGTTTAATCTATGATTGCAAAATTATCGATTCGAAATGTAATAGGGGCATTCCGCTTGCCCCCCCAAATCTCTATCCCAATATACCCTACCGTAGATGGCTCCACTGGAAGATCCCATAGACTGTTAAAATCAGATAGTGAAATTTCAACAGTCTGCCAACCTTCTGTGTATTCTAGGTTTAAGCTGCTAACTTGTACTTGTCCACCACTTTCACCCCATTCCTCGTCTACAAAATATATTTGAATATCAGCAGCAGTTGAGTCATCCTCCCAATGTACACCACTTAATGCAGGAGCAGTGAAATGACTGTAGTCAAATCTTAATTTTTTCCCGGTAAAGTCTTGATTACCACCAAGATCTAATTCAGACCATATGTATGTCCCTTCTACATTATGGGTGATAAACAAATGGTCATTATTCTCTAATGTTATTGATCCGAAATCAGTACTATCATATTCAAAGGTCAAGCCTTCAAATTTGAAATTTGGTACCGGATTATCAAAAACACTACCCGTTCCAAGTCCATTAAAATCAATTAAAACTGAAGCAACACCACTAATATCTTCAGCCCCAGTAATAGATTGTTCATCACTGACTGAAGTAGGTTGATCCTCAGAGCATCCTATTGCTAATATTAATAATAAAATAAAATTTACTTTGCATGATATGTAGTTTCTTATTTTCATAATTGCTATCTCATTAGATAATGTATGTTTGAATAATAAATAAATAAATAAATATTGATTTAAACTACAACTGATTGAGTTTTTACATATTTATTTAGAAAAGGTCTAAATAAGAAAACATTTTATACTGACTTATAAAGAATAAACTTTAATTTCATGGATATAGTTTTTCCAAACTATTATCTCATAGATTTATCAATGGATAAGATTGGATAGCTTACAACTTATTCACTTACACTAGAAAATGTAAAACAAAGCAACTTCACATTTTTCTTGCAATAAGTAATATTTATTGTAAATTTTTGATTGTATTTAAAAAATAAAAATACATGGAGTTATTTAAATGGTAGTAGTAGAATCATATTTAATTGCTATAGTATTATGTTCTATAACCATGCTTTGTTGGGGATCTTGGGCTAATACACAAAAACTTGCAAGTAAGGAATGGAAGTTTCAATTATTTTATTGGGATTATTCAATTGGTGTGCTTTTACTTGCATTATTTTTTGCTTTTACATTAGGTAGTTTTGGGTCTGAGGGTAGGCATTTTATTGAAGATCTTTTTCAAGCTGACTCAAATGCATTATTATCCGCTTTTCTAGGAGGGGTTATTTTCAATCTAGCCAATATATTAATTGTTGTCGCAATTGATATAGCAGGAATGGCTGTAGCCTTTCCAGTTGGTATTGGGCTTGCATTAATTTTAGGAGTAATCACAAATTATATTGGAGCCCCAGTTGGTAACCCATATTTACTATTTGCTGGAGTTGCAGCAGTTACAATAGCAATATTAGTAGATGCAATAGCTTATAGGCGACTCTCTGGATCTAAAGAA
>MDSZ01132374.1_pt1 | contig 15003 bp, 14 predicted proteins | sample 811201 | NCBI WGS metagenome assembly MDSZ01 (sample SAMN05326647, study PRJNA326480) | marine metagenome | isolation source: seawater | place: Indian Ocean: North | collected 2010
ATGCACCCTGGTCAAAGCCAGCTAATAAAAATAATGGAGGACACTGGTTTTGAGATTTGTAAATATAATAATTTAATGTTTGGTGTTGTAGCAGTTCATAGAGGTTATAAAATTTAATGGTTTTAGAAAATTTAACAAGTTTAGTAAATTCATCTTTAAAATATAGCAATATTAAAGATGATATTCTTATAAAGAATAATAATAAAGTTATTTGTATAAAATTAAAAAATACAAAGACAACAATATTTATTGTTATTCGTGATGGTACTTTGATTTTTCAGGATTCTCATATTGAAGAACCTGACTTATTAATTGAAGGAAGCCCAATTAACCTATTATCTTATATAAAGAACTATGATAAGAGCACAGATATAAAAATACATGGTGATATATTATTAGCAGAGGATATTACATTGTTATCTAAGAATATAAACATAGACTGGGAGTTATTACTTTCAGAACACTCTTCAGACGCTATTGCTCATTATAGTTTTGGATTTGCGAATATGTTTAAGAATAATATAAAATATTTTAAAGATAGTTTTCATAGAAACGTTAAAGAATATTTTAATGAGGAAAGTAATATTGTTCCAAATAAATATGAAATTGAAAAGTATATCAAAGATTCTGATAAGCTTAGAAATAAGATAGAATTATTAGATAAAAGATGCAAAACAATCTTAGATATAAGGAAAACATAATAATATGGGCCACTTAAAAAGAGTTTTTGAGATTTATATAATTATTATGAAGAATGCTCTAGATTTAGATCTAAAGCATTTTAAAAATCTTTGGATATTACAAATCCCCAGAATTTTTTTCCCGAATATTTGGCTTAGAAGTAAAAAGAAAAATAGAGCTATAAGACTTCGTGAATCTTTCGAAGCATTAGGTCCAATTTTTGTAAAATTTGGACAAACCTTATCTACGAGAAAAGACTTACTTCCTAAAGATATCGCATTTGAATTAGCAAAATTACAAGATAAAGTACCTCCATTTGATGGTGAAGTAGCGTCTAAAGTTATATCGTCATCTCTATCCATTGATATTGATAAGGTTTTTGAAGACTTTAATACTACCCCACTAGCTTCTGCATCAGTTGCTCAAGTCCATACTGCTAAATTGAATGGTAATGAAGTTGTAGTAAAAGTATTAAGACCTGGAATAAAAAAACAAATAAAGAAAGATATACAATTACTATTTTTTATAGCAAAAATTCTGAACAGTTCTTGGAGTGAGGCAAAAAGATTAAAACCAGTTGAGGTCGTTGAGGAATATGAAAAAATTATATATGCAGAACTTGATTTATTGAGAGAGGCATCTAATGCAAGCTTATTAAAACGTAATTTTGAAGGCTCTAATTACCTATATGTCCCAGAAGTATATTGGGACTACACAACAGAGAATGTTATGGTAATGGAGAGAATTTTTGGTATACAGATAAGTGATAAAGACAATTTATTAAGTAATAATATAAATATAAAAAAACTTGCAGAAAAAGGAGTAGAAATATTCTTTACACAAGTTTTTCAACATAATTTTTTTCATGCAGATATGCATCCAGGGAATATTTTTATATCTTATGAAAATCCGGATGACCCAATTTATTGTGCTGTAGATTTTGGTATCATGGGAAGTTTATCAAAGTTTGATCAAAAATATTTAGCTTTAAATTTTCTAGCATTTTTTGAAAGAGATTATAGAAAAGTTGCAGAGTTACATATAGATTCATCTTGGGTGAGTAAGAATACAAGAGTAGATGAGTTTGAAGCAGCTATAAGAAGCGTATGTGAGCCTATTTTTGAAAAACCACTAAGTCAAATCTCTTTTGGAAATCTTCTTCTAAGATTATTCAGCGTCGCTAGAGAATTTAATATGACTGTCCAACCTCAATTAGTTTTATTACAAAAAACACTACTTAATATTGAAGGGCTAGGCAGAGATTTATATCCTGATTTAGACTTATGGAAAACTGCTAAACCTTTTTTTGAGAGATGGGTAAAGGAAAATATGAGTATAGCTGCTGCTGCTAAATCTTTGATTAATAATTCTCCAAAATTATTTAATGAAATAGCAGAGTTTCCTAGAAATATTGAAATTCTAAAAAATAAGATTGATGATGATACATATAATAAAATTACAAAGGAAGAACTGAAATTATTAAAATCTAGCATCAAGAAGAATAATTATATGCTTTATCTATTATTTGTAGTTGTTATATCAATTATATTTTCCAGATTCATTATCTAATATGGAGACTACTTCTATTTTAGAAAATCTTAATGATAATCAGAAGAACGCTGTATGTAGTGAATCAAAGAATTGCTTAGTAATTGCTGGAGCAGGTAGTGGTAAAACTAGAGTACTAATTCAGAGGATTTTTTGGCTAATATCTTCAAGGAAAATCTCTCCTTATTCTATACTTGCTGTAACTTTTACTAATAAGGCAGCTTCAGAAATTAAGAAAAGATTACAAGCAAATCTTAGGATTAAGATTGAGAACATGTGGGTTGGAACTTTTCACGGCATTTGCTATAGAATTCTTAGAAAAAATTATAGTAAAGTTGGGTTGCCAAAAAATTTTCAGATTATAGATGCTGATGATCAGTTAAGACTTATCAAAAGAATTATAAAAGAATCAGATATTGAAAATGATCAAATTCAACCAAAACAATACGTTTGGTATATAAATAAAAAAAAGGATGAAAGTACTAGAAGTAGCGAAGTAAAACCAGACGATTTTGTAACAAAACAGTATAATTTAGTTTATTCATTATATGAAGAATATTGCAGAAAGGTTGGGTTAGTTGATTTTGGAGAAATATTATTAAAAGTAGTAGAATTATTAACTAAAGATAAAGAAACTTTCATATACTATAAAAACTTATTTAAAGAAATATTAATTGATGAGTTTCAAGATACAAATTCTATTCAATACAAACTAGTAAAAATTTTATCTGGCAATGAGAATTCGATCTTCGCAGTAGGAGATGATGATCAGTCTATTTATGGATGGAGGGGAGCCATTGTAGAAAATATAAAAAAATTACAAAAAGATTTAAGTGATATAAAAGTTTACAGGTTAGAACAGAACTATAGATCTTCAGGGAACATTTTATCAGCAGCAAATAATGTTATTTTAAATAATTCATCAAGGATGGGTAAGGAGTTATGGACAGAAGATTCAAGTGGAGAACTAATTAAATTTTTCTCTGCATTTAATGATAGTGAAGAAGCAAAGTTTGTAGTAGAAAAAATAGAAGATTTGACTAAAGGAGATTTTAAAAGAAGTGAAGTAGCAATATTATATAGATCTAACGCGCAATCCAGGATATTTGAAGAATATTTTATATCAAAGAATATACCTTATAGAATTTATGGAGGCTTGAGATTCTTCGAGAGAGCAGAAATAAAAGATGTGCTTGCTTATTTGAGATTAGCTTTTAATACGAGAGATGATAATTCGTTTGAAAGAATAATAAATACCCCAACTAGGGGAATAGGTGAGAAAACAAAATCATCTATAAGAGAATATGCAGCAAAAAATAATCTTCCACTTTATTATGCTATAGAAGAAATGTGTGAAAAAAAAATATTAACAAATAGAATTGTTGAATCACTATATGGGTTTATGAAGGCTATAGAAAAAATTAAAGATTCATTTAAGATTGAAAATCTACCAGAACAAATTTTAGAAGTTATAGAAATTACAAAAATTAAAGATATGTATTCTAGTGATAAAAATGAGCAAGCAAGATCAAAAATAGAAAATATTGATGAACTTGTCACTGCTGCTGATTTTTTTTCTGATGAAAATCAATTTGATGATATCCCGATTATCGAATCTTTTTTAGCTCATGCATCGCTTGAAGCTGGTGAAGGTCAGGGTAGTGAGTGGGATGATTGCGTTCAATTAATGACACTTCATTCTTCTAAAGGATTAGAGTTTCCTATTGTTTTTCTTGTAGGTTTGGAAGAAGGATTATTCCCGAGTAGACTCTCTCTCGAAGAGGGTAATTTGGAAGAGGAGAGAAGACTTTGCTATGTTGGAATAACTAGAGCTAGAAAACTGCTTTTTATGACTTATTCACAAATTAGAAGACAATATGGGACAGAAGAATATCAGATGCCTTCAAGATTTATAGGGGAAATACCAACTGAAGTTATAGAAGAAATTCGACCTACTAAAGGCGAATCTTTTTTTAAAAGCAATTTGAACGATAATAATTCAATTTTAATAGGTAGTAGAGTTATGCATAAAAAATTTGGGGAAGGCACTATTACCTCATCAGAGGGGAATGATAATAATGCTAGAGTTCAGGTATCATTTGATAAAGTAGGTAATAAATGGTTAATATTAGCATTAGCAAATCTAGAAATTTTAAAATGATAATAAGGTAAAAGTATGAAAAGAAGAGATTTTGTAAAAAAGATGGGGCTTACTACTCTACTAGGTAGCTCTTTAATAAGTACAACAGCAAGAAGTAGTGCAGAATACAAGTGGAAAATGGTTACTACTTGGCCAAAAAATTTTCCTGGTTTAGGAACAGGGGCTGAACATTTAGCTTCACTTATAAATTTAATGTCTGGAGGAAGAATAAACGTAATAGTCTATGGTAGTGGAGAATTAGTCCCTGCCTTTGAAATTTTTGATGCTGTTTCTAATGGAGTAGCAGAGATGGGGCATGGTTCTGCATATTATTGGAAAGGTAAAAATGAGGCCTTACAATTTTTCTCCACAGTACCTTTTGGAATGACTGCTAATGAAATGAATGCATGGCTATATAGAGGAGGAGGATTAGAATTATGGGAAGAAGCTTATTCTCCATTTAATTTAATTCCAATGGCAGCAGGAAATACTGGAGTACAAATGGGAGGTTGGTTTAATAAAGAAATAAAATCTATTAATGATTTGAAAGGTTTAAAAATGAGGATTCCTGGTTTAGGTGGGGAAGTGCTTAAGCGAGCAGGTGGAACACCAGTCAATTTGCCAGGAGGAGAATTATTTACAGCTTTAAAAACCGGTGTAATAGATGCAACAGAATGGGTAAATCCCTATAATGATTTGGCATTTGGTCTTCATAAGGCTGCAAAATATTATTATTATCCAGGTTGGCATGAGCCTGGTACTACCCTTGAATGTTTTTTAAATAAAGATAGATTTCAAGAATTGCCAAATGATTTAAAAGAGATTGTTAAAGGAGCAGCTAAAATAGCTAATATGGATATGTTGTGCGAATATATTTCGAGGAATAATGATGCGATAAAGATACTTAAGAATAAGCATAAGGTTAAAATTAAGCCATTTCCAGATGACGTACTAAATATGTTAAGGGATATATCTCTTGAAGTTGTTGAGGAGATTTCTCATACTAATGAAATATCAAGAAAGATCTATAATTCATACGTAGAATTTCATGAGAAAACAGCAGCGTGGAACAATATATCTCTAAAACCCTATATGAAAGCCAAATAAATGGTGTCTGTACCAAAGCATTTTTATAGGTTAGAATATTCACAAAAATAATTAAGAGAGAATTTTAGGGGGAATAATAGTGGACTTTTCATTACATGGTTTTCTTGCGAATACATACGTTCTACATGTTTTAGTTGTTTTAAATGCTTTTACAGCAGGTTATATAATGGTGACTGCTGTTAAAGATATAAATATGCCAATTGGAAAATATATTTTATTTACGATAGGTGTTCTATTTGCAATTGCAGTAGGGGCTGTTTTTAAAATTCCATTTATGGATCTATTATTAAATGCAGAATCTGAATTTAGAGTTCCTAACTATGCAACAGACCCCGATGTAGCTAGCGCTTGGTTATATGCTGGCGCAGTATTAGGTGTTATTGCTTTAGCTAACGCCATAAAAAGTCAGGACTACATAAGTCCTCAACTTTCAAGAATATTAGACTACATAAGTCCTCAACTTTTAAGAATATTAAGTGTAGTGGTAGCGATATGGGCTATAGTCGTAATTTATTCTGGTATAAAAGAATTTGCAGATTATGCAACAAAGATTGCCTTTTTTGGAATTTGTTTTTATAGCGGTATGGCATATGCTATAACCTACTTAGTTGACCCAGATCAGAGAATTAATAAAAAGATAGCAAATGTAGCTGGTGGCCTTATATTTGTTGCATTAAGTCTTAATGCATTTACAAATTATCAGATATTTTCTGTAACATCCTATCAAGAAGCTGGTGGAGGTTGGGAAGGCGGTATAACAACCAAGCAAGACGAGCTTAAGAACTAGCAAATATATACTGAGGAAGCCATGTGACGATATCTGGGTATAGCCAGACAATCGCTATTGCGATAATTTGTATTACTATAAAAGGAATTACACCCTTGTACATTTCAATAGTTTTAATACTTTTTGGGATTACACCTCTTAGATAGAATAAAGCAAATCCAAATGGTGGGGTTAGGAAAGAAGTCTGTAAGTTTATAGCTATAATAACTGCTAACCATATGGGATCTACACCCATCATAAGTAAAACTGGAGCTACAACAGGAATTACCACATAAGTAATTTCAATAAAGTCTAAAATGAAGCCAAGAACAAAAATTGCAGCCATAACAACTATAACTTTTATATAAATATCACCTGGAATATTATTAAGAAAATTATGTATCAGAACGTCTCCCTCTAGGCCTCTAAAAACTAAAGAAAAGATTGTTGCTCCTATTAATAACATAAAAATCATACTTGTAACTTTTGTTGTCTGTGTTACTACATTATTTAAAATATTCTTATTGATTTTTTTATTAAATAACGCAAGCAAAGTTGCACCTATTGCACCTACTGAAGCAGCTTCAGTCGGCGTTGCTATGCCAATTATAATTGATCCTAAAACTGACAAGATTAGAATTAGTGGAGCAAATAAAGAATAATAAATATCTTTTTGTTTTATATTCCTATTTCTTTTTGATGGTTTTGGGATAAGATTAGGTTTTATTGTAGATATAAAAACTATATATAAAATATATAGAGCTACCAAGATAAGTCCTGGAAATATTGCTCCTACAAATAAATCACCAACTGATACACTATCTTGTGCAAATATACCTTGTTTGTTTTGAGCTTCTTGATAGGCAGAGGACATAACATCACCTAATAGAATTAGAATTATAGATGGAGGAATAATTTGACCCAGTGTCCCAGATGCTAAAATTGTTCCAGTAGCTAAGCGTACATCATATTTTTCTTTTAACATTGTTGGCAATGATAAAAGCCCCATTGTTACAACAGTTGCACCAACTATTCCAGTGCTTGCAGCAAGTAAAGCTCCAACAATAATTACGGAAATACCTACCCCCCCTCTTATATTGCCAAATAAAGAAGCCATTGTTTCAAGGAGTTTCTCAGCAATTTTTGATTTTTCTAACATAACACCCATAAAAATAAATATAGGCACTGCTATAAGAGTTTCATTTGTCATAATCCCAAATATTCTACTTGGTAGAGCATAGAAAATAGATAAGTCAAAGTATCCAAATAAATAACACAAGTATGCAAAGATTATAGAAACACCAGATAAGGTAAATGCAACAGGGTAGCCTAATAGTAAAACCAGAATGACAATAACGAAAAGAAGTATTGATAGAAGCATATTATTTTTTGTATTTAATAAATTGTGAAGTACCTTGAAGGATCATTAATCCTGCCATTAATAATATGAATGATTTTAGTATATAGACTAAAGGCAAGCCACCTGCTTCTTTTGAAGATTCCAGTAATAGAAAAGAAGACATCACATAATTAAAACTTGTTAGGATTATTACAACGAAAGTAGGGAATAGTAGTAACAATGTACCAAATAAATTAATTAATCTTTTTTTATTTTCACCCAAATTATTATATAAAATGTCTATTCTTACGTGCATATCATTTTGTAACGTATATGCACTACCCATTAAGAATATAAAGGAATGAAGGTATATTATAGATTCCTGTATAGCTATATTCCCCATATTAAACGCATAACGAAAAGTGGCTACTAAAAAAGTTATAGAAATCATTAGAATAATTAATGAAGAGGAAAAAATACCAATTGAGTTAACAAAATTATCAATTTTTTTTTCAAAATATTTCATAATTTTATTTGATACTTATTATTCATTCTATCTAGTAGTATTACTTTGAACTCATCTGGATTTAATAAATGTGTTAAATGTCCGTCTGTAGGATAAATAGAATCATAAAGCCTAGACAACCAGAAACGTAATGCTGCAAAACATAATATTAAGTTCCATGAATTTTTTTCATTCTCCTCTATTTTTCTTTTTGATGAATATGACAAAATCATGGCATTTTGCTTTTCAATATTTATAGTACCGTCTTTATTTATACACCAATCATTTACTGTAATTGCTAAGTCATAAATTAAATTTCCTGTGCAAGCATAGTTAAAATCTATAACACCTGAGAGTTTATTTTTTTCAAACATAACATTATCTCTAAAGAGATCTCCGTGGATTACCCCTTTTGGAATATTTTTATTTTTGAAGTTTAGAAGATTTTTTAAACATTCTTGAATGATTTCATTGTCATCATCTGATATAGATTCTCTTATTTTTTTTGAAGTTTCTGTAAACCATTGATTATTTCTAACCCCTTCATATGTATTTTTATACCCTTTAGAATTATTATGTATTTCTCCAAGTACATTGCCTACTTGTTTACACATCTCTATATTAGTCTCATTATTGGACACTGTTTTACCTTTTAGTCTTGTAACAATTGTGCATTGTTTTTCCTTGATATTTGATAATAGTTTTTTATCTTTTGTAAAAATTGGTATAGGACAAGGAATCCCAGTATTTGATAAATAATTCATTAAATTTATTGTGAAATCTAGGTTTAAGTTTGGTTCTTCAAAAATTGTTAATACGTAACTACCTGATTCAGTATTTAAAAAAAAGTTAGAGTTAGTAATACCTTCATCAATGCCGGAGAAATCAATAAGATTGCCGATATTATAATTATTAAGCAGCTCCTGAAGTTCGACATCACTTGGGTGTGTATAAACAGACATAGTTAGTAATTAGACTTTGTTATTTGCTCAAGATTATAGCAATATTAAAGGTATGAGTGTAAAAGAAAAGCTAAGAAACCTGATTCTAATAGACGGAAGTGCTTATTTATATAGAGCATTTTATGCATTACCACCACTTCAAAATAATCAGGGCCAGGAAACAGGAGCTATACACGGTTTTATTAAAGCAATAAACAAAATTATTCAGGACTATAAGCCAACAAACATAGCTGTAGTCTTCGATCCAAAAGGAAAAAATTTTAGACACGATATTTATCCCGAATACAAGGCAAATAGATCAAAAATGCCAAAAGAACTCTCTAGCCAGATTCCAATTTTATATACAGCTTTAGACTTAATAGGTCTAAGGCCAATTATTAAAGATGGAGTAGAAGCTGACGATATAATAGGAACGTTTGCAAGAAAATTTTCAAAAGAAGGCATTAAAATTGAAATTTTTTCAGGAGATAAAGACTTTGCGCAATTAGTAAATAAAAATATTAATATTATTAATCCAGTAAATTTTGAGAGACTGGATGAAAAGGGTATTGAAAAAAAATATGAAATTAGCCCAAGATATTTTATAGACTATTTGTCTCTCATGGGCGATAAGTCAGATAACATACCGGGTGTTCCTGGAATCGGTAGTAAGACAGCAATAAAAATAATAAATGAATATAAAACTATTGATAATATTATAAAAGAATCAAAAATGATTAAAGGCAAGGTAGGAAGCTCTATACAGAATAATATTGAAAAATTATTATTATCGAAGAGTTTGGCAACTATAAAATGTGATGTTGACTTACCATATGTTATTGATGATTTAGTAAAAAAGAATACAAAGACCGAGGAACTTCTTAACCTTTATAGGGAATTGGATTTTAAATCATTAATTAAAGATTTGAGTTCAGCTAGCGTTAATAGCTATGAAGATAAAAATTTAGATAAGGATAAAGAAACAAAATATAAGATAGTTTCAAATGAAGAAGAGTTAGAACTAGTCATATCTGAAATTCAAAAGAAAAAGTTTTTTTCTGTTGATACAGAGACTACAAGTCTAGATTATACTATAGCTGAAATTGTTGGTATTTCTGTTTCTACAGAAGAGAAAAAGGGCTATTATATTCCGATTAAACATACTAGTAATTCAAATTTAAACCAAATAAGTTTAGATTATACATTAGAGAAACTTAAACCTATCCTTGAGTCAGAAAATATTAAGAAAGTTGGCCATAATCTAAAATATGATATGAATGTTTTATCTAATTATGATATTAATCTTTCTGGTATAGAACATGACACAATGTTGCTTTCCTATGTTTATGATTCTACTGGGATTAGACATGGTCTAGACAATGTTGCTAAAAAATATCTAGAATATCAAACAATCCATTATGAGGACTTAACTGGAAAGGGTGTTCATCAAATACCCTTTTCGGAGGTTAGTATAGATAAGGCTACAGAATATTCATGCGAAGATGTAGATATAAGTTTAAGATTATATAATTTCTTTTGGAAGAAAATTTCTGGTAATGAAAATTTAAAAAACATCTATATGGATATAGAGATACCTTTGATTAAGGTCTTATCTAAGATGGAGAGATCAGGAGTCTTGGTTGATAAAAAAGGTCTTCTAGAATATAGCAAAGAGCTACACATAGAATTAAATAAGATTGAAAAATCTTGCTATAAAATAAGTTTACATGATTTTAATATAAATTCACCAAAGCAACTTCAAGAAGTTCTATATGAAGAACAGAGTCTTCCTGTGTTAAAAAAGACTCCTTCGGGCAAACCTTCAACAGATGAGGAAACTTTACAAGAACTTTCAATTGAATATGAGCTGCCAAGATTAATTTTAGAATATCGTTCGCTTAGTAAGCTCAAAAGTACTTATACTGATAAATTGCCCATTCAAATTTCAGAAAGAACTGGAAGAGTTCATACCTCATATCAACAGGCTGTTACATCAACTGGTAGATTATCATCTACAAGTCCTAACTTGCAGAATATACCAATAAAAACTCAGCAAGGTAAAAGAATAAGAGAATCATTCATAGCTAAGAAAAGTTATAAAGTATTATCTGCAGATTACTCGCAAATTGAGTTAAGGATAATGGCGCATCTTTCTAAAGACAAAAATCTATGTAATTCATTTCTCAATATGGAGGATGTACATACAGCTACTGCTTCAGAAGTTTTTGGTATTGAAGTTAGCAAGGTAACAAATGAACAGAGACGTGCAGCAAAGACCATAAATTTTGGTCTTATATATGGTATGTCAGCTTTTGGATTATCTAAGCAATTAAACATATCTATGAACGAAGCAAAATCATATATTGAGACATATTTTTTAAGATACCCTGGAGTTAAGAATTATATGGAAGAAAGCAAGGAATTTGCTAGAAATAATGGTTATGTTCAAACTATCTATGGAAGAAGATTATATCTACCTGATATTAAATCTTCACAGACACAAAGAAGGAATTATGCAGAAAGAACAGCTATAAATGCGCCTGTACAAGGAAGTGCTGCTGATATTATAAAGATAGTTATGATAGAAATAGATAAATGGATTGAAAAAGAAAAAGCCGATGTTCAAATGATTATGCAAGTTCATGATGAGCTTGTATTTGAGGTTAAAAAGGAAATTTTAGAAAAAGATATTAAATCAATAATTGAAATAATGGAAAATTCTGTTAAATTGTCTCTACCGCTAAAAGTAAATTATGGATTAGGTTCAACTTGGGAAGCAGCACATTAATCTGGAATTGGTATTTGGATGAAGTTTTTTGATTAATAGAGGAGTATTAGTGCATTCAAAGATTCTAAAAAACAAAGTTTCTATAAAACTATTATATGTTTTGTTGTTTTCTATTTTTTTTAGTTCATATTTATTTGCTAATGATAGTCTTCAAAAAAGTATAGAACAAGGAAAGATAAAGTCTCAAACATGTATTGCATGTCATGGTGTTGATGGAAATAGTGTTAATCCCCAATGGCCTTCAATTGCTCAACAGAGTAAAAGCTATATAGTAAATCAACTTAAATATTTTAGAGATGGTAAAAGAAAAAATGTTCTCATGAGTGCACAAGCAGTGAATCTGAAGGATCAAGATATAGAGGACTTAGCAAATTATTATAATAGTTTAAACTCAAAAGTTAATAAAATTACAGGTTCAGATGAATTAGTTCTATTAGGAGAGAAAATTTATAGAGGCGGATTAATAAAAAGAGGAGTACCAGCATGTATTGCATGTCATGGTCCAAAAGGAATAGGTAATGATTTTTCAGGATACCCAAAAATATCAGGACAACATTCCGTATACTTAAAAGCTAGATTAGAAGAATATAAGAGGAATTATGATACGCGAAAATCTATTAGCGAGCATTATTCTTTAATGAGTGAAATAATATTTAAGTTAAGTCTTTTAGAAATAAAAGCGCTTTCTGAATATATACAAGGGCTACATTAATGTATAAAAACTCTTTCTTCTTTGCTTTAGTATTTTTAAGTTTTTCATCTCAGGCAGAATATACTGAAAATGTCCATTACGTAGTTATGGATCATTCAGCTTCATCGTATGTAGAAGGTATAAGTGATGAAATTCTTGTTATTGAGACTTTCTGGTATGGATGCCCCCATTGCTATAAATTTGAGGGTCACATAAATGAATGGAAGAAGACTATTCCAAAGGATGTGAAATTAGAAAGAGTCCCAGCGGTTTTTAATAAAATATGGGCATTACATGCAAAAGTTTACTTTACACTTAAAACAATCGATAAATTAGATATTTATCACCAAAAATTCTTTATAGCTATTCATGAACAAAATAGAAATTTTAAAGACTTAGATTCAATTTTAAACTTTTTTGAGAACCAAGGTATGGATATTAATAATTTTAGAAAGGTTTTTTTATCAGATAAAATTACAAAAAAGGTTAAAAATGCAAATTATATGTTGGAAGAGTATTCAATTGATAGTGTTCCGCAAATTATAATTAATAATAAATATAAAATATCTGGTAAAATGGCAAAAAGTTATAAGGGTATGATAAAGATAATGAATTTTTTAATAAGGAAGGAAAGAGGTTTAAGGGCGAACCTATAAAGGCGCCTGTGGCTCAAATGGATAGAGCGCTAGCTTCCGGAGCTAGAGGTTATAGGTTCAAATCCTATCAGGCGCTCCAACTATAATAATTAAAATAGGATACTTTATATGCAAGATGACAATCAGTTTATAACAACCTTTTTAGGAGTAATGGGCATTTTAGTTGTTATTTTTTTTGTGATTTTTGTGATTGCTCAAGTTGTTGTTCCAGATAAGCTGTATTCTGATAGAGCTCATAATAATTCTCTCATTGAAAGGATAGAGCCAGTTGGAAAGTTAAATTATGGGAAAGTTTCTCTCAGTACTTCAACAACTTCTAAAGACATCTCAACCCCTTTATTTTCAAACGGAGAGGAAGTTTATAATGCCGTATGCCAAAGTTGTCATACTACTGGAGTTATAAATGCACCTCTATATGGTAATAAGGATTCATGGGGTGAAAGAATTAATAAAGATCTATCGATTTTATACCAGAATGCAATTAATGGAATTGGCGCAATGCCTGCCAAAGGTGGTAGGCCAGATATTTCTAATAAATTAGTTGAAAGTGCTGTTGATTATTTAGTAGATTCTTTAAAATAGCTTTCCTATTATTTACTGTTTAATAGTGAATCTATTTTCTTTTCTAGCTCTTCTATCCTTTGTTCACATTCTTTTACTAGATTAACTTGTACGTCGTACTCTTCACGAGTTACTAAATCAAGTTTCTGCAACATACCCTCAGCACCTGATTTTAAAGTTTTTTGCATTTCTTCACGTGTAGAATGCATGGAGTCAGGCATCAAATCTTTAACCCTTTTCCTTATATCATCAAGATTTTTTTTATCAAATTTCACCATGTGTTTTCCATTTATTAAATCTAATTATATCAACTATAGATTATAAAGTTAATAATCTGATTGATAATTAATTTTTTTGGCATAGTCCTTGCATAGCTATATTAGTATATAAAATAAATAGGAGTTTAAGATGATTAAGAGATTTATATTAATATTAGCTATGTTCTTTACTAGTCAGGCAAGCGCTGAAGTTTCCTTCAGTGGAAATATTGGCTTTATGTCAGATTATGTATTTAGGGGTGTCCATCAATCTAGTAGTGCTGCCATGGGAGGTGTAGACATCGAGATGGGAGGATTTTATGCAGGTATATGGGGTGCTGACCTTCAAAATGGAAAAGGTTGGGCAAGCGGTTCACACCAAGGTATCGAGTATGATATTTATGCTGGATATGGTATGGATTTGACTGATTCTCTTTCTGGATATGTCGGTTATACTGCATATCGTTATTCTGACAAAGGTTCCGATGCCTTCGATGATGATTATGATGAAGTTAATATAGGAATAAGTTACGCACTTACAGATGATCTTAGCTTAGCAATCGACTATGCAAATGGTGAAAATGAAGCTACCGACCACACAAAGAAAGATTATGATGTTGGCACGATCTCTCTTGATTACCTAGGGTTTTACGTTTTAGTTGGAGAATGGGGGATTAGTGAAGATGATGCATCAAAAAGTGAAACTGACGCAGGTTGGTGGGAGTTTGGTTATACAAGAACAGTAGGTGATTTTGACTTAGGTGGTTCTATGATTATGTCTGAGAAAGAACTAGCAAGTGGTTCAGACTCAGGAGAGGATGGTGATTTTACAAGAATTGTTTTCACAATTGGTTATGCATTTTAAGCATAGCTAATTTACTTAGGGCTAAATACTCCTTGAGAAAGAGCAGCTTCATAAAAGATGTACCATCAATCTAAGACTGAAGCTAAAATTAAGGGATAACTATACATGTTATCCCTTTTTTTGTGCATAATAATTATTTTTTGCATTTTTATATCTAA
>MDSZ01166360.1_pt1 | contig 15002 bp, 11 predicted proteins | sample 811201 | NCBI WGS metagenome assembly MDSZ01 (sample SAMN05326647, study PRJNA326480) | marine metagenome | isolation source: seawater | place: Indian Ocean: North | collected 2010
CAACGTCCTACTCTCCCGTATCTTAAGACAAAGTACCATCGGCGCTGAAGGACTTAACTTCCGAGTTCGGAATGGGATCGGGTGTAGCCCCTTCGCAATAATTACCAGGCCATGCTTTATAATATTTTTGTTAAAAATTGTAAACAGTTTAAAAATAGCTTTAAATCATATAAATGGTGGGCGTGATAAGAATTGAACTTATGACCTCTACGATGTCAACGTAGCGTTCTACCACTGAACTACACGCCCATTTAACTTACCTGAAATTTAGAATTAGTTAACCCTTTTTCTCTCATCAAGTTCGTTAAGTTTTTTAATCTTAAAAATTAATATAGGGTTAGTTATAAGAATTTTTAATAAAAAAAGCAAAGATGAAAAAAAATTATGATTTAACCTAAAAATATTAAATTTTATCATATTAAAACTTATAGAAGTTTTTATTAAGTCCTGTACAGAATTAGAAGATGTATTCATCAAATTTTTTTTTAGTAATAAGATGTTTTCTTTATAAATTAATGATTTAAAACTTTTTAAATTACTCATATTCGTTTTACTTTGGAAAATATTAGTTAAATTTTCATCAATAATATGTAAATCACCAACTTCTAAAAGTTTTAAAGTAAGATCATAATCTTGAGAATATTCTAATTGAGTTGAGTACCATCCAACATCTAAGGCTTTTTTTTTACGATACATTATTGATGAGTGTGGTAAAAAATTAATATATAAAAGTTTCTTTTTCAATTCTTCTTCTTTGTTTCTAGTTTTAAACGAGTAAATAATTTTATTTAGTTCATTATAAAAATTTGCCCAAGTAGCACAAATCGACACATCAGGATAATCATTAAATATATCGACTTGTTTCTTAATTTTTTCTGGCTCGAAATAATCATCGGCATCTAAAATTGAAATTAATTTTCCATTAAGTTTGCTGATAGCTTTTAATCTGCTTTTGCCTAAACCTATATTATTTAAAGACTTAAAAATTTTTATTCTTTTATCTTTATAATTATTTATTACTTGAAGGGTGTTGTCTGTTGATCCATCATCCCAGATCACCAATTCCCAGTTATGATAAGTTTGACCTAAAACACTTTCAATTGCTTTAGATATAAAACTAGATGCGTTGTAACAATTTAATAAAATTGAAACTAGAGGAACTTTGGTGTCTAATTCATCGTAATTATTTTTCATTACCAATAATTTTAATCTCTAGCTCAAGATTAATTCCTGTTTTTGATTTTACTTCTTTTTTTACTTTGTTAATTAAATTTTCAATGTCTAAAGTTTTTGCATTACCTGCATTTAAAAAAAAGTTGCAATGTTTATTTGAAATTTTTGCGTCTCCAACACTTAAATTACTACATCCCGAGTCCTTAATTAATTCCCAAGCTTTTTTATTTTCACTATTTTTAAATGTACTTCCACAAGTTTTAATTTGATTTGGTTGTGTTCTTTTTTTTCTTTCAATTAACATTTCTTGCTTTGTTTCAATTTGTTTTTTTTTAGAAATAACGCCTTTTAATTTTGAAGATATAATTATATAATTATTTGGAATACTGCTTCCCCTATAGTAAAAATTTATATCTTCTTTTTTAATTTCTCTTTCATTGCCTTTGTTATCAATTACATTTACAGATATTAAAATTTTTGAAATATCATATCCGTAACAACCACTATTCATTGTTATTGATCCTCCTATAGATCCAGGTATACACGAAAGAAACTCCATTCCACTTATGTTATTGTCTTTCGCAAAATTTGAGATTTTTCTGTCAAGCGTGCCTGCTCCAACCTCGATGATATCTTTTTCTAGTAATTTAATATCTGTAAATTTAGAACCTAATTTTATAACTACGCCCCTTACTCCTGCATCTCTTATAAGAGTATTAGATCCAGCTCCCAAAATTTTAAGATCTAAATTTTGTTGATGTAAATCTTTAACAAAATTAATGAGCTGCTTTTTACTGCTTGGTTTAAATAAAAGATCTGCAGGTCCCCCCAAATTAAACCAGCTATATTTGGCTAAATTTTCATTAATATTTATATTTTCACTATATTTTTTTTTAAAGAAATTAGTGTCTAAACTCATAAGCTATATTTTAAGTCTCTCATCCATTGTGAAATTGTACCGGCTCCCATACCAATGATAATTTCATTACTAATTAAATTCTTTTTTAAGAAAATCGATAACTCTTTTTGATCTTTTACCATAATCACTTTTGTTTTAGAATTTTTTGAAATCATTTTCGCAAAGTTAAGTAAATTAAATTTTGAATTTTTGCGCTCACCAGCGGCATAAATTGGACACATTAAAACTAAATCAGAATTAATGAATGACTTCGAAAAAGCTTTTTTCAGAGACATTATTCTTGAATATCTGTGAGGCTCAAAAACAGAAATAATTTTTCTATTTTTATAAACTTTACTTACACCATCTAAAACAGATGTAATTTCAGTTGGGTGATGAGCATAATCATCAAAAAATTCATTATTATTTTTTTTAAATAATTTCGTCATTCTTCTTTGAACACCTGAAAAATTCTTGAGGGCATTTTTTATTATATTGATTTTAATACCAAGATTTAAACAAACAGATATAGCAGCGCTCGCATTTAGCACGTTATGCTTGCCTATAAGTTTAACATTGATATTTTTTATTTTAACTTTTTGCTTACTAATAAAATTAGTATAGTTTAAATCAAAAATTGTATTATCAATAAAATATCTAGCATTGCTAACTTTATAGTTTGCATCTTTATGAAATCCATAGGTTAAAATATTCTTATTTTTAATTTTTTTCAGAATATTTTGTAAATTTTTATTGTCTAAACAAATTAATGATTTTCCAATTGGCGGTGTTTTGTTTATAAATTGTATAAAAGCATTTTCTAAATTTTTAAAGTTATTGTAATAATCGATGTGTTCAAAATCTAAATTAGTAACAATCGAATAATTTATAGGTAGTTTTAGAAAACTTCCGTCTGACTCATCAGCTTCTAGAATAGCCCACTCTCCCTTTCCTAGTTTAGCATTGCTTTTAAAGGAATTAATGACACCACCATTTATTATTGTAGGATCAAGTCTTCTATCAGATAAGATTTTAGCGACTAAAGATGTTGTTGTAGTTTTTCCATGGGAACCAGTAATGATAATATTTTTTTTTAAAGAAACGACATTAGCTAAAACTTCGGCACGAGAATAAATTGGTATTTTTCGCTTTTTTGCTTCTCGAATTTCTAAGTTATTTTCAGTAATTGCTGATGATCTTACAATTATCGTTGCATTCTTAACATTTTTTCTATTGTGTTTAATGAAAATTTTAATACCTGCTTTTGAACAATTAATTGTACTTTTGTTTTTATTTTGATCACTACCTTGTATTTTAAAACCCATTGTTTTCATAACTTGGGCTAATCCACTCATGCCTATTCCCCCAATTCCAATAAAATGAATAATTTCTTTTTGTCCTATTCTAATGTTTTTCATTAATTAACTCATATAATTGTTTGTCAATATTTTCATATACTGTCTTGTCAGAATGTTGTCTTTGCTTTGCTTTAATTTGATCCAATAAATTGTTATTTTCACTAATTTGTTTAATTAATTGAAATAGTTTCTTAGATATATCTCTCTCTTCAATTAAATAGCCGAAGCCATTTTTTTCATAATATATTGCATTTTTCAATTGGTGATTATCCGCAGATGAAGGTAATGGTATACAAATAAAAGGTATATTGACATTAATTAATTCAGCTAACATTGAAGATCCTGAACGAGTTATTGCTAAATTTACTTTAGAAAAATAATCTTGAATATTATTACTAAAGTTAAAAATTTCAAAATCGATATTCAATTTTTTATAAAATGATATTAGAAATTTATTTTGTTCCGGTAAACATTGTTGATAAATTTTAAGATTTATTCTTGCCTCACTACATTCTTTAAAAATTTCTGTAATTTTTTCTCCAAATATCTTAGCCGCTTGACTTCCTCCTAAAACTAATATTCTTAGTTTATTATCAATTTGATTTAAAGCTTTTGAATTTAAATCAAAATTAAGTATTTCCTTTCTTATTATATTTCCAATTTCAAAAACTTTTTTTTCATATTTAGCTGAAATTCCTTTTAATTCTTTGTGGGATACAAATATTTTTTTTGCAAATGGTAATAAATATTTGTTAGCTCTTCCAATATGTAAATTATTTTCATAAATTATAAATGGGATACCAAGAATTTTTGATGCTATACAGGTTGGAAAAGAGGAGTATCCACCCATTCCAAAAACTAAATTTGGTCTATTTTTTAATAAAAATAAAAATGATTTAAGAATAGAATAAAGAACAATTATAATTGAAAAAAATGATTTAAATATGTTTTTGTTAAAAATTGTAGATGAGGGAATTAAAGTAATTTTTAAATCTTGGTAATCTTTTAAATATTTAATACCTCTTTTATCCGAAATTATTTCGACATTTATTTTATTTTCAGCAAAGTGTTTAGCAAGACTATATGCAGGGAAAACATGTCCACCTGTTCCACCAGCAGCAACTACTATTTTCCCAAAAAAATTATTCATCTATATCTAGCCTTATTTTCGTATAATTTAAGATTATGCCAGCTAAAACTGCACTTCCAATTAGTGACGAACCTCCGTAACTTAAAAAAGGCAAAGTCATTCCTGTAGTAGGCAATAAACTTGTATTTACTCCAATATGAATAAATGTTTGAAAAATTAAAAGTGAAGCTAAACCGCATAAAGAAAGTTTTAAAAATTCGTCATTTTTAATAATACAATTTTTTATGATTTTGAAAGCAATATATAAGAAAATAGTAATTATTAAGATTGAAATAATTGAACCATACTCCTCGGATATTACAGCAATTATATAATCAGTGTGAGCTTCCGGAACACTATCTTTTAAAATCCCTTCTCCCATACCTTGTCCTTTTAAGCCTCCTTGCTTAATAGCATTTAGGGCTGTAGACGATTGAAATGCATCTCCTTTACTAGGATCTAGAAATGAAATCAAACGGTTTATTATATATCCAAATTTTTCCGGCATAAAAAATAAAAGACTTCCAATTACAAGAGTAAATATAATTATAAAAATGAAAATATAAAATACACTTACACCGGCGACAAAAACTGTTGCCGCCCAACTCCCAATAAGTAGAATTGACTGTCCTAAATCAGGTTGATCAATTAAAAAAGTAATTATTATCGCTAATAATAAAAAACTTAAAAAATATTTTAGTTGAGAATTTTTTAATTTATCAAAAGTTAATATCTTTACTGTGACCAAAATAAAGAACGGCTTAAGGATTTCTATAGGTTGGAGTCTAAACAGGTAAAAGTTTAACCACCTTTTTGCTCCTTTCACTTCCACTCCAATAATAGGGACTAAAACTAGCAATAAAAGCGATAACATGAACAAAGGGATAATAATTTTTTTTAACAACGAAGTTTCCATTGCAGAAATAATAAACATTATAAAAATAGCCAAAAATGTAAAAATTAAATGTTTTGAAAAAAAAAAATAATAAGTTTTATCTAATCTCTCACCTGCTAATGATGAAGTCGACGAAAATGAAAAAAAAAGACCCAAAAAAAATAAAGTAAAAAAACCAAAGAGAATATTTTTATCAATATTTCTCCAATAATTGTTAAATTCAAATTTAAATAAATTTTTTAGCATATAATTTACTTAGTCTTTTAAATTCATCACCTCTTTTTTCAAAATTTTTATATTGATCAAATGAAGCAGCGCTAGGACTTAATAAAACTGTATTATTTAGTTTTTTATTTAATTTAATATCTTTTATAGCACTAATAATTGCGTTCTTTAAATTTTTTGATACCGAAAAATTTACTTTACCGATTAACTGTTTTTTAAAAAAATTTATATTTCTTCCAATTATATAAGAATTTACGATATTACTTTTAAGATGTTTTAAATCTAATTTATCTTTATCTTTTGGTAAACCACCAAGTATCCAATATACATTTCTTTTATTTAATAAAGCGAATTTTGTAGCTTGAAAACTCGTTGCTTTAGAGTCGTTAATAAATGTAATTCCCTTTCTTTTTAAGAATATTTCATATCTATGAGGTAAACCTAAAAATGTTTTCATTGACCTAATAAAGGATTTTCTATTTATCTTTAATAATTTTGCCAAAGCATAAATAAAATTCATATTTTCATCATTGGTAATTGATGTTAGATAATTATTTTGAATTTTCGACTTTATTTGTTTGTAGTTTTTAAAATTACATGCAACTAATTTGCCCTGATATTTTTTTTTTTTATAAATTCTTTTATAATAATCGTTTACTAGAGCAAAATTATTCTTTCTTTGTAAATTAAAAATTTTTAATTTTGATTGAATATAAGCTTTCTTAGATCCATGCCAGTCTAAATGATCGTTAGTAATGTTTAGAAGTATTGCATAATTAGGATGAATAAATTGAGAATGAGAAAGTTGAAACGAAGAGGCCTCAATTACGTAAAAAAAATTTTTTTTTGGTTTTAGACTCAGTATAGGTGTTCCTATATTGCCACCTAATTTAACTTTAAAATTATTTTTTTTAGTAAATGAGTAATAATTTTGCAAGTTGTTGATTTTCCATTAGATCCCGTAACAACAATTGATTTAAAATTTGAATTACTTAAATAAAATAAATCGATATCTGTAATTATTTTTTTTTTAAATTTTATCAGATCTTTTTTATATTTTGTCTTTTTTAAACTGATACCTGGGCTCAAGACTATAAAATTAACGTCTTTCATGGAGGTCTTAAGGTTTCTTGTAACTTTTTTAGAAAATTTCTTTCTTAAATTTACATTATCATCCCAAGCAACATATTTTGAAATGTTCTTTTTTTTGAAATAATTTATTACTGAGCTACCAGTCGAACCCAACCCGTAAACTAAAAATGAAAATTTTTTTAAATTCTTTTTTTTATAAGATGTTTTGTTAAACATTTACTAACGTAATTTTAATGTTGCTAATCCAATTAAAGCCAAGATTATTGCAATTATCCAAAACCTAATAACAATTGTTGATTCTGCCCAACCTTTTTGTTCAAAATGATGGTGTATTGGAGCCATCTTAAAAATTCTTTTACCAGTAAGCTTAAATGAGATAACTTGAATAATTACTGAAACTGTTTCTAAAACAAATAATCCTCCGATTATTGCCAATACTATTTCATGTTTTGCAATAATTGCTACTGCTGCTAATGATCCACCTAATGATAAAGAACCTGTATCTCCCATAAAAATTTTAGCAGGTGGAGCATTATACCAAAGAAATCCTAAGCAAGATCCAACAATAGAACCGCAAAATATTGCCAATTCCCCAACATCCGGAATGTACTGTAATTGTAAGTAGTCTGAAAAAATTGTGTTTCCTACAACATATGAAATCAGTGTAAAAGATAGGGCTACTAACATAACTGGAACGGTTGCCAAACCATCTAGTCCATCGGTTAAATTAACTGCATTCGAAGATCCAATTATAACAAATAATCCGAAAGGAATAAAAAATAAGCCCATTTGCCAAATCAAATTTTTAAAAAAAGGAAAATAAAGATTGTATAAATACTCGTGGTCTGAAAATTTAATTAATATAAATAAAGCCAATATTCCAATAATTAATTGACCTAAAAATTTTAATTTTGAGTTAAGGCCTCTTGAGTTTTTATATTTAATTTTGAGCAAGTCATCTAAAAATCCAAGCAAACCTAAACTTAGTGAAACAAATACTAATGTCCAAATATAAATATTATTTAGATCCGCCCATAGTAAAGTGCTAGTAAGCATACCCACAATAATTATTACACCGCCCATAGTCGGAGTGCCTGATTTCTTGATTATATGATCAATGGGTCCATCTTGTCTTATGGGACCTGATATCATTTTTTCTGAAAAAATCTTAATAAGAGGTCCTCCAATAATAAAAACAACTACCAAGGAGGTGACAACTGATAGGCCTGTCCTAAAAGTGAGATACCTAAATACATTTAAAAACGAATATTGATCAATAAAAGATGTGAGTAAATTAAATAACACTTAAATTCCCTTTATCATTGTTTTGCTAATATTGTTTAATCCCGTAGCATTAGATCCTTTTATCATTAAATAATCGTTATTACTGATTATATTTTTTAAAATTGAGTCCACATCCTCGTTGGTTTGAAGAATATTTCCACGCTTTTCTTTTTTTAGATATTTATATGTAAAAATGCTCTTTTCCCCTTTTACAAAAACTTTATCAATATCAGAACTGTTAATAAGTTTGGAGACGTTTTTGTGATGAAACATAGATTTTTTTCCCAATTCTAACATATCGCCTAAAAGTAAATATTTTTTAAAGTTAACTTTTTTGATCCTTGAGTAGTTATTTAAAGCTATCTTTACTGATAAAGGATTGGAATTATAGCTTTCATCAATCAATTTAAAATTTCGACTATATCTTTTTACTTGATAAATTTTTCCTCTACCTTCAGTGGGACGTAAGTTTGAAAACAAATTAATGTTATTTTCTAAGTTTAAATTTAAACTTTTTAAAACTGCAATAGAGGCTAAAACATTGTAGATATTTATATCTTTAATTTTCAAATTCATAATTCTTTTACCTATATTTACTTGTAAAATCCTTGAATTATTATTTTCAATAATCTTTGTTAAACGAACATCGGCATTTTTAGATTTTCCGAAAGTAAAAATATTTAATTTTTTAATCTTAGCCTTGTTGTAAAAATAATTAAAAAATCTGTCATCTTTATTTAATATTACTGTTCCACCTTTAATAATATTATTTAATATTTCTCCTTTAGCTTTAGCTATTCCTTTAGTATTTTTAAAATTTTCTATATGAGCATCTGCAACATTGGTAATGACTGCTAAATTTGGTTTAACTAATTTAGATAATTTTTCTATTTCTCCTGCTTTATTCATCCCAATTTCGAATACGCCAAATTTGTGATTGAGATTAAGGTTCGATAAACTTAACGGAACTCCGTAATGATTATTAAAAGATTTTGGGGAGGCAAATGTTTTTCCATAATTCATTAACAAGTGATTTAACATATTTTTAAGTGACGTCTTTCCAGCGCTACCAGTAATTGCTAAAATTGTTGCTGAAGTTTTTTTTCTTTTTAAAGCAGCAAACTTATTTAAAAAAGAAATAGGATTACTGACTTTTATTATCTTATTTTTATATTTTGTATTTCGTTTTGAAGTGATAATGAATTTTGCACCTTTTTTTAAAGCATTAGCGATAAATAAATTTCCATCTTTGTTTTTTCCTTTAATTGCTAAAAAAATATTACCTTTTTTAGTATCTCTTGAATCAATTGCTAATCCATTGAAGTGATACCTGGTTTTATTTCTAACTATTTCATTTAAAATTTTTGAATTAAATAATGAAATCTGTTCGTCTTTAGAAATTAGTCTTTTATTATATTTTAAATTTTTAATTATTGCCTTGTCAGAAACTGATATTACCTTTTTTCCATAATCTTGATAATTTTCATGACCTTTACCGGCAATTAAGACAATTTCATTTGGATCAGCATCAAGTATAGATTTTTTAATTGCATCCGATCTATTGCCAATATTAAAATAATCTTTATTTTTTAAGTTTTTAATAATTTCTTCTCTAATTTTTTTTGGGTTTTCATTTCTAGGGTTATCATCAGTAACATATATTTTATTACAAAACGTTTTGGCAACTTTAGCCATTATTGGTCGTTTTTTTTTATCTCTTTCACCGCCACATCCAAAAACTATTGATATATTTCCTTTATAAAATTTTTTAAGTGAACTTAAAACTTCACGAAGGGCTTCCGGTGTGTGGGCAAAGTCAACAAATACTTTAATGTTATTTGGAAATTTTCTAACAAGGTTTAATCTGCCCTCGATATCTCTAATATTTTTTAAAGTATTATATATTTGTTTTGTGCTTAAGTTGCATAATTTAGCTGCTTGTACTGCCATAGCTAAATTTTTTAATTGAAAGCTTCCTATAAAAATTGGTGAAGTATCATTAATTATTTTGTTTTGATCTTTAATATCTAGTAATTTTAATCCCCTTATTTTACTAATCTTTTTTAATATAGGAAATTCTTTTATTTGACTGTCGGTTATCAAAAATTTTCTTTTTTTTAACAATTTTTTAAACAAAATTAATTTAGCGTTTAAATATTTTTTCATAGATCCATGATAATCAAGGTGGTCTTGGCTTAAATTTGTAAAAATACCAGCTTTAAATTCCAGGCCCTCTAATCTATTTTGAGTTAAACCGTGACTCGATGCTTCAATTATAACATTATCAATTTTTTTATTTTTGATAAGCTCAAGATTTTTGTGAATAGTAATAATATCTGGAGTCGTTAGATCGGTTTTAATTACTGTATTTTTATATTTAATACCTAAAGTTCCTATAGATCCCACAGGTATTCTATTATTTTTTAAAATTTGAAAAAAATAGTCAGATACTGAAGTTTTTCCATTTGTACCTGTAACTGCAATTATATTCTTGGGTTTTTGTTTATAAAATTTTTTAGCAATCTTTATTAATAGTTTTCTTACATTGCCAGTCTTGACTATATTCTTATTTATACTTTTAAATTTACATTTTTTTGAACAAATGATTAAAGATGCGCCATTTTGAATGGCATTATCAATAAAATTTTCACCATCAAATTTTTTTCCTTTTATCGCAAAAAAAATAAAACCTTTTTTAACTTTTTTACTATTAATTTCTAAGCCTTTAACACTAAGACCCTTTAGATGATTTGGTATTTTATTAATTAAGTTTTTCAGCAACATAATTGTTGTAAAACTCTTCATTTTTTATGGCTAAAATAGGTCCAATTTTTTTTATAATTTTGCCCGCTACATAAACTGAATTCCAGCCAGCTTCATTACGCGTTCCTTTAATTTTCATACCCCGGTAATCATACACAAGATCTTTAGCAACTTTAGGGTTTTCTAGCATTACTAATAAAACATATTTTGGATATTTTGCGGGGAATATAGAAATAAAAGTGTTAAGATTTTGATTTTTTTTTCCATAATGTTGAGAAGTTCCAGTTTTTCCTCCAACTTCATAACCGTATATGTTTGCTAAGCTCGCCGTGCCATGTTTTTCGGTTACTACTTTTCTTAAGATAATATTCATTTGTTCACTCGTTTCCTCAGAAATAATTCTTTTGAAATCTTTATTAGTATTATTTTTTATAAGAGTTGGTGAAATAAGTTTACCGCCGTTTGCAATCATCGCATATATTGTAGCTGCTTGTAAGGGGGTTACTGCAATGCCATGACCATAAGAAATAGTCTCTAGCTTACATTTATTCCATCTTATTTCTAAAGGAGTACCAAGTTCTCCAATTTCGAAATTGGGGGTTTTTAATAAGTTTGTTTCAGTAATAAAATCTTTGTAATTTTCCTCTCCAATTTCTCTAGCTAGCATTAGTGTACCAACATTTGAAGATCTAATCAGGATATCTTCTACCGATAATTCGTTTGGAAATTCTTTAACATCTGAAATTTCATGAATTGAGCATTTGATTTTTCTTGGAATATCTTTAATTAAAGTTTCAGGTGTCACTATTTTTTTATCAATAGCAAGAGCAATTGTAAATGTCTTAAAAATTGATCCAAGTTCATAAACACCTTTAGTAATTTTATTAATGTAATTTTTATCAAAAATATTTTGTCTTTTATTAATGTTAAAATTTGGAAGTGATACTAAAGATAAAACTTGACCATCGTTAGCGTCCATTAACAAAGCAGCTCCTCCAGTTGTATCAAAAGTTTTTAAAGCATTATTTAATTCATCAGTAATTATGTGTTGAATATTTGTATCCAAAGTTATTTCTAATGGATTGTCAAATTCATCTTTTTTCTTGAGTGTTTGATCAAAATACTTTTCAACACCAGAAATACCATAATTATCATAATCAACTTGACCAATTATATGGCTGAATAAATTAGCATGTGTATAAATTCGAGATTGAAATGGTTCAAAAATTATTCCTTTTTCCCCTAAAGACCAAAACTTTTCTTTATCTTTCTGGTCTAACCTTTTTTTTAAATAAAAGTATTTTCCTTTATCTAATTTTTTTTTCACATTTGAAATTTCAAGTTCTGGAAAATTAAGTCTTATTTTTAATAAAAAATTTTCTTTATTTTTAATTAATTTTGGATTAATTGCTGCATGATAAGATTGTACATTCCTGGAAATGATAGTTCCATTTCGATCTACAATATCTCTTCTCAGAGGGATGAAATGCAATGGATGATTTTTACTGTAAAAACCACTAGGTTTTTTTAATGATAAATAAGAAATTTTTAATGCAAATATCAAAATTAATGAAAGGAATAAAAAAAAAAGTAAATAAATTCTATCTTGAGAAATATTAGAATTTTTTACTTTTTGTTTGTTTTGATAGGTTTCAAAATAATCTTCAAAATGAAAACTTTTTTGATTTTTATTAAAATATTTATTATTTTTCTTTTTTCTCATTATTTTTTTTCAATATAGAAATTTTTTTTTCTGAACGATAAAAGTCTTCTGAATTCAGATATATTCTAGAAAAATCCATCGGAACATAGTTGATCAATGATAGACTTGTTATCTTATCAGTTAAATTTTGAGGTGATGAAAGGTAAAAAAAATCTAGTTCCGTTTCGTGTAAATCTTTTTTAATTGCAAATATATCTTTATTGAGTACTTTAATATTTTTTTCAATAATTCTTGTTTTAGTTTTAATGGTAGAGGTTAAAACCAATAACATTGAAAAAACAAAGATTGATATTAATACTTTTAAATTAATCATATATATTTTCTAGATCTAAATATTTCTTAAATTTGTTAATTAAATCATTAGGATAAATAAACTTATTATTATTTCTAATTGCATATCTGAGTTTAGCTGAACGTGAGGGAAAATTTTTTTCTACTTCATTGAGTGAAGGTTTGAAAAATTTATTTTTGTATTTTTCAAAAAGTAAAATATTTTCCTTGTTATCGTTTGGTAAATATCTTGATGGATTAGGTCTTCCTGAAGAATAGTTAGTAAAAAAATATTTTACAATTTTATCCTCGATAGAATGAAAACTTACGATTAATATTTTCCCACCGGGTCTTAAAACTTTGGTAGCATTAATAATACCTGATATTAATTCAGTGATTTCTTTATTGACAAATATTCTTAAAGCTTGAAAAGTTTTTGTGCTAGGATTGATTTTATTTTTGTAATCTTTTTTTTTACTATTTTCAATAATATCTACTAGTTGGTTCACATTAGTTATTTTATTTATTGATCGTGCCTTAATAATGTTCTTTGCTATTAAATTTGCATCCTTTTCTTCACCTAATATTTTAATAATTGTTCTTAATTTTTGTTCACTAAAATTATTTACCACGTCTGAAGCTGAAATATCCGTTAGACCCATAGACATATCAAGTTTCTTTTTTGATTTAAAAGAAAAGCCTCTCTCTAAATTATTTAATTGAATCGAGGACAATCCTAAATCAAATAAAACTGTATCAGCTTTTCCGTAATTTATAACTTTATGAACTTCACTAAATTTTTTTTGATGAAAATCAAATCTTTTTGGGTATTTTTTTTGTAGAATTTTTGCATCACCAGCAACAAAGTTGTCTCTATCAATAGCTGTAACTTTTGTTTTAGGAAATTCTAAGATTTTTTTTGAATAGCCTCCTCCACCATATGTGCAGTCGACGAAATTTCCACCATTTTGGGGCGAACTAATCTTTATGACTTCTTCTAACATGACTGGAAAGTGTGAAATTTCCAGCGGTGAATTCATTTTGATCATAATGATAATATTTTATCATTAAAATTTTTGTTTCCTTAAAAAGGCAGGAATTTCAAAATCTTCATCGTCCTCATTAACATCTTGATCAAATAATTTATCAGAAGTTGTCTCGCTAAATTCTTCTAAATTATGTTCAGAATCTAGTTCTGTTTCATCAGAAAATAGTTGAGGCGTATGTTCTTCCTGCGTATGCGTCATCTCTGAATTTAAATTAGGATTTTCATCTTCATTAGAGCTTGTTTGTTCATGATTATTTTCCATGTAAGATGCATTTTCTATTGATACACCCTGAGGAATTGTATCTTTATTAAAATCTTCTTGATCATTATGATTTAAATTCGCAATATTATTGAGAATTGTCTTCTCTTCCTCTTGATTATCTATTTCAAACTTTTCATCTAATTTAAGAGCTGTGGCTCCATCGATAGAACCAAAAGTATTGTTTTCAACATGTATATTGTTAGAAAATAAGTTTTCAGAGGCATTGTGATTTCTATCAGGAATGCGTGATACCATGTTTAAAACAGTATTGCTGTCCTCTTTTCTTATTCCATCTAATGCTGTAGCAACAATCGATACTCTCATTTTGCCATTCATGCTTTCATCTTTTATAGCGCCAAAAATTAATTCAACTTCTGGATCAACTTCAGCTCTAACTTTTTGAACTGTTTGATCAACTTCAAATAGTGTCAAATCTTTTCCACCAGTAATATTTATAAGCAAACCTTTTGCACCTTTTAAAGAATATTCGTCAATTAATGGGTTGTTCAGGGCCATCGCGGTAGCTGCCATCGCTCTATTTTCACCTTCAGCTTCTCCAGTTCCCATCATAGCTTTTCCCATTGAGCTCATCACAGTCTCAACATCGGCAAAATCTAAATTTATCATTCCTGGTCTTACCATAAGGTCCGTCACACTTTGTACGCCATGTCTTAAAACATTATTAGATAAGTGAAAAGATTCTTCAAATGTTGTTGTTTCACTTGCAATTTTAAAAAGATTTTGATTTGGAACTACAATTGTAGTGTCTAGATGTTTTTTTAATGCCTCTAATCCTTCTATAGCTCTTCTCATTCTTTTTGACCCTTCATAGTCAAAAGGCAATGTCGTAACTCCAACTGTTAAAATATTTAATTCTTTAGC
>MDSZ01262296.1_pt1 | contig 15002 bp, 19 predicted proteins | sample 811201 | NCBI WGS metagenome assembly MDSZ01 (sample SAMN05326647, study PRJNA326480) | marine metagenome | isolation source: seawater | place: Indian Ocean: North | collected 2010
CTATCAGAAAATATACTAAATTATGATAAAATTCACATGCTGACTCATCCGTTTTCTTGGACAGAAAACGGATATAAAAATTATCATAATTTTTTATCATTAGCAAATGAAAAAGTAGAGGAAATGATAGAATCAATGAACAATGAAATTTCTAATTTTCCAAATGAATTAATTAAAAGGTTTGTACAGTGAAAGTTTTAATAAATAGAAAAAGTGTAATTGGCCCATGGGGTGGCGGAAATAAATTTGTACAAGGTATGTGGAAATTTGGAGAAGAGTGCGGTTTAAAATTGACATATAAGCCCGAAAAAGATATAGATGCAATACTTTTAATTGGCTGTCTTCCTTACGCTGACGTCGGAATAGGCTTTAACGAAGCTTTATATATAAAATCAGCTTTACCAAAAGTGAAAATATTAACTAGAATGAATGATCATAATATCGTAAGAGATGCACAAAACTGTTTTGATGGAGAAAAAAGAAAATTGAGTCAATATTTCGATGGAACAATCTTTGTTTCAAAATGGCTTAAAGAATATTATGAGAACTACGAAGATTGGGAGTGCAAAAACTCTACTGTTATAAAAAATGGTGTCGATACTTCAATATTTAAAAAAGTGTCTAAAAAAGAAAAAATTAGTAATAAAAATGGAAAAATTAATGTGGTTACACATCACTGGTCGTCAAACAAAGGCAAGGGTTTTGAAACATACAAGTTAATTGAAGATTTTTGCATGAAAAATAAAGAAAAATACACATTTACTTACATTGGCAGACACCCAGGTTGTTTTAATAAAGAAAATGTAATCGATCCTATCTTTGGTAAAGAGTTAGGAGATACACTTACAAAGTATGACGTATATATTAGCGCTAGTAAATATGAGTCCGGACCTAATCATGTGCTAGAAGCTGTTGCATGCAATATACCTGTTTTAATACATGAAAAATCAGGTGGCGGTTTAGAATTCGTCAAAAATGAAAAAAATTACTACAAAAATGAAAGAGATCTTATTGACAAATTATCTAATTTAAGTTTTGAAGACAATGCTAATATGTCTGATGTATCTAGCATGAAAGAATGTGTTCGTGATTATGCTAAATTTATAGAAAAAACTTTGGAGGAAAATAATAAATGATAACAAATAACGTAAATGATATACCTATTGTTGTTTTTGCACTTAATGAAAGAACAATTGATTTGTCTATTTTGAGTATTAAAAAACTAGGCTTTGAAAATATTATTGTTTTAGACCAAAAAGTAGGTTTCTCTGAAAAACTTAAACTTTTTTTTGAGTTAACTAATGATGAAAGATATAAAGATCATGATCTATTTGTTAGAACTGATGCAGATAGAATATGTTTAAAAGGTTTGATTGATCTATGTAAAGAATCTAAGAAACTATTACAAAAAAGTAATGAAGGCTATTTACTGGTTGAAGGCAAAGGTTATGAAAGATTCATGGAAAGGTTTAGAGGCGCTACGCCTCATGTATATTCAAGAAAGTGTATGGAACATTGTCTAAAGAATAAAGAGATAATTAAAAATGTTTTAAAACCAGAAACAAAGATAGGTCAATATTTCCAAAAAAACTATGATGCAGCTAAACATGTTGAATATTTTACTAATCTTCACGAATTTAATCAATTTCCTTCAAAAATGTATCATGCTTTTTTGACAAGAATTAAAAGAGGACATATAGGTTACTATAACGTTGATTTAATATTAAGAGACAAATTTTACTCTTTGCCTATGCAAAAAGCATTAATGGACTCTAAAAACTGCAATAGTAGTTCTATGGATTACTACTTAGAAAATATTGATAAAGACTTAAGTCTTCTTGATGAAGAATTAGGCCCTATTATAAAATTAGAAAAAGAATATGATAAGTGTATTGCATTTGCAAATAATTTAATGATGAAATTGCAAAAGACGTGAAAAGAGTTTTTATGAAAAAAATACAGGCTTATTTTTATTTATTGAATACTACAGATATACAACATTATGTAGGACTAATAATAGAAAGTGCAAAAAAAGATATAGTATGCAATATTAAAATATTTGACAATACACATAAAAAAAGATGTTTTTACTATTACAGCGAAAAAGAATTTAAAGAATTTTTTGAAAAAATATTTCATAAAAACAATCTTAACTTGTCTAATTTAAAAATTAAAAAGTATGGTATAAATGATAAGCACATATTTTTAAAAGACTATAGTGAAAATGTGCCTAACGTAATTTTTACTAGAAGTACTAAGAAATTAAAATATCCTGTTTGGTTACCAAAGATAGAAAAGGATAAAACAGTTTTATTTTACTGGAAAGGACATGAAGCATTTGACAAAGACAATGATAAAAATCTCTTGAATGTCTTGCTATATACAGGAAAAGCAGGATTTCCTTTAGCACATGAATGCAATGCAATCTACCCAGGATTACTAAGATATAGGTCAAAAAGCCACAAGCCTGTTTTGACAGATGATATTCAAAATTTTTTAAAAAATGACAAGACTTGTTTTATTGTGGAAACTTGGCCACGTGGAAATAATGACAAAAACAGTAACTGGAAAACAATAAGTGAAACAATTAAAAGCTTGAAAAAGCTAGGTTATAGTATTGCATGGAAAACCAGAGAGAAAGGATATCCAGCACAATCATTTAAAGAAAATAATTACACGGATAGATTAGATGCGTCAGTAGAATTAATAATAGAAAAAGATTTAAATTATCCTTCCAGTTTATATCACTTAGCAAAAAATTGTGACATTACCATAAATTTCAATGTGACAACAACAATATCAGACAGTATTAATCTTTCTCCTAATCCTTTTGTAATATTTACTGAGAGTTTAAGCAAGAGGTACAGAGATAAAGTTAGATATGAGTGGGGAGAAGAATATAAAAATCTAGGAAAGTACGTAAATTTTTATGATGAAAAAAATAACAATATGTCAATTTTAGATTTTATAGCACAAAAAGAGTCGGTTGTAAGAGGCAATAAAGATCAGTATTCTAACTGTAGTCGAGATTTAATAAAAACAGTATTGGAATTAATTAACAACAAAGGCAATAGAATAAAATGAGTGTAACAGCAATTACTTTTATTAGAGAGGACAGCAAAAGACTTCCAAAAAAAAGTATTAAATATTTGGAAGGAATTCCTCTTTTTGAATATTCTTTTAAGAAATTTGGAAATAGCAATTATATTGATCGGTGTATTGCTTATACTAATTCATCTTTTGTAAAAGAATACACTACAAAGCATATTAATTGTAACGTAGAAGTAATGAATAGAGACACGAGATTAGATGCAGATGTAACGTTTAACGATATTATGAAAAGTGTTATTGATGTAATTGAAACTGAGTACGTATTGTATTTCTGTGTTACCAGCCCGTTTATTAAAAAAGAAACAATTGATGAAATTATACAAAAAGTTTTGGAAAGCAATAAATATGACTCAGCATTTACAGCAAAAGAAATTAAAAACTTTTGCTGGTTCAACAATCAACCTCTAAATTATTCCTTAAATGAAAAAATCCCTTTTACACAAAACTTAGAGCCGATCATTGTAGAGTCTAGCGGATTTTACCTGTTTAAAAAAAGTCAGTTCAAAAAATCAAAAAGAAGAATAGGAAAACATCCCTACATAAAGACTATTGACGCAATACAATCACATGATATAGACTATGAAGAGGACTTTGTATTAGCAGAAAATTTTATAAGATCAGGTTTAGTCGATGCAGTTTAAAAAAATAACAAATAAAGATGGAAAAAATATACTAGGGTACAGCGACATCCAAAGTCTTATTTTGGAATGTGCAGATGATGAAGTAATTTTAGAAGTCAAATATTCTGCCATTTGTGGATCTGATATTAGTAATTTTAAAAATAACGCAAGCCCTAGGATAATGGGTCACGAATATTCCGGAACTGTATTTTATTGCGGAAGCAAGGTACCTAAACAATTTAGTAATAGTGAGTTAATCTATAATGTACAACCTAATGTTCATTGCAACCAATGTGTAAATTGTATGAGAAAGAACTACAGTCTTTGCAATGATAAGAAGTGTTATGGCTATCATTATCCTGGAGGTTATGTCGAGTACACAAAAATTAATTATAGAAATTTATATTCTTACGGTGGTAGATATGAAAATAACAGTATCTGCTCTTCACTAATAGAGCCGGTTGCTTGTATTATAAAAGCAATTGAAAAGTCTAACATTGATCAGGGTGATAGCGTTCTTATAACAGGTGCTGGGTTTACCGGTCTTTCTATGATACTATATTTAGATAAAAAAATTAAAGTAAAAAATATTGAGTCTGTTGATATCAAAAAAAATAATAGAAAAAAATCTTTAGAGTTGGGAGCATCAAATTCACATTCTCACATTCCAAAGAGTAACTTTGATGTTGTCATTGATACTACAGGCAATATTGATGTAATTAATGAATCTTTAAAGCAACTTAAACCGTCAGGAAAATTAGTTATCTTTGGAGTTACAAAAGAAAATCAGTACGCATCTTTAAATACTCACGAAGTTTGGAAAAAAGAACTAACAATTATAGGAACTAGAAGTACTAGCCATAGTCATGAAAAGGCATTAGAATTTGTTAAAACTCATGATGAAATATTTGTAAAAATGATAACCCATAGGTTAAAATTAGAATGTTTAAAAAACGTTAAAAATATAGTTTCACAAAAAAATTATATAAAGGGTGTCATATGCAGAGAAAAGTCGCTATAATAACAGGCGGAGCAACAGGAATTGGAAAGGGTATTGTAGAAAAATTTGCAAAAGAAGATTATAGAGTAATACTATGCTACAATTCTAGCGAAGATGATGCAATTAAATTAAAGATGAAATATAACAATGTAGAAACGTTTAAGCTAGACGTAACTTCTGAAAAAAATATAAAAAAGCTATCTTCTTTGATCGATCAAAAATATAAAAATAGACTTCATTGTATAGTAAACAATGCTGGTGGTAATATTTCATTTGCACCAACACACGAATACACATCAGAAGATTGGGATAGAACATTTAATTTGAATTGTAAAAGTATTTTCTTAATGTCTAAATATCTTAATCCTATGTTGGAAAAAGATGGAAGCATTGTCAATATAAGTTCAATATCTGCATTGTCAGGGGGAGCTCCCGGTGGCATGGCTTACGCTGCATCAAAGTCTGCAGTTGATTGTATGACTAAATCTTTAGCAAAAGAATTAGCACACAAGAATATCAATGTGAATTCTGTCTCTCCAGGAATTGTTTATACAAATCAACACAAACAGTTCTCAACTGAAAAATATTATAATACTTTAATAGATAAAGTACCCTTAAGGAGAGATGGTAAGGCTAATGATATTGCTAACTTAGTAAACTTTTTAGTATCTAAAGAAGGTGAATATATTACAGGACAAATAATAGGAATTAATGGAGGGATGTTAATGCGATGAATAATAAACTAGTATATGCAATTGATATAGATGGATTGCTTTGCAATGATATGTTGGGTGACTATGATAAATCAATTCCAGATTTTGAAAGTATTGCAAAGGTTAATAGGCTTTTTGAAGAGGGTAATAAAATAAAAATATTTACAGGTAGAGGATCAGCTACAGGTATTGACTGGAGAGAATTCACCATTAAACAATTAAATGAATGGGGAGTAAAATATCATGAGTTGATCTTAGGTAAACCTGTTTGTGACATAATAGTAGACGATAAGGCGATAAGCTTGAGGGAGTGGAAGAATGGAAGAACAACACTGTGAAAAGCTTTATCAAAGGTTGAATACAATCAACAAGCCTTTTTTAATAGCAGGCCCGTGCGTTATAGAGAGCTTAGATCACTCTTTGTTCATGGCAGAAAATTTAAAAAAAATATCAGAAAGTAATAATATTGATTTTATTTTTAAGTCATCTTTTGACAAAGCAAATAGAACTAAGCTTAAAAATTACAGAGGTGTAGGTTTTGATAAATCTATTGAAATATTTAGAAAAGTTAAAAAAGAATTAGATGTTAACATTTGCACTGATTTTCACGAGCCATGGCAAGCTAATGATTTAAAAGAAGTAATAGACATATTGCAAATTCCTGCATTTCTTTGTCGACAAACTGACATGATAGTATCAGCTGCAAAGACAGATAAGATTATCAATATTAAAAAAGGACAATTTATTTCTGGATATGACACAGAAAGAGTTGTGAATAAGGCAAAAGATTCAGGAAATGACAAAATATTTTTAACTGAAAGAGGAAACACATTTGGCTACGGGGATTATATTGTAGATTTTAGAAATATACAAATAATGAAGAGATATTCACCTGTAATTTTTGATGTTGGTCATTCCTTGCAAAAAGGTTGTTCAGGAGGTAGCTCCGGATCTCACATGGAGTTTGCTGAGACTTATCTTAGAGCAGCACTAGCTGTAGGTGTTACAGGAATATTTATGGAAGTTCACAATGATCCAAAAAATGCACTCTCTGATGGAACTACTAGCATTCATCTAAAAGATTTAAATTCAATTTTAAAAAGAAACAAAGATTTGTGGAGGAAATTTTAATAATGAAAATATTACTAGATACTATAGACACTAAAATAATTAAAAAATATTCTGATTCTGGGATTTTGTATGGGGTGACAACAAATCCTACATTAGCAAAAAGATTTGGAATGGCTGATGATATCACGATGATAAATAAAATAAGAAAAGCAATGCCAGAAGGTGAGATACATGTAGAAGCTTTCGGTGATAATGCAAAAGAAATAATACAAAATGCAAAAAGAATACAAAGTCTAAGTAATGACAATGATTTAGTTTTTAAAGTACCATTTAGTTTGTCAGGGGTGCATGCAACTAAGCATCTAAGAGATTTAGGTTTAAAAACAAATTTGCACTTGATATTCTCAGTTAATCAGTCACTTATAGCTTCTGAAGTTAGTTCAAGTTATATTTGCCCACTCGTTGGAAGATTAGATGATATCGGGCATGATGCGTTTGATAACTTAAGCAAAATTATATCTGCTTATAATAAAAATAAAGTAACAACAAAAGTAATGGTATCTAGTGTCAGAAACCCTCAGCATGTTCAAAAAGCTTTTATGTTAGGTGCTGATGTTGTTACCATACCACCCGCAGTCTTAGACAAAATGTTTAATCATCCACTTACAAAAACTGGATATGAAGCTTTTCACAAAGATATTAAGATGATGCAAATTTTACAAAGTGATGACATAGAAGACAATAGCTTAGTTAGTCCAAACCTAACACTCGAAGAAAGTGTTAGGTTTATGAATATGCACAAAATTAATGTTATAACTGCTAACTATGGGAACAAGCCAGGAATATATACGATGGGGGATTTTAAGCGTTTATTGGTTGAATCTAATTTTGATTTAAAACAAAAATTAAAATTACCTATTACAAAATTTTTAAACTTTGAACCGGTTAAAATAGACGTTAACCAATGTTATGAAGATGCAAAACTTTTATTTGAAAAAAATAATATATGTCACTTGGTTGTCACTAATAATAATGAATCGATAGGTGTCATAGATATTAAATGCTTAAAATAAGAAAAAACCAAAGTTACGAAAATAAAAAATATAAAAGCACATCAAGTAGTCCGGATATTGCCACACTAGGTACAATTGAAAAGGATGCATCTGAACACTATGGAAGCTTTAATATTGAGAGTATATTTGCAAAAAAAGCTATAGATAAATTAATTGAAATTAATTCGTGGCAAACATGCTTAGACGTCGGTGCAGGACTATGTAATCATTCTAACTATATAAAAAGCAAAACTAAAGAAAAAAAAGTTTATACCTGCGATTTAGATGTTGAGGGTGGAGACAATTGCAGATCTGAAATACTAGAATACGATTATTTAGGAGACTTTCTAGATATTGATTTTGATCAAAAATTTGATTGCGTGTACACACTTCATACTTTGGAACACCAGCAAAACGTTTATAATTTTTTAAAAAAAATTAAAAAAGTTACAAAAGAAAAAGGAATTATTTGCATTGTCGTTCCGATTAGAAAACCATTTATTATATCTGGGCATTTAACTCTTTGGAATGCAGGATTAGTTTTGTACAACTTAGTCAATGCAGGCATTGATTGTAGCAAATATTGTAAAATATTACAATATGATTATAATATATGTGTAATTGTAAAAAACATAAGCTTTGATATACAAGATTTAGATTTAAAAAAAGACTCAGGTGACTTAAGAATTCTTTACAAATATTTTCCAGAGTCATTACAAAAAGATATTATTGAGTATGATTGTTTTAATGGTGATATCTTTGAATTAAATTGGAATGAATAATAAAAAGAGAGAAATAATAATGAGCGATTACTTAACAGTAATGTATAATGAAAAATTAAGACCTTTCACAACATACCCGCAGAAACTAACGCAATATCTTTTTGAAATGTTCAATCTCAAACCAGGTATGAAGCTTTTAGAGCCCGGACCCGGAAGAGGAGAAATTTTAAATAATTTTAAAAACTTAGGGTTAGATGTTTGCGGTGTAGATATATCTGAATATTCTTCTAGCTATATGCCAGACATACAAATAAAGGTAGAAGATATAGATAAAAATGGACTACCTTATGAGGATAATACATTTGATGTTATATATTCTAAATCATTTTTAGAGCATATGTTAGAACCGGAAAAATTTATCAAAGAAGCATACAGGGTTTTAAAACCGGGAGGCTTGTTTTTAAGTCTAGTTCCAGACTGGGATACGCAGTATGTTACTTTTTACGATGACTATACGCATAAATCACCATTCACAAAAATATCACTAAGTACAATTTATGAAGTTCATGGATTTAAATCAGTTGATGTGTTTAAACTAAGAGAACTTCCTATTGTTTGGAAGTATCCATTTTTAAATTATTTCTGTGATATAATTGCACCCTTCACACCTATTAGATCACAAATAAAACTATTTAAGTGGTCTAGAAGACTTATGCTTGTAGCTAGCGGAGTTAAACCTATAAAAGAGAGTACACAATGATAGTTTATTCAAAAGTAAATCATGAAAAGCCTCTATACTCTGTTGTCAGAATTGATACAGTCAATGATCAGAGAAAAGATGCGACTCCTTGCACAGAATATTTGCAATTTGCATCTAAAAAAGTTTCTAAAGGAATGTCGTGGCCTAGACATAAGCATCTTCCTTTAGAAAGAAATACTATAGGAACACAAGAAGCATGGATTGTCATGAGTGGAAAAATTAGAGCTAGCCTTTACGATATTGACGAAACTCTTTGTGAAGAATTGATATTGAATGAAGGTGATGTTGTAATTGTTTACAATGCCGGACATTCACTTGATGTACTCGAAGACAATACCATACTGTATGAATTTAAAAATGGACCCTATTATGGAAGAGATAAAGATAAAGTGGAGTTTTAAATGAAAATTAATCAGTTTAAACCCTATCTAGGTAAAGAAGAATATGAAAAAATTAAAGAGTGTTTTGATACCAATTGGATAACTGAGGGAAAATTATGCGAAGAATTTAAAGAAAAATTACTAAATTTAACAGGCGCAAGATATGGTGTTTTTGCACCAAACGGTACTTTAGCAATATATCTAGCGTTAAAAGCTATAGGTATAAAACCCGGAGATGAAGTTTTAGTACCGAACTTTACCTTTATAGCATCAGCAAATGCTGTTGAAATGTTAGGTGCTACACCAGTTCTTGTAGACATAGAAGAAGACTTGCACATATCAATTACACATGCAGAAAAATTAGTTACATCAAAAACAAAAGCAATAATGCCTGTTCATATTTATGGTACAGCTTGCAACATGGAGACAATTTTACAATTTTCAAAGAAATATAAAATAAAAGTAATTGAAGATGCAGCCCAAGCAATTGGTGTCAAATGGAATAATAAGCATTGTGGTACTTTTGGAGATGTTGGAACATTTTCATTTTTTGCTGATAAAACAATAACAACAGGTGAAGGAGGTTTTGTAGTAACAAATGATAAAAAAGTTTATGAAAACCTCCTTTATTTAAGAAATCAAGGGAGAATTAATCGAGGTTCTTTTGTTCATCCAGCAATAGGCTATAATTTTAGAATTACAGATATACAGGCAGCAATAGGATTAGCTCAAATAAAAAAGCTAGATCAGATAATCAGTAAAAAATTAAAAATACACAGTCTATATAAAGATAATTTATCTAACAAGGATTTTTGTATTTTAGATCCACAAATTAAGAGTAGTTTTGTTCCTTTTAGAGTAGCTATTTTTTATAAAAATGAAGTAGACAATCTTAATGCGTATTTAACAAAAAAAGGAATAGAAACAAGAACATTTTTTTACCCGCTTAATAAACAACCTTGTTTTGACAGTCTTATTAAGAAAAATAGTGACAATGATTATAAAAAAAGTTTATATGCTTATAAGCATGGTTTGTGTATGCCTTCTTATGTTGCATTATCTGAAAAGGAGATTAAATACATCTGTAACTGTCTAAATGAGTACAAAGATGAAATATAGTCAAAAATTTTCTGAAGTCTACGATGACATTTACTATAATAAAAACTACAGCAGGGAGTGTGATTTCATTATCAGTAAATGTGGAATAAATAAAGATATATTAGATGTAGGTTGTGGTACTGGTAAGCATGCACATATTCTTGCTGAGCGTAGCAAAAGAGTCACAGGTATTGACATATCTAAGGCAATGATTGAAATTGCAAAAAAAAATTATAATGATAAAAATGTAATTTTTAAAAACGAAAGCTTTAAAGCGTATATTGAAAAAATAAACAACTTGGAGCAACACGATGCAGTCGTTAGCTTATTTAACGTAGTAAATCATATGCCTAGTCTAATATCCTTGATGGAATTTTTTAATTGCATGTCAAAAGCTTTAAAAAGCAAAGGTATCGTAGTATTCGACTGTTGGAATTCTATTGCATGTGCAATCGATCCACCTTATGAAGAAATTAGAGAAAAAAAGATTATAGAAGGCAAAGAAGTAGACTTGTTATATCAGACCAAAGTTGATATATTTAATTCTAAAGCTTCCATGGTAATAAATAGAATTTGCAAAGATAGCGAAGAAGAATACCTCAACCTAGATAATCTTACTTTGTGGTCTCCTAGAATTATTACCGAAATATTGGCAATAAATGACATTTATGTAGAAGATGTTTTAAATTTTAGAAATTTCAACGAAAAGGCAAAAAACAAAGATCATAGAATTTTATTTATAGGTAGAAAAAAATGAAGTTGCATATTGGTTGCGGAAAAACAATAATTGATAATTGGGTTAATTTAGATATACAACAACTATCAGGTGTAAATATTATTGATGATGTACGTACTTTACGAAAAATTAAGGATGATTCTTGTGACATTATATACGCTTGTCATGTTTTAGAGCATATTTCTAGAAATAATATTGAAAAAGTATTACAGACATGGTATAATAAAATAAAACCTGGCGGGATCGTAAGAATATCTGTACCAGACTTTGAAAAAATAATCATGCATTATAATAAAAGTAAAAAGATAGAAGAAGTTTTAGGTCTTTTAGTTGGAGGTCACAAGAATGAATGGGATAGACACGGAATGATATTTGACAGAACTATACTTGTAAAATTTTTAAAAGATGTTGGATTTAAAAATATTAGATTATGGAATTGGGAAGAAACAGAACATAGTGACTATGATGACTATAGTCAAGCATACTTGCCTCACATGCAAAAAAATACCGGCTTACTCATGAGCCTAAACTTGCAAGCAGAGAAATAACAAAGGGGTTAATAATGAAAAAAGCTTTAATAACAGGAATATCAGGGCAGGATGGAAGCTATTTAAGTGAATTGCTTATAAAAAAAGGGTATGAAGTGCATGGATTGATAAGGCGACATTATGTTGCAGAAAATCAAAGCTATAGATTAAAAAACATAAATTCAAAAATAACGACGCATTATGGCGACATGCTAGATTATTTCTCTTTAACTAGGGTCATTAACAGTATACAGCCTGATGAAATATACAATCTGGCTGCAATGAGTCATGTTAGAATTAGCTTTGACATGCCTGCTTTTACAGTTAAAACCAACGCCTTGGGTGTCCTCAATATTTTAGAGGCATATAGAACCATATGCCCAGAAGCAAAATTTTACCAAGCTAGTTCTTCTGAAATGTTTGGAAATTCAGTTGACGAAGACGGTGTACAAAGATTGACAACACCAATGAATCCAGTAAGTCCCTACGGTTGCGCAAAAGTAATGGGTTATAATCTTGTAAGACACTATAGACATGCTTACGGGCTACACGCGTGTAACGGTATATTGTTTAATCATGAATCGCCAAGAAGAGGTTCTAATTTTGTTACTAACAAGATTGTCAAGGCAGCAGTAATGATTAAAAACAATAAGCAAGACAAGCTAGAATTAGGTAATATGGACTCATATAGAGATTGGGGCCATTCAAAAGATTATGTTAGGGCAATGCATATGATAACTAACCATGAAAAGCCTGAAGAATTCATTATAGCAACAGGAGAAACCCATTCAGTCAGAGACTTATGCGAAAAAGTATTTAAAAAGTTAGGAATGGATTATAGAGATTATGTTGTACAAAATGAAAAATATATGAGACCGGAAGAATTAAAGTATTTAAAAGGAGATCCTACTAAAGCAAAAAAAGTTTTAGGTTGGAATCCAGAATACAATCTAGATTCTATGATTGATGAAATGATTTTAAGGTGGGAAGAAGATTTTGCAGAAAACAGAATATAAATTTAGAATAGGTGAACTAGTAAAATGGTATGAACTATACGGCGATGTAGGGATTGTCAAAGATTCAGGTTTAGGTGTAGTGATCAAAAGCTATGAGTCTCACGGAATGAAATTTTATAGTATATACAATAATACAAATTTTATTGTTTCAGAAGATTGCTTAGAGGTTATAAAATGATTATAAGTAGAAACTCTGCAGGGTTATGTAATAGAATTAAATGTTGGATGTCTAGCCTCAGAATTGATGAAGAATGTTATGTTGATTGGCCTACATCTATATTTGTTAGACCTAGAATAAGAAAATTTCCAAAATTTGAAGAACTATTTGATAATGAAAATATATTGGTAGACAAAGCTAACTATAAAAGAAAAGTTGTATTCGACAGACCTGATCATGTATTGCAGTCGAAATATTTCAATTGTAAAGAGACTAAAAAAGTATATAAATCAGCATATTTTGCAGTATTGCCTTCTGATAATATTGATAGAAACTTTATCAAAAATCAAAGAAGCGAAAAATCAATAATAGACTTGCAGTATCAGAAAACTCCTGAAAATATGATAGACATCTATCGTGATTTATTCAAGCGAATTAGGTTTAAAAAGTATATAACAGATAGTGCAAACGAATTTTTTAAAAAAAATGTAGGAGATGATAAGTTACTGACAGTGCATATTAGATCTTTTCCTACTAGTTTAAATAGACAAAAAATGTGGTATAATATTGAAAATTACTTTACGCAAATTGACAAAATTAAAGATCAGTACGATAAAATCTTTATAGCAGCAGATACTTTTGAAGTCCAAGATCAGTTTGAAAAGAAATTTAAAGATAAAGTCATATATTACCCTAAAAAGCTAAATCCCATGAAACAACTAGGTGGTGTTGAAAGTCAAGTTGAAGCAATTGTTGATCTTTTAATGTTAGGTAAAGGAAGCACTATGTTGGCAACTGAAACTAGTACATTTTCTGAAGTAGCATGGTGGTTAGCAGAGTGTAAGCCTGATGTAATTAAGATTGGTAATATAATATACGAATAAACAAGAGGTAAAAATTTATGAAAATAGGAATAATAGGAAACGGGTTTGTAGGATCAGCAATAATGCATGGATTTATTGTCCATGTAGATGACATAATGATTTATGATAAAGATCCAAAAAGATCTACACACTCATTAAAATCTTTAGTTAATAGATCTGATGTAATTTTTATTTGTGTACCAACGCCAATGTTTGAGTCAGGGGAGTGTGATCTTTCAATTGTAGAATCTGTAACGGAAGAAATTTCACACTACAACTGTATTGATAAAAAAGTTGTTGTAATTAAATCAACAGTAGTCCCGGGCACAACAGAAAGCTTGGCAGAAAAATATCCAAATATGAATTTTGTTTTTAATCCAGAGTTTTTAACGGAGAGAAAGGCAAGATTAGATTTTATCAATACATCAAGAATTGTCTTAGGAAGCAACAATCCGTTAGCAAACGATATAGTTGAAAAATTATATCGTTTAAGATTTCCGTATACAAAAGTAATTAAAACTGATTTTGGAACTGCACAGCTAATAAAGTATATGGCAAATTGTTTCTTTGCGACAAAAGTTTCATTCATGAATGAAATGTATCAAATTTGTGAAGCGATAGATGGTGACTGGGATACAGCATTGGAAGGCTTTATAACAGATGGTAGAATTGGAAACTCTCATATCGACGTTCCTGGGCATGATGGTGACTTTGGATTTGGGGGTAAGTGCTTTCCTAAAGATCTAAATGCAATGATTAAGAAGGCTGAGTCTCTTGGGGTCAATCCTGATGTGATGAAAGGAGCATGGGAAAAAAATAAGGAAGTCAGAAAGGATTTGGATTGGTTTGATATACCTGGAGCTGTCAGTAAAAAAGAACAAGTGTAAATTATAATAAAATTGTGTATAATTTTTACATAAGGAGTGAGTCATGAGTAAAGATACGCAATTTCCAACAGGTAAACCTCATATTTCTTTTTCTGAGATAAAACAATGGAAAGAATGTTCATATAGGCATAAGCTGACCTATATAGACAAAATTGATAAATTTGAAGACTCACCCTATCTTCATTTTGGAACAGCAGTCCACGAAGGATGTGAGACCCTGCTAGAGACAAAGAAAGTCGACCGTGATAAGATAATAGGGGTAATGAAAGAAAGTTGGCAGAAAGCTGGA
>MDSZ01055102.1_pt1 | contig 14999 bp, 21 predicted proteins | sample 811201 | NCBI WGS metagenome assembly MDSZ01 (sample SAMN05326647, study PRJNA326480) | marine metagenome | isolation source: seawater | place: Indian Ocean: North | collected 2010
CTGTAATTTGGTTCTTTTTCGATCTTTGCCCTAGCGGATAAAATTAAAGCGTCGTCAATCTCCTTGGTGGTTATTTTATCATATACCTGAAGCTGAGCATCTAGCAAAATCTCACTAGCAGATACTGATTCTGTGCCATTACAGGCCCTCTGAACGCATTTATTTATCTTCTCCGCGTCGAATTTTTCGAGACGGCCGTTCCGTTTTTTAACTCTGATTTCCATTTAGTGACAAGTGTTCTTACACCCCAAATGTAAGAGAAGCTCTAACCTACAAGCTACTTTTTAGGATGTAAAGAGAAAAGTTATTTTGAGGTCTTATTTTGCGAGGAATTATGAAACTTGTCCAGTTTCATTTCAAGTTTATCGAACCTATCGTGAATAATATCGATTGCATGGGTTAAATCGTTCTTGGTTACGTAATTAGAGGGGAGTTCAATTGCCATTTCGGTTAATCTTTTATTGACTTCGTCATGTTTCTTCCAAAGCTCGTCAATGCTCTGATACGCTCTTTTAACAATAAGTCCAACTAAAAACCCGCCAATAGCTAATATAGCCTCTATTATGTAATGAATATTTTCCATGCTTTTATGTGTATTCGACAGCCCTGACTTTATATTTTGAGACAGGGGCAGATAGTATCCCCTCCTCAAACAGATACTTGATTATATTTACACAGATCAAGCGTGGGTCGTCTTCTTTTTCGCAAGAAATTGATATAATATGGTCTTTTATGCTGACTTCCCTCCCTAAGATACTAAAAGCTTCCATTATACTGATCTAATGTCAAAAATATCAACGCTTTTGTTTTCGCCTTTAATATCAGTGACTTTGAACGTTTTTTCGTCCAAAACATCACTAACTACTCCCGTCCAGTTGTTTCCTTCCGAAACTACTAAGACAGTTTTCCCGACCATTTTTTTATTGATATCTACTTTACTGTTGTCCGGTGTCATTTTTCAAGTAATTAATATAACTGTTTGAGTTTTCAATCATTTCTTTGTTGAAAATTATTGAAGCTACTAGCTTTTCTATCTCTTCTTCTTTGGTTTCAGTTTTCAAGGCATTTTCTGCCCAAGATATACTCTTTTCGAAGGCTTCTATCTGAGTCTCTTGGTCTTTTACGACCTCTTCGGCAGTCATTCCTTCAGGCATATTTGCTAACTTTGATACATCCACGAAGTTAGTTTGCCCTACCCTTTCTTTAATTTGATCTACTATCGTCAAGTTTTTTAGTTTAGGAGCACTCATAGTTTATCTTTCTGGTGAGCTTTTGTAATTGTTAGATTTTCTTTTAGTCTTACTGTAGTTTCTTCGTCTAAAGCTTGAGTTAGGGCTGCAGAACCAAGTAAATACTCTAAATCTTTTACAGATTCTGAGTAATAATAACTTTTCATATGTTCGTCTTTAGTCTCTCTAGCAATCCAGTAGGCGGCTAGAGCCCTGTTATCAAGTATAGTTGGGCTAGTGTCATGATAGCATCTAGAGTTTACGAATAATCCGCATTCGGGGAAAGGGTTTTTTATGCCTTTCATTTTAGAAGTTACACTAAATAAAGAGTACCAATCTTCTTCATCGAAGAATACTTCTCTGCAGATATCCAAGCCCTCAGCTCTCCAAGGGTTTAAGGCTTCAGCTAAGTGGAGATATTTAGAGGCCGTATTGAAATCTTCCCCCAAGGATCTTTTGGTAGAGTAGATATTTAAGTAAGCTAAATAGCCGTAATCAAGCCAAGTTTTATCTATGTTTATATACTCTTTTTTTGCTTTTAGTATCCCCTTGCCCCACATTCCGTTGTTTTTAAGCCAAGTCTTGAAAAAGAATATAGCCCTCTCCATGCAGTTAGTTCGGTGACTTTCAGAAAACCAAAATTTTCTGTAGACTTCGCCGCTTATGTCAAAATAGCTTTTAGCTAAGTACCATAGATGATAATCGTCAAATTTATCTTCTCGGTCAACGAATACTTGTTTTTCTAAACCTAATGCTTCTCTATAGTATTTCTTAAATATGTCTTTATCGTCATGCAAGTCCGTCATTTTATTTATGGAGTGGACTTGGATGCCTTCAAGATTTCCGAATCTCGCCTCCTCCTCCATCAAATAGTCTTCGTGGGCGGCTTGCCCAGATGGCCAATGAAGCTTCGTTCCTTTTTTAAAAAACGCGACTCTTACGAACATTATAGAGTTTATAATGTTTCTTGGGCTTAGTATATTGTGTGATTCGTGCTTTGATAGGTCTATGCCTTCGTCAGTGAAGGAGCACCATTCGTCACAGTCCATTCTAAACAGCCAATCAAACTTAGAAACTTCGTTTGCTTTTTTGTAAACGTCATTTCTATGTAAAGCAGGGTCCCATGTCCCTTCGTTTATCATATCGTATAGATATAAAGAAATTTCGTTTTCCTTGCACCAATTTTCAACTATAGAGCATGTAGAGTCTGGATTAGGAGAGTTGTTTTGGAAGACTATCATTCCTGCTATTGGCTTTAAGGAGTCTAGGCATTTTTTTATAACTGCCTGCTCGTTTGCCGCCATCATAAAAACGCAAACTTTATTTTTTGAGTCTCCCCGTATTGGATAGTCTAATTTAGTTCGCATTTGATACTTCCAGAAGAATATTTGAAGACGATTTACTCTTAAAGACGATTCTGTCTTTTTTAACTATAGGCATAATATTTTCAACTATGCTTTCTTTAGTTTTTTCTGGAGTGTCTGGCATTGAGTTTTCGTACATGTCCTCCAAGAGCTCCAGTCTTTTGCCTTTTTGGCTGCCGCAGCCTCCGCAAGACTTTTGAGCAGAATTCCAGACTTTAATGAAAATTTGCCATTCTGGAAAGTGCTTAAATAAACCCTCTTGTTCAGCCAAGAACCCGACAAGCTCTTCAGCGCTATTAAAAATATATTCAGTTTGTTCCATATTTTTGTAGTATGCAATAAAGGCTGTAAATCATAACAGAAGATATAACACACATTGGGAAGTACTTTATATCAAGCAATATTATTGGAGACTGAATCCAAAAGGACAAGCAGAGCGGGCATGAGACGAATCTTCCGAAAAAATTGTCATTTATAACTTGAGTATATTCAGCGTATGATATGTTAGATTTAAACCTCTTAAGAAAATATTCGTATTCACTTAACCCGAAAGCTTCATCTAGGAATTTTACTTTGTCGAATCTAAATACTTTTAGGTATTCGTATACAGCGTTGCTTTTAAACCATAAAGCTAGAAATAGAACATTGCAAGATACAAAAACAAATACGAGGTCAAACTCATTCATTTTGACAATTACAAAAAGATACTATTACGTATCGAGTTCCTTTTGTTGTTGGCCTAGCTCCGTGCTTATGCGTAATGTTTCCGGGATGTAAGGTTACGTCTCCTAAATCACCTTTAAACAAAAGTTTTTGCCTAGCGAAATATGTCCCTCCTCCTTCGTAGTCTTTACCGTGTTGAGTTAGGTTGGTTAGGAAGGTGACTCTAGAATAATCGTGATGAAGGGACAGGTGTGGTTGACCGTCTGACTTGTATTTTATGATAAAGTTTTCTCCCTTTAAGGATTCCCAGTTCTTTCCTTCCAGTCCGTATAAATACGTTGCTGCTGGGTAACAGTGCTTTTGTAAAACTTTTTCATATACAGAATTAAGCCCGATAGTGTCCAAGAGCATATCTGTAGTTGGATAAAACTCATGTCTCTTTTGAGTCCATGTGCCTTCAGTCTCTGAGACGTCAATAATTTCTTTACAAAAAGCCTCACTAAACAGACTCCATTTAAATACGCTAGTATGACCTTGATGCCCTAGCTCGTCTACGATCAAATCCCATTCATGCGAAATCGCTGAAGGTGTCAAATACTTCTTCTCCCAAGCTTCCTCATTATTATCGTAGTCAAAAATAGAAATATCGTCATTTTCTGGTTCGGTTTCCGATTTGTTTTCCGCTTTGTTTTCCGCTGCACTGAATCTAGAAGTAATGCTTTCAGGCACTTCTTCTATTCTAGTTACTTTATTTTCCGGCAGATCCTCGAACCCTAATTCTGATATATCTATAGGCCTACTAATTGGCTGAGAAAAGTTCTTCACCGCTCCTTCTTCTCTTAAGAAAAAAACTAAAGTTAGCCTGCCATCGTATATATCACTTCCAAAGTATGTATCTGATTTGTGCCAAGACTTTGGATCGTACATGATGCACTTATTGTATTCGTTTGTGATTATTGAGTTTACATTGAAGTTTTTGGGGTCGCCTTCATTAGTTATAAAATCCTGACTATCGGTGTCTACATTTTCTTTAAGATCGTAAATTATAGTGCCCGAGTTTGGTTTCGGGTTTGGAGTTAGATAGACCATCCCTACGTGGGTGAAGCGCTGGGTCATCTTATCGTTATGTATCCAGCTATTCCCATCTGAAGCAGTGCATAGTTGGAACATGGCCTCAAAATAAGTATCCTTGTTATTATCCCATCCCATTAACTCGTAGAGCCTGCTGGTAAATTGATAATACATATCTTCGTTTAGAAGATGGTAGTATTCGGTTCTTATTCCGGGCCAGTTGCCTTCAGTTGGATGGTCTTTGCAGTTGTAAAACTTTTGAGAAAGCGCGAACTTTCTTACTTCGTCTGGATTACTGAAAAAATTCTCGAATTCCAAAAAAGATCTCATTTCTTATTCTTACTGCAAAGATAAAGGTTAATCTAGTTTTTCGTCCATGTATTTAACTACTTGTTTAGCCAAATACCCCTTTTCTTTTTCGTCCCCTTTGTCAACTAAAGATCTTCTCCATTCAGGAAGGTTTTTGTAATGAGCCCAGTAAATTGCTTCTATTTTCTCGGATTCTTTTAGCTTTATTAAGCGTTTTTTAGGTTTTTCTGTTTCCGTCACTGCAAAAAAACATATCTAACGCTTTTTAATCAGTCAACGATTTTAAAGTTGTTGACACGCCAAAAAGTACTTGCTAAAAGCGTTCTTGCTTTTCGCGGTGAAATAGCCTAGCGGGGATAGCCCGCTTAAACACGTTAGAGACAACAGGCCCGTAAAAAGACACCAATCAAGAAGACTAATAATCTTCACGTTATTTCGGGAAAAGGCGGCGTTTGAGATTGGAAAAGCTAAAAACTTAAGGCGACCCCTCTGGGGGAAGGAAGAAGTTAAAAGTCAAAAAAGAAGTCACACCGCTTGGGAAAGCAAAAACATAGCTGAGATTGGTTGCGAGCTAGGCTGACACATGGCCAATGCGATGACTGAAGCAGGTAATTTCAGGGTATTTTATAGCGCATTCTTTTAATAATATTGACTGGCGTTAAGTTGACTGCTATTACTTAGGCTCCTCCTCGGAGGAAGGAAGAAGTTAAAACTTCTTCATATACGCTCTTCGAGCGTTAACCTTAATAGAATATAGTCTAAAATGCTAGAAGTTGATAATAAACTAGTTGAAAAAGTAAAGCTTAATAGATGTTCAGACTCTACTTTGAAATTAGCCCAAAGACATGTTGGTATATTTAATAAAGTCTATAAAAAGTATTTTAAGGCCTTAAATGAGGTTGGATATGCATATAAAAACTTTCAAGACGATGTAAACTTAATAGTTTTTAAGGCTTGTATATCCTTCAAGGAAAACGGAGGTTCTAAGTTCTCTACATGGTTATGTAATCACACTAGATACCATTGCCTTAACGAGATAAACAGCAAAAACAAGAAGAATAAAATCAAATTAGATTTATCCAATAATTTTGAAGAAAATCAAGAGTCCGGCTTGAAGGAGCTTGATGCATACTGTCAAGAGAAGAGGATTAAGGACGATGCTGAATACATAATGAATATACTTTCCGGAATGAAGGATAAAAGAATATCTAAGATATTTGATATGAGATATTTTTCAGAAACGAATAAAAACAAACTAGCTTGGTCAAGTATAGCTAGGGAGTTAGGAATAAGCACCCAAACAGCTATAAATCTTCATGAAAAAGGAGCTACGATGGTAAGAAATAAAATAGAATGTAGCTCTAATTCTGATACAATATAACTTGACAGTACAAAAAGTACAAAGTAACTTAAAATTTCTTATGGCTGAAAATAAGTCAAATAGCACAGAAGTAGGGGCGCTCTGGAAAAGAGTAGCCAAAAACACAGGTAAGACTTATCTTGCAGGGCACATCACTACCGAAGATCTTGGAGCTTCAGCTTTGGATCAGAAGGTAAAGATTGTTGTTTTCTCAAACAATAAAGAAGGTCAATCTGAAAACGCACCAGATTTCAGAATGTACCTTTCTAAGGTTGGGGATCAAAACAAGAAGCCGGAAACTCAAGCTGCAGCTTCCGATACTTCGGATGGAGATCTCATTTAACTTACCTATAAACGGGGTATCTTTTGGGCAGGTTTCCATTGGCTTGCTTAGAGAATCCTTCAAAAGAGGAGAGTCACCTTCCCTATTTCCTATAGGGGAGGTTGACTACTCTTCTCAGTCTAACATTTCTAAGGAATTTGAGGACTGGATTAAAGCCTGTATTGATAAAGGCAAAAAAAACCATAGCAGAGACATTCCGTGCCTTAAACTTTGGCATTTAAATGGAGGAATTGAATCCGTAAGTAATAGACACAACTTACTTACTTTTTACGAACTAGATTCTCCTACTGAAGCTGAACTTAATGTCGCTAGAAATTCTAACTTAATAGTTACTTCGTCATACACTAGAGATGTATTTACTAAGGCTGGGGTTGATTGTGAATTTGCGCCATTAGGTTTTGATGAATATAACTTTCGCAAGACCGAACCTAAAACATTCGATCAAGAAAGAATAACCTTCAATGTAGTTGGCAAATTTGAGAAAAGGAAAAAGCACGAAAGCATAATTACTTCTTGGCTTAAAAAGTTTGGCAACAACAAAAAGTATTTTTTGCAGTGCGCAATAAACAACCCTTTCTTTTCAGATTCAGATAATGAAAAAATATGGAATTCACTGGGTAGAAAATCAGGGTTCTTTAATATAAGCTATCTAGGCAGTATGCCTAAAAACGAAACCTACAACCAGTTTCTAAATTCTGGAGATGTCGTAATTGGGATGTCTGGCGCAGAAGGATGGGGCTTACCAGAGTTTCAATCTGTTTGCATGGGTAAGCATTCAGTTATTTTGAATGCGACTTCGTATAAAGATTGGGCTAACGAGTCTAATAGCGTCTTAGTCGAACCTAGCGGAAAAGTCGACGCCTACGATGAAATATTTTTCAAAAAAGGCTCAGACTACAATCAAGGTCAGGTATATGACTTCAATGAAGATGAGTTCATATCTGCTTGCGAAGATGTTATTAAGAGGGTAGAGAAAAATAGACTCAACGTAGAGGGCGAAAAACTAAAAGATACTTTCAGTATAAGCAATTCTTACGATTCAATATTAAACTCAATAAAATAGTATGCCAGAGTATTTATATGAAAATCCAGACACTGGAGAGGTGGTGTCTGTAATTCAAGGTATAAATGAAGAGCATTCGTACAGTAAAGACGGGTTGGAATATCAGAGGGTTTTCACAAATCCTAATATGGCTGTAGATTCCGACTATTCTTCTCTTAGCGAAGAGCAATTTGTAAATTCCACAAGAAATAAAAAAGGTACCTTGGGCGACCTTTTCGACGCGTCAAAAGAAGCCTCTGAAAAAAGAGAAAAGCTTCATGGTAAAGACCCAGTGAAAGATAAATACTTTAAAGACTATAGTTCCAGAAGAAAAGGAACTAAGCATAAAGATGACCCGTCCAAGTGAAATATCTTTCGTAGTAATTACGAATGGGTCAAATCCCAGTAAGCTTACGTCGTTAGTATGGAGTATAGTATATAACGGGAGAAACCACTTAAAAGATTATGAGATATTAATTTGTGGAGATTTAGCGGAATCAGACCATGCTGATTTCGACAGAAACCTTATGTTCGGCGACTGGGAGGATAAGATTAATTTAATCCCATTAAAAGACGCCGCAGACAATGCTAGGCTTGGCGAGATGAGAAACGCTGGATGCCAAGAAGCGAAGTTTGATACTATTTGTATTCTTGATGATGATTTTGTATTAACAAAAGACTGGGCTAAAAACATTCCCTCTAATGACTTTGACATTATGACCACTCAAGTCAGAGTTCCGGATGGAGGAAGATTTTGGGATCATGCTTGCTACGGAAGCAGAACTAGGGGTCATATAATATTGATGCCCGAAGAGACTGACGACAAGCTGTATATGTCAGGAGGAACAGCTTGGATGCTTAAGAAAAAAGTCTTTGATAAGATTAAATGGGGACAAACCGGAATTTATGAGGGAATGCGCTCTTTAAAAGAATATAGAGAGGGTAACCATAATGAAGATACTTTTTTTTCTAAATCATGTAGAGAAAATGGATTTTCCATAACTCATAATCATAAATCGGTTTCTTTCCATGACGATGATACTTATACGGCAGTTGGTAGATTTTGCAACAGGAGAAGAGGCGCTAAAAATCAATCTTGGGTAAAATCAATTCCTAAAGAATTTTCCGGCCCTGTTTTTGCAGACTTTTCGAAAGTATTATTCAGCAACGGCTATATAGCTGAAGCTAATGATATAATAAGATATGGGTTAATGCTTTTTCCTAATAATTATGATTTGACAAAAAAAGAGAAAGAGATGGTTGACTACGCTGGCTTTTTACCTGATAATAGATTTACGACAGAAATCGACCCATTACTAAAGGAGACTCAGGACTTTTATAGTAAGGAGTTTGCTAATTTGCAATGGTAACACCGCCAGTACAGACGCTTTGGGTAGGAGACTCTCTCTCTGAGCTAGAAAATTTATGCATAACCTCATACATAAAACAAGGCTATGATTTTCATTTGTATGCTTACGGGGATATAAAGAACGTACCCGAAGATTGTATCATCCTCGACGCCAACTCAATTTTAGATGAGTCTGAGATTTTCTGCTACAACTCCGGAGCAGGGAAAGGCAGTGTCTCTGCATTTTCTAATCTATTTAGGTATAAACTTTTATATGACGAGGGTGGCATTTGGACTGATACTGATGTGATTTGTTTAAATCGCTTCCCGGATGAAGATGAGTATATTTTTGCTTCTGAAAAAGACAGCAGTGTAGATGGCGAAAACATAATATGCTCATCAAACTTTATAAAAGCCCCTAAAGGTTCAAATTTTGCTAAGTATTGTTACGATAAAGCCGCATCAGTAGACAGGGAGACTTTACAGTGGGGAACTATTGGGCCAAGATTAGTAGGTGAGTCTGTAGCTCATCATGGTTTAAGTGACTTTGTTCTTAGTTTTAAGAAATTCAACCATGTGCCTTGGTACAATGCTGAGGTATTTTTTATTGATGAGCCAAGTGATGTTGGTCAACTAATTTATGATAGCGTCATAGGCGACGCTTACTGTATACATTTATGGAATGAGGTCTGGAGAAGAAATGGCATAGATAAAAACTCCAAGTTCTCTAAAAGCTGTTTTTTCGAAGTTTTGAAATCTAATATAAAATCAATAGAATGAAGCAAGTACCATTAAAAGAATTTTTCCAGCAAGTTAATTACGACTGGGAGAAAGATATAGACTTCTTTAAGGACGTCTGCTCGCTTAGTAAAACCAGAGCTAGACCAGTATCTATAAAAGACGCTTTTGAAGATTCTCCTCAAGAATTTGAATTCACTTGGGGGATGGAGCAGCCTTTTATAATGAAGGCATTCATAGAGAGTCTCGAAGGTAAAATAAATTATTTTGAGATCGGAACAGGTAGAGGTACTTCCTCTATGGCGGCGGCTGGCAGCAAGAATATAAACAAGATTGATAGTTTTGATATTCTAGAGCCAAAACACAAACGGAAAAACGTCGTAAACTTCAAAGAAGTGCAAGCCTCAAATGTAGACATACTAAAAGAATTTGAGTCTAAATATTCTGACAAAATTAAATCAAACGGTAGAGAAGGCACTACGATGGGAATAAAACTTCATCACGTGTCAGAATACGCTTCTTTTATAAATGACGACAATAACAGAGACTATGACGTTTGCTTTATAGATGGCGAGCATGAAAATCCAGAAATAATCCTAAAAGACTATCTTATTTGCAATAAGGTTATGGAGAAATCTAATCATGCTTACATTATTTGGGATGACTATTATCCAGATAAGATGAACGTGAAGCACGTTGTTGAAAGAGTAGTTGAAGTCGACAAGAGAGAATCTTATTTAGTTCCCTTTAGAGGCCATTTATTTGGTAGCAAAAACAGGCCTATCGAAAAAGACGCTGGGGTAGTCATAATGAAGCTGAAATGAAAATAGCCTACATATGCGACAGGAATACATTCCTGCATAAAATGTCTAGGGTTAGGTTTCATTCAATTGAAGCTATATCAAAGATACATCAAGTTGAGTGGTTTGGTAAATTTTGGGATGGTTGGTCTCACAATCTTTCTGTAGACGAAAATTTTGATAGAATAGGATATGAGCCAGATTTAATTATCGGCTATAAGCCTTTAGAGATAAATGGATTTGCAGATTCTAAGTTTAAGAAGTGCATCAGATATAATGAGATGTACAACAAAGAGTGGACTATAAGAGAGATAACTGAAAGTAAGTCTGATATAGTTATATGTCATCATCATAACGACTATATTGAATACACAACAGACCCACAATTGACACGCAGACTCAATGGAGTTGAATTCGTGAATATCCCTCATTGTGCAGAATCTACAGTATTTAAAGATTATGGTTTTCGTAAGGATGTAGACATTTTACTTGGAGGCGCTATTTTCGCCTCGTCTACATTAGGACAGCATTATCCTTTAAGAGATAGATTAGCTTCGCATATCCTACCTAAAATGTCTAAGAAGTATGCGTGTAGTCTTTATGAACATCCGGGATATGACTTAGGTGAAGCTCATACAAACAGGTATGCAATAGATTTTGCTAAAGCTATAAATAGATCCAGAATATGTGTGACTTGCTCTGGCTTGCCTAGAAGCAGATTTGGCAAGTATGTAGAAATACCGATGTGCAACACTGCCATAGCCGCAGATATGCCCGATGAAATGCAAGATTTCTTTTCTGAGTTTTTGATAGAATTAAGCATGGATGACAGTGATTCCGATATAATATCAAAGCTTGAATATTACTTAGATAACGACGATAAGCTTCAAGAAAAGACTTGGATTGGGTACGATAAGTCATCTAGATTTGATCAAGATTATTATGCTGAACTTTTCACGGAAAAAATAGAGCCTTTAATTTGAAAGTAATACCAATACATGGCCATGAGAATTGGCTCTGCGATAGATACGCTAGCGAGTGGATGGAGTCTAATATCTCTCATGCTCCAGACTCCTATAATGTAAATCACGCTGATGCGTTATGGTTGCTTGCTCCTTGGGAATGGAGAAATGTACCAGAAGACTACTTAAACAAGAAAAAAATAATCTGCACCATCCATCATATAGTTCCAGACAAGATGAGCGATGAGGCTTGGAATGAATTTAAAGAGCGAGATAAATACGTTGATGCCTATCATACGCCATGCCTTAAGTCTTGGGATCAGTTTTCGAAGTATACCAATAATAAACCTCACTTAATACAGCCTTTTTGGTCTAACGGTTCTATATTTTACCCCTACAAGAAAGAAGTAAAGCCAGAGCTTAGGTTTAAATACGGCTTAGGAATAGACTCTTTTGTTGTTGGTTCTTTTCAGAGGGACACAGAAGGACGCGATCTCAAAAGCCCCAAGCTTGAAAAAGGGCCAGATATACTTTGCGACATATTAGAAAAGGTTAACGAGAAGAAGCCAAATCTAGAGGTTTTGTTATCTGGTTGGAGAAGGCAGTATGTTATTGGCAGGTTAGAAAACGCAGGAATAAAGTACAAGTATATAGAGCTTCCATCTATAGATGTTATTAATGAGCTTTATAATTGCTTGGATCAATACATTGTTGCTGCAAGGCACGAAGGCGGGCCTCAGTCAGTCTCTGAATGTATAATGACTAAAACGCCAATAGTTTCGACTAGAGTCGGCTTGGCTGAAAAATTTCTCCATCCTAACAGCTTGTTCGCTGATCAAGAGACCTTCTTCGAAGCCACTTCGGACGAAGAGTCTTTGCATTATTCCTCAAAGATACTAGAGCCATATCTGATGCCTCAAGGGTTTGATAATTTTAACTCCTTTTTTGAGTCTATATGAAAGAATTAGATAAAGAAGCTTTAATATCTTGGATTAAAACGATAGAGCGCGAGGGGTACCCTTGGACTCTACAAAAAAATCCTAAAGGGGTAGACAAATGCCTATTGTCTTCAGCTTCATTATTTTGTAAGTTAGCTCGAATATACTCTAATTACTTTACGGCAAACAAAGACGCTTTAAGAGATGTAATACTTTCTTTTTCTCGTCCCGATGGCATGCTTGAGGATATAGAAGGAGATAAAAATGTAATTTCGGAGACTAGGCAGTCTTTTTCAGGGTTGATAAATATAGGTTATGACGTTCCCGATTTTGACTGTAGTTCCTTTTTTCAAGAGCCTCTTTATTTTATGAGGGACTCAGAGTGGAATAACCCTTGGGGGGCTGGCGCTCATTTATCTCATTATATGTTTTTCATGCACCATTCAGGTAGGCGTGATAAGATAGATTCAGTTTTGCAGGATTTAAAGAAGTTTGAGAAGCCGGAAGGATGGTATTACAAGCACCCGCCAGACGCACACACTTTAGTTAACGGCATAATGAAAGTGATGACAGCTTTTGACGCTGTCGGTATTGAAATCCCGCAAGATAATATGAGAGGGATACTTGAATTAGTCTTTTCTTATAATTCTGCTTATGGAGGTTGCGGCATATATGATTTAGTTTACGTTTTAGATAAATGTATAGAACATGAAGTTAGAGTAGAAGAATGTAAAGCGGCTATGGAGAATTGCTATAATTCTATAGTCTCCCATCAACAAAACGATGGTGGATTTTCTTATAGTTTAAATTGCTGTCAAACAGGATTTTACGGTAAGTCGATAGCTGAACCATATCCCTGCGGAGATGTACACGGGACAACTTTATTCAGCATGGCTTTAGTTAGGATTGATAATAGATTAGAGTTAGGACTAAACCTTTGCCCAGCGGTAACATGAATACTATTGTAGGAATTTGCTTGTTTAAAAATGAAGATATATACTGCGAAAGAGTAGTCAGTAATATATTGGATTTTTGCGATAAGATTTTAATCATCGATAACGAGTCGACAGATAAGACTTTAGATATAGTTTCGTATAAGTTTGCAAGAAACCCAAAGGTTACTATAATTAAATGCTCAGATCATACTCTTACTGGTAGGTATACTTATGAGTATTTTAAGACTAAGACTTTTTTGTTTGCTGTTGATGGAGACGAAATATACGACCCAGTTGGCCTTAGTAAAATAAGAGAGAAAATAAAAAACGGAGATTATGATAGTTGTTGGAAAATATCTGGAAGTTCTTTTCACGTTGAAGAGTGGAATGATGATGATGATACACCCAACTTAAGTGGGTTTACTTGCCCGCCAAATAAGCATGTAGTCAAACTTTACAATTTCAATGTAATAGAAAGCTGGACGCAAGGAGAGAGGCTCCATGGTGCTGGTCCATCGCCATATCCCAATTACATAGAAGAGAATATAAAAGTAAAATTCGCCAATGAAAGCGCGCAGTCAGAAAGCCAAATAATTCCTTGGGGCTTTTCTAATCTTAGGTGCTTACATATGTGTTTTGTTCCAAGATCAAGTAAGGATCTAGATATAAGGGAAGCTTCCACTTCTAAGAATCTTAAATATAGACCAGCACCAGAAGGTCATGATTTAGACTACAAACCTAAAAAATACGGATCAGGAAATACTCATAAATTACCTTTAACCTCATTAAAAAACTTTTTAGCATGAACAGCTCCTTTGTTTTCGGGATGTGTCCTAATCGCCATTCAGCAGGTGGCGGCGGCACAAAATTCGTTAACTACTTCTCAGAGAAGTTAGTTGGAAGAAGTTCTTTTCAGTTTTCTTTCAAGAACCCTCCAGATTATGTGTTAATGTTTGACCCTAGACACTTAGACTTCTCGGGTAATTGGTTAAGTGTTGAGGTTCTAAAAGAGCTTAAATCTAGGAGTTTTGATTGCAAGTATATTCACCGTATCAATGATATTGGTTACCCCAAAAATAGGCCTCAAGAGTATGTGGACGGGGTTATTGAAATGGGAAACTTAGCAGACAAAGTAGTATATGTATCTCAATTCGTAAAGGAATATTATGAAGATAATATATCTACAGAAAGCGCTGTGATTCCTAATGGTGTTGATGAGAGAATCTTTACAAAGAGAGATTATTCTTTTGATAAGATTAAATTAGTAACTCACCATTGGTCTTCTGACCCAATGAAAGGCAAGGCTTTATACGACTATATAGACTCCAAGATACCAGCTTGGGGTAATGTAGAATTTACATATATTGGCAATCCACCAAAAGGTTCAGATTTCAAAAACACTAATGTAATTGAGGCTTTAAATTCTGATGATTTAGCCGCCGAGCTTAGGAAGCATACTATTTATGTGTCAGGCTCGGAGCATGAGCCTTGCGGTATGCATAAATTAGAAGGAGTTTCTAGTGGGCTACCGATTATATATAATGAAAATAGTGGAGACTCTTATTTAACCGCAGATTACGGGATAGGCTATCTTGATGCGGAAAGAGATTTTGAAGTATGCTTAAAACAAATGGAACAAAAACACCATTTTTTCTATAATAAGATAGTAGACGAGTTTGATCTTTATCTGGACGTTCAAACAGACAAGTATTTAGATTTTATTTTGAAATGAAGTATTTAGTAACAGGCGGTTTCGGTTTTATAGGTACAAATTTGGTAGTAGAGCTACTGAATCAAGGTCATCATGTAGTTGTTATAGATGATTGTTCTTCGGATAGCGTATCTTCTCCTCAGTGGTCTGATAAATGTGATTTTATTCAGTGCGACATAGCCAAGC
>MDSZ01176697.1_pt1 | contig 14998 bp, 13 predicted proteins | sample 811201 | NCBI WGS metagenome assembly MDSZ01 (sample SAMN05326647, study PRJNA326480) | marine metagenome | isolation source: seawater | place: Indian Ocean: North | collected 2010
ATTATAATAATGGTGTGTTGGATGGATTGTATACCGTTTGGTTGGAAAATACCCAAAAAAAATCACAAAGCATATATATGGAGGGTAATATTTTAGAAAACATTGTTTGGGAATATCATCCCAATAATCGAACAAAATCTCAAAAAATAATGAAAGACGGCTCAGAAAACGAAGTCTTGATAACCTGGTATGATAACGGACAAAAAGAATCTGAATCATCATATGTGAACGGTAAAATTGATGGTTTATATGCCAGCTGGCATCCTAATTCTGAAATGAAGTCAGAAGGAGAGTATGTTGAAGGATTGAAAAATGGTTTGTGGACTGTTTGGAATGAAAAAACTCAATTAATTAACGAAGAACTTTATACCCTTGACGAAAAGATTTATAGTAAAAATTTTACTTATTATGCCTCAGGTGATATTGAGAGCCTGAGTTTAAACAATAAATTAACGATTCATTATTCTCCAGATGGCTCAATAAAAAAAGAAACTAAAGATGGTAAAATATGGAATGGTGAAGTGATGCTTAGCTATGAGAATGGAAATAAAAAATCCATAGGAAACTATAAAGATGGAAAAGAAGAAGGACTCTTTACTACATATTACGAAAATGGGTTACCAAAGTCTGAAGGTAATTATATTGATGGTAAGTTAGGAGAAAGTAAAGTTTGGAAATATTTTGAGAATGATTCCTTGAAATTAGAGGGCTCATTTTATGACGGCAAAAAACATGGGTCGCAAAAAGGATGGTATCAAAATGGAAATCAAAAATATGAAAGAAATTATCTTGGTGGTAAAGAGGAGGGCTTATTTATTGAGTGGTATTCAAATGGGAAGAAGCGTTCTGAGCAAAAATATATTTTAGGTGTTTCATCTGGGATAAAAAAGTGGACATATCATGAAAATGGTAAAGTCAAAGCCGAAGAAAATTATTTAAATAGAAAAAAACATGGAACCCATAAGCAGTGGTATGAAGATGGGCAAATAAAATCAGACGGATACTATAAAGCTGGTAAGGAGCAAGATATTTTTACCTACTGGCATGAAAATGGAAATCCAAAATCGATAATAAAATATAAAAATGGTAAGAAAAACGGCTTAAGTACTGATTATTTTAAAGATGGTACAAAATCAAGTGAACGTAAATGGAAAAATGGTCAGCCACACGGAAAATGGAAGTCCTGGAAGAATGATGGAACTATTTCCTCAGAAAAGTTTTACAAACGAGGAAAGAGGGTTTTAAAATAGTTTTTCCAAGATTTATTTTTATTAGATTACTTTAAAGACTTTTCCATCACTGAGTTTAAACGATTAACAAACTCAGATGGGTTTTCTAACTTTCCACCTTCTTGCAGAAGTGCTTGTTCAAAAAGCAATGTAGACACATCATCAAAGGATTTTCCTTTTTTCATGCTTTTGAGTTTTTTGACAATCTTATTATTTGCATTGATTTCTAAAATTGGTTTTATATCTGGAAGATTAGGCTGTCCCATTGATTTCATAATCTCTTGCATTTGCGCCGTCGGATCATTTTCATCTGCAACAAGGCAAGATGGAGAGTCATTTAAACGCTTAGAGATTCTGACATCTTTCACTTTATCACCAAGAACCGTTTTTATTTTTTTTAACAGAGGCTCCATTTCTTTAACTTTTTTCTTGTCGGTTGCATCTGAAATTTCATCCGCGGCACTACTTCGGTTTACTGATTTAAGTTCTTTTTCATCGTACTTAGGTATAGATGAGATAACGATCTCATCTATCTCATCATCCAGTATAAGCACCTCTATATTTTTCTCTTCATACATTTCAAGTAAAGGAGAGTCGCTTAAGGAGACTTCGTTATGACCGGTAATATAATAAATTGATTTTTGTTCGGCTTCCATCCTGTCGACATAGTTCTTAAGTGATACATAGCCATCTTTTTTTGTAGACTTAAATCTAAGAAGTTCAGTAAGGGAATCTTTATGCTCAAAGTCTTGATATACTCCTTCTTTTATCAAACGACCAAATTCTGAATAAAACTCTATATATTTATCATCGTTCTTTGCTATCGAGTTCAGTTTATCTATTACTTTTTTAACTGCATTTGATTTAATCTTGTTCATAATGCGATTTTGTTGCAGAATCTCTCTGCTAACATTTAAGGGTAAATCTGATGAGTCAATTATTCCTTTTATAAATCGTAGCCAAGTAGGTAACAATTCTTTATCATCGTCTGTGATAAATACACGATTCACATATAATTTTACTCCTGATTGATAATCCGCACGATAGATATCAAATGGAGCTTTTTTAGGTAAGTAAAAAAGGATTGTAAACTCTAGATTACCTTCTGCTTTAAAATGTATAAAATCAAAAGGGTCTTCAGTATCATTTGAAAATGATTTATAAAAATCTGTGTATTCTTTTTTCTTTAAATCATTCTTTGATCTAGTCCAAAATGCTTTTGCTTTATTTATTTGTTCTGTTTTTGGTTTCCGACTTTTTTCTTTGCCATCATCATCATACTCTATATCGTCAAAAGTAAGGCTGATCGGAAAATCAATATGATCGGAATATTTTTTTATAAGACTTTCTATCTGCCATCTACTAGCATACTCTTTTCCGTTTTCGTTCAAGTGAAGGGTAATAGTTGTGCCTGATTCTTTTCTTATATCTTTAGATAAATCATAACCAGTTTTTCCATCGCTAGACCATTTCCAAGCCTCTTTATTTCCTGCTTTTTTGGTGGAAACTTCAACCTTATCTGCAACCATAAATGAAGAATAAAACCCAACACCAAATTGACCGATAAGGTTAGAATCTTTTTTTGCATCACCTGAAAGTTTTGAAAGGAAATTTTTTGTTCCAGATCTTGCTATAGTTCCTAGATTATCCTGTAAATCTTTTTTACTCATCCCAATACCTGTGTCTGAGATGGTAAGAGTTGGGTTATCTCCATCTTTAAAACTAATATGTATCTTTGGATCAAAATTAAATGACTTAAACTCATCTTTGGTCAGAGTGATATATCTCATCTTATCAAGAGCATCTGATGAGTTTGAAATTAATTCCCGAAGGAATATTTCTTTTTGTGAATAAAGCGAGTGTATAATTAGTTGTAGGAGTTGATTAACCTCTGTTTGGAATGTATGCTGTGACACTTGTTACCTCTAAAATTTATATGAGTTTTGAGTATTATTTCAAAAATGGCACGGATTCAAACAAGTTGTTTTACCGGCAAAATTTATGCGGAAAATTATATTAAATAACTGATATCAAAAACCTGAATTTATAATTGAGCTGTGCAAAATTATTTTTGACTTATTTTTTTTATTACTTTTTAAATTTAAGTGTAATAAATGTAAAAAATAAAGTTATATAAATTTTTTTATGAATGAACTGAATTTAAATTTTACCGAAGAGCAGAGATCTCAACTAAAAGAGTATCTAGAAACTATATTAGATTTGTATACTGAAGAAGAATATGAAGAATATGTGGAAGATATAATTTATAATTATTGTCTCAATAGATTTGGTATTGACCGCAAGGATTCAATTAAGATGTTTTATGTTCTTGTTGAGGAGCTAAAAGGGACCTAGATGAAATCTATACATAACTATTTTAACCTTGTGTTTTGATAGGATAAATGCTAATAAAAGAAGCTTGTGTTGAAACAGTTGAGCAGGCAATCAAAGCTGAGAAAAATGGGGCCGATCAGATTGAGTTGTGTAGCAGATTAGATCTAGATGGCTTAACTCCCGATTTCGATGTAATTAGGAAAGTTCTTAGTTTAATTAAAATACCTGTTAAGGTTATGATTAGGTGCCGTTCGGGGAATTTTTATTTCAATGAATCAGAAATCTCTAAAATGGCTTTTGAAATACAAAAATGTAAAACTCTTGGTGTCAATGAGGTGACCCTAGGGTGCGTGACAAAACAAAATAAAGTTGACTTTTCTACAACACAGTTCTTAGCCAGCAAAGCTTATCCTATGGAAGTAACTTTCCACAAGGCAATAGATACAACAAATGATATTATTGAAGGATTGAATACTTTGTCTAAAATAAGTCAGATTAAAAGTATTCTAACCTCTGGGGGAAGTGAAAGTGCAGAGCAAGGGGTATCTGTTATTAAGACTATTATAGAAAAATTTCAAAATAGATTTAATGTTTTTGCGTGCGGCAAAATAACTAAAAATAATTTTAAAGGATTGCACAATAAGATAGGTGCAAAGTTTTACCATGGACGAATGATTGTGGGTTAATCTTCTATTTGCGATTCTCTTTTTGCTTGGGGCTTAACTTTTTTTATTAAATCCTCGGATAAAGCGTGTTGGAGTTTCATCCAGAAATTAGGGTTCTCATGCTGCAAGTTTTTTAGACGCTCACTTTTCCATGAAATAAAAATAAGCTCCCCAGATGCATTAACATCTGCTGAGGCAGGCTCTCCAGACAAAAAACTAATTTCAGCCACAAATGCCCCTCTTCCCAAAGCTGCAATGGGTTTGCCATTTACTTCAACATTTGCTTCTCCCGATAAAACAAGGAGCAGGTTATTCTGTTTTTCTCCACTACGAATTAAATACTCATTTTTTTTAGACTTTATAGTTCCCATGTTCCAGAAGTATAAAAACTCTCTTGAAGTTAGCTGGCTGAATATGTCCTCATACAAGTCTCGAATTTCCTCTGGAATTAATTTAGGTCTTCTTTCTAGGAAGATTTTTATGATCATATAAACATTAACCAGTACAAATATGGCGGTCCAAAAAGCAGCTGATACGGTACCTGAGTAAAGAAAATGATACAGGAACAAACAAACTTGAGCAGAGGTTAGAGTAATCCTAAGCCAGAGAATTTCTCTGATTGCAAGCGCTATAAAAGTAAGCAAATATCCCAGGTTAAGTATTATATTAGCTTGGGTTAGCATGTTAGTTAGTTGTTCCATAATCAAATAAATGTAATAATAAAAATTAAGCTAGTTCTGAACTATGTAAATATTTAATAATTTAAGATAATAAATTGCAAAAATATATTAAAAATCAAAAATTATTATATAGCATGAAAAGAGTGTTATTTAACCTTATAATACCCTCAGTAGTTTTCTCAAGTCAAAATCGCTTGCCCGATCAGTTTGTTTATTTAGACGAAATTATACCAGACATCATTATAGAATTAAGATATAGTTCGAGTTTTAATTTTCTTGGGAAAAATGTAGACGGATACAAAAGTAATAAATGCATTGTTACTAAAGATATGGCTGAGGCTTTAAAACTTGTCCAAAATGAATTGCAATCTATGGGTCTGGGGTTAAAAGTTTACGATGCCTACAGACCGCAAATGTCAGTAGATCATTTCTTAAGGTGGGCTAATAATGAGTCTGATACGATAACAAAAAAAGAATTCTATCCTACCTTATCAAAGAAAGAATTAATAGAAAATGTCTACATAGCAACTAAGTCCAGCCATAGTAGAGGTGGTGCCATAGACCTAACTATAATCTCTTTTCCTCCATCAAAACAGGAACCATTTAATGTAGAGAGCCAGTGGGACTGTTCTGAAGGAAATTACAGTCTTAAGCGAGATAATAGTCTAGATATGGGCTCTGGTTATGACTGTTTTCATGAGATTTCTCACACAAACAGTATGATTATAAATTCCCAGCAGCGCGCTAATAGACTCTTGTTAAAGTCTTTGATGGAGAAGTACGGATTTAAAAATTATTATAAGGAGTGGTGGCACTACAACTTTATTGATGAAACTTTTCCAGAAACTTATTTTAACTTCCCGGTAGACTAAGCCTGATATTACTCTTTGGGGTTTTGGTGAATATTGTATTGATTATGTGCTCAATCATTTTATCTTCACCCTCATTGGGGTTGTATTTTGATTTAAGATTATGGCTAAATAGCCGTGCTGTTATCTGCCAAAATCCTGCAGGAAATAGGCCTCTAAATTCTCTAATTATCTGGTAGGATGTGTATCCGGTTTCTCTGTCGATTAGTTTAATTAAAATTCTACCCTGATTTCGTTTTAATTTTGTTACCTGTTTACCGTATTTAGAAATAAGTTGGGATTCAATTTTTTTGAAAATAATTTTTTTTTCTTTTCTTTTGGTAAAAAAAGGGAGATCGTTAACGCTATCAAGGACAGTTGAATAGTTTTTTATGAGTCTTGCTGTCATTCTAGCATACGGATAAACTCTTATTACATCTCTTTCTAGTTTGGTAAACCACTTTCTTCTTTTCTTAGAATTAATTCCCAAAACTGAAATAAGTTCATGGGGGATTGATATTTTTTTTAAAAACAAAGTGTCGTTTATGTTAGAACTCAACAATAATTTTTTTTCATATCCAATATGAGAAAATGTAATTATGTCTTCAATTTTAAACTTATTTAGTTGGCAAATTCCATTACTATCCGTAGTGGTTCCATTTGAACTCGTGTAAACATTTACTGCTCCAAGTGGAATTTTTGTTAAACTATCGCAAACAAAAATATCTCTAGGATAAGATATTGCAATGAAAAAAATGAAAAATTTAAGCACCCAAAGAAGCTCTCCATATCGTATTAAAAACGAATTTGTTATGATACATAAATTAAATAATTTTTTGATTTTGGTAATGTTTTCAATTAGTAAGACTTTGTATTAAAATTAGACCAATGAAATATCAACTATTACTACTATCTATATTATTTAGCGTCACCAGAGCACAGGGTTTTGACGATAAGGGAAATTTTTTAATACCGGATATAGAACAATGGAATTTTGAAAGTATGATTGTTAAAAATGGAGTTCTTTTTTCGCCTGTTTCAAAAGAAGCTTTTTCCGGACTAGTTTTCGAGATGGATGGCTATGGTAATGTTATATCTGAAAGGTATTATAAAGATGGCGTTTTTAACGGATATGAAAATCGAATCGAATACTTTGATAAAAGTAGTTGGTCAAAGAAAAAGAGAGAAACTTTTTATTTTAATGGTAAGAAGCATGGTCTGTTTCTAGAGTGGGATATGTATGGTGATAAAGTTGTTGAGGGATATTATAAGATGGAAAGAAAAGATGGTACATGGATGAGTTGGTTAAATGGAATAAAGGTTGAGCAAAAGACATTTGTAAAAGATAAAAAAGAGGGTCTTCTAACTAGATGGTACGAAAACGGCAGGGTCAAATATAAAGTGACATATAAGCGTGATAGAAACATAGGGGTGAAATGTTGGGATCTCTCTGGCTTCGAATGCACCTGCTTCACATATCCCGATGAGATTAGTTGTTTGTAATCAATGCAAACAAGAGGTCAAATATCAATTGTTTTAGGAGATCATAGGAGTTAAAAATGAAACTTTTTTTTCTACTTTTAATATTTACAATTAGTTGCTCAGGCGACCCTGTTAATATGGATGAAAAACTATTTGATAGGGGAGGACAGTGGATAACTAGTGATAACTACAGTTCCTTTTTCTTTTTTAATCAAAAAGTTTATAGTGGTCCAGGTTTTATCTTGCATCGTAATGGGAAAAAAAAGGAAGAGGGTATAATAAAGCGTGGATTTAAAAGTGGTATGTGGACAGGGTGGGACGAAGATGGTAAAAAGAGATTCTCAGGTGAATATTTAAAGGGCAGAGAACATGGGAGTTGGGAAGGTTGGTATCCAAATGGTAACAAGAAATATGAAGGTAATTATGATGATGGTTTTCAAGTAGGTGTATGGACTTATTATGATGAAAAAGGGAAAAAAAACTTAGAAGAGACATACTTTTCGGAGCCGATTTACCAAAAAGGCCAGATAGCCGAATCTAAAGAGTATTAGTATTTAATTATCACTATACAATAAGAGTTTAAAATGAGAAGGTCATTTTCATCATTCTTAATTTTTTTAAATATTTTATTTTCTCAGGTAGAAGTTGATGTCACATGGACTCCATATGTGACCTATTATCTTAGCATGTTTGATATAAATACAGGAGAGTCAAATATGCCAATTTTTTTGGCAGAACTTCGAAGGACATCAAACGCTACTGAAACCGTAAACATAAACGTTGAGTTTGAAATTATTATTGACTCTGATGCATTGGGTGTCAATAATCAAACACTCGCAAAGGTTGAAACAATTGAGCCATTGCCTATTACCGCTCCTGTCCGTTTATCTAATATGGACCTTAATCTCTCGACAGACCAGATTTTTGATGATTCTGGGCAACCTCTTTCACTAAGGATAGGTATAACAGAGAAAATTGATGCAGGAGAGATGGAGGAAATGTTTAATGCTATAGTTCAAACGGGTAGGCTCCCAGATGGTATATATACATTCCGAATTATAATTACAACTGAGGATGGACAACAAATTATTGAGGAAGATATTTTAAATATTTCAAACCCTAGTATGCATCAACTTATAACACCAGGAGGATCGTTGGCAGATACCTCAATTAATGAAGTATACACATCTTTCCCCATTTTCCAGTGGGAATCTGATCCATGCAATATTGCAAGTGACTGTGAATACTTTATTCGAGTTGCAGAATACAATCCCCAAGAGCACTCATCAATTGATCAGGCGATTGAATCAGTTACAAGATTACCTTTAAATCAGAGCCAAGGATATGAATCAGTTGGATTTGGAGTTACTACTTTTCAATACCCCACTGATGCAGGAGATCTCGAACCCGGGAAAGTATATGTTTGGCAAGTAAAGAAAGATCTGATAACAACCTCAGGAATAGAGGAGCTATTAAGTAATATACTAGTTTTTAAAATCAAAGATTTTTCTCCTCCAGAGTCTCAGGAAGTTCAAAATAATATTAGCCCGACAGATATGGTTCTTCGTGATCTTATTGGTGATAATATGTCGGACCAAATTTTTGGGTCAGGTGGAGATGCCGAAGGTGCTGTAGCAAATGGTAATATTACGTTAAATGGAGAGGCTGTAGATATTTCTTTTCTGCAGAGTCTAGTATCAATGGGTATATCTATAATTGATGAAGATGGCAATGAAAGTTTCAGACCTATTGAAATACTTTCTGTAGAAGTGTCTGAATGAAAAAAGCTTTAATACTCTTATTATTTTTTAATCTTCTTATAAGTTCTTCAAAAGTAGCGGTAGCAATCAAAATTAATGGTAAAGTGTCGCTGGTCTCTTCGAAAGATAGAAGTAAGACATTGCTTAAGCCAGGTACCCCTCTTAATGATAAAGATAAAGTAATGACAAGTAAAGACTCCTTTGCCGCTATAATGTACTTAGATGATAAATCTGTGATCAAAGTGTTAAGTAATTCTGATTTAACTATCATTGGAGAAAGGTCAAAAAAAGGAATTAGTAAGTCGCTTGATATAGGCTATGGAAAAATAACAGCAAATATTGCTAAACAAAAAGGCAATGAATTCCGTATATCAACACCTACCTCTGTTGCTTCTGTAAAGGGGACTGAATTAGCTATCACATCTGATCCATCCAACGGAGACTCTTTTACATTGCTTGAGGGTCTAATCGAGGTCACAAATTCAATTACTGGAGAATCAATGGAAGTTTCTCAGGGCGAAACTGCGGTCTCAACACCTCAAGGATCGTTAGAAGTTGAAGCAACAACTATAGAGGATATGGAAGGATTTGAACAGGCTGAAGTAGAAATCCCAGCGCAAGATCTAAGGTTTGAAGTCGAAGATGCAGATGGGAACATTAAGGAAATTATTATCAAATTTAGATAGTTTAATAGCATAAAATGAAAAAGCTATTTTTTATTTTTGTAATGATAGTAGGCTTGGCTCAATCACAAGACAATATTATTATAATGAATCCAAATCCAAATGAAGAGATTTCAGACAGCGAAGTCCTTATAGCAGTATCTTTTTATCAAATTGATGAAATTATACCAAGCGAAATCATACTTTCAATCGATGGTAAAGAAATATCGGAAAAGGCCTTCATTGATAAGGATATGCTGAGCTGCTTGATTGATGATTTATCACCGGGAAAGCACCGGATAACATTGATTTTAGGCAGTCGAATGAGACCAAAAATGTGGTCATTTTATGTTACAGAAGAGAAAGAGTTGAATTCTGAATATTCTGGTCGAGTAAGATCTGGAAGCAGCGTGGAGCAAATAAATGATCAATCTTTAAATATTAGTCACGTTGCTTTTGAGACCAAAGGGAGAACAGCTAAAGGATTTAGTTTTAAATCCAATATTAAATTAACTACTCAGGAGAGCAGACTTTATCAAGCTAGAAATATTTTTAATTTGGGCCTCAATTTTAAAGAATTTGCAAAAATTAACTTTGGAGATACAAACCCTAGATTATCTTATTTTACTTTAAACGGGAAACGTATTAGAGGATTTGAAATTGATATGAAATATGGTTTTCTAAACTTTCAAATTGTCAAAGGTAAAATCAATCGAGCTGTCCAAGGTGATTTAGAAAATGCCTATACTTATTCAATAGATACAAAAGCAAATGGGAGAAAATTTCTTTCTTTAAAGCGTACAGGATATACGTTTGAACAGAATCTTACTGTGGGCCGGTTTGCTATCGGTCGCGGCAAAAATTTTCAATGGGGTCTCAATTTATTAAAGGCCAGAGATGATACCTCTAGCGTAAAAACAAAAATTGATGGTGCAAGCATCGTATATAATCCGAGTTCATTTGGATCTGTTAGCGGGTTAATTGCTGGATCTAAATATTTAGTAAATGAACTCGGATCAAATGGAGAATTTAAAAGTGGTGAAAACTGGAGCGGAGTTACTCCAAAAGATAACTTAGTTATTGGATCAGATCTTGGTATCTATTTAGCCAATAAGAGGATATTAATAGAAGGCGAGGTTGCTTTTAGTTTAACTAATAATAACATTTGGGGCGGTCCACTCACTCTTGCTGCTATGGATACATTGATTGATGATCAAGTAGATAGCACTATTTTAGGAATTAATCTTCAAAGCTTTCCGAACCCAGCAGATTATTCGGATTGGCTTATAATTAATCCCAACCTTTCTCCCTTAGTACCGATTGATATGAATGCTTTTGATAGCACAGCACCATTGCCTATAGATCAGGCAATATTGTCTATGCCTTCGTTAGCATACAGAGGGAAAACAGTAATTAATTTTTTCAAAAATTATTTAGTAATGGAATATACTCAGGTGGGTCCAGAATTCAATTCGCTTGCGAATCCTTATTTAGTCAAAAATAAGAGAGAGCTGTCTATTACGGATAAATTAAAGCTTTTTAGAAATAGGCTATTGTTGACTATTGGCTATAAACATCAGGATGATGATATTCTTAATAACGTAGAGAGCGTTGAATCACAAAATTCAACTTCTTTAGGTGTGAATTTCCTTCCGGGGCCTAGAATTCCAAATTTTAATCTTACCTTTCGTTTGATTGATAGAGATAATGGCATAGATAAAATTATACAGCTTACTGATAGTACCTATTCAGATAATAGAGAAAAAACAGAAACAAAAAATATTATCATAACTTTAAATCATCGTTTTGAAAAAAACTGGAACCATAGTTTAAATGCAACTTATGTCATGGTTGATAAAAAAGATAAATTTCTTGAGCGTGATTCTTTATTTATGAGTCCTAACCTTTCTTCTAATGTAGCTAATCTTACAATCTCAACACAGTATAACATTCCTTTAAAAACAAACATTAATTTTATTTTAAACAGTAGCCGGTTGAGCACTGGACCAGGGCAAATAGGTGAACAAAAATTTTTTACTAGCGGTATTGATGGAGAATATTCATTTTTTGAGAGGGGCTTTAAAATTAATAGCGGTTTAAATATTAATTTTGGAAATGGAATAGTTGATATGAGTTGGATAGGAATTAAACTTGGCTTGAATTGGAAATTTTCCGATAGTTTCCAAATAAGTTCTCAAGCTGATTACCGCTCAAAAGTAATTAACAGTAAGACAAAAAGTACGCTAATTGCTCGAGTCAATATTGATTACTTGTTTTAATTTTTTTATTAACGTTCGAACATTTAGGTAAAAAATGGATCAAAATAATAATAATAATTCTAAATTAACTAATGATTACATTAATGGGTTGCCCCTCAAATATTTTGAAGGTGATATACAAATTGTCCGAACAAAAAAAGAACTTGAAAATGCATGTAATATCTTAGTCGAAGAGTCTGTAATTGGCTTTGATACTGAAACTAGACCATCTTTTAAAAAAGGACAGTTCTTTCTACCATCTTTAATCCAATTAGCTGGGGTCAAGTCAGTTTTCATTTTTCAACTTAAAAAATGTGGCTTTCAGAAAAAATTGATAAAATTACTTTCTGAGCCTTCATTAATTAAATGTGGAGTCGCCGTCAAGCAAGATATTAATGAATTACAAAAAATGGCAGTGTTTGAACCTAGAAGTTTTATTGATTTAGGTGAGGTTGCTCAAGAAAGAGATTTAAAAAACTATGGTCTACGTAACCTAGCAGCTCTTCTATTGAAATTTAGAATATCAAAAAGTAGTAGAACAACGAATTGGAGCGTTGATAACCTTTCAATTAAACAAATGGAATATGCAGCCACAGATGCTTGGGTAAGCAGAGAAATTTATTTTAAACTATTTTCTTATGAAGAGTAGTTTTTGGATAGCTAATCGTATTTGGGTGAGTACATGTAGTTTTTTATGTAATTTTCAACATCTTTAGGTGGATTTAATTTTGAATGGCCCTCTGATTTTGCTTTTTTTATAATTTTAACTGCGATTGCGCTGGACACTTCTCTAACTCTTTTTAATGTTGGGTAAATTAGCCCTCGATCTAATTCAGAAGTAGATACAATATCTGAAAGAGCTTTTGCTGCGGTAAGGAAAAATGATTTTGGTATTTGCTCTGAGCCTGTTAATACCGAGCCAAGACCTACACCTGGGAATATATAAACATTGTTACCCTGGCTTGGGTATAAGACATCTTTATTTAATTTTACCGGTGCAAAAGGGCTGCCACTAGCGAAAATTGCTTTGCCAGAGCTCCATTTGTAAGCTTCCTCTGCGGTGCATTCAGATTTAGATGTTGGATTTGATAAAGCAAATATTATTGGTCTTTTGTTTACTTGGCTGAGGGCAGAAATTACATGCCGAGTGAATTTTTGTCCTTGCCCAGATGTTCCTACAAGGACTGTAGGTTTAACTTTTTTAATTATATCACTTAGATCTGTTAGATGAGGGTGATTTTTTGCGTATTTTCGTTTTTCATATTTTAATTCTTTTCTTTGGCTGACAACAAGTCCCTTGCTATCAACGAACCAACATCTTTTTCGAGCCTCACTTTTCTTCACCCCCAATTCTAAAAGAGCATCTACAAATAAATCTCCTATTCCAATGCCAGCAGTACCAGCGCCATAAAAAAGCAATACCTGATCTTCTAACAATTGATTAGTTATCTTCATACTTGTAATAATTCCAGCTAGGGTTACTGCCGCGGTACCTTGGATGTCATCATTAAATGTACGGTAAAAAGGTTGATATTTTTTTAACAATCTCGCTGCATTTCTATTAGCAAAGTCTTCGAACTGAATTACTGCAGATGGAAATATTTTTTTTATTGCTAACATAAATTTTTCAATAAAAAAATCATATTCAGAACCTTTTACTCGATTTTTGTTTATACCTAAATAGGTTGGACTTTCTAAAAGACTTTGATTGTCAGTTCCAACATCAAGTGTAATAGGGAGACACTTTTTTGGGTTTATGCCCGCGCATACTGTATACAGTGATAGTTTTCCAACGGGAATGCCCATTCCGTTTGCACCTAGATCTCCAAGACCTAAAATGCGTTCTCCATCTGTTACTACAATAACATCTACATTATCTTGTGGCCAATTTAAAAGGAGTTCTTCTATTCTTTCCGAATCTTCAATTGATATATATAATCCACGAGGTTTTCGAAATACATGATCATACTCCAGACATGCTTCACCAACAGTCGGGGTGTAAATAATAGGCATCATAGTTTCTATGTAATCAATGACCACTCTATAAAATAGTGTTTCATTTCTATCTTGAAGAGCTATCATATATATGTATTTTTCAAGATTTGATGGCTTCTTAGAAAACACTTCAAAAATTTTTTTCTTTTGTTCTTCTAAAGAAAGAATTCTTGGAGGTAATAGACCAGCTAATCCTAATTGGTCCCTTTCAGCTTTGGAAAACCCTGTTCCTTTATTATATAGAGGATCGTGAATTAGGTCTGTTCCTCGTAGTTTATGATTGTTTTTATTTTTATTTGCCATTTTTTTATTTCAATCTAGTAATATATTAGTCAATAATTTTGTTTTAAAAAATACATTGGGGAAAAATCGTGTAATCCCAAAACATAATTTTTGTATTATAAAACAATTAATAATAGATGAAAATAAATTTTAACTCAGGTGATATGTATGCATTACTAACAGCATTTTGTTGGTCATCAGCAGTTATTCTTTTTGATCTATCTGGGCGTCGCTTAGGTGCAATGCAAATTAATCTATTAAAAAATGCAGTAGGTGTTACAGGATTTACTTTAACTCTTATTATAATTGGTAATGGTTTGCCTGGTTTTTCTTCAAGAGATTTTTTGTTGCTAATGTATAGCGGTATAGTTGGTATAGTTATAGGCGATTTGTTTTTTTTATATTCATTAAAAAAGATTGGTTCTGGTTTGAGTGCGATCGTTTCAACCATTTATTCTCCAACAATATTCTTTATATCCTATTACATGTTTGGTGATACCGTTTCATTGAAAATGATTTATGGAGCCTTCTTAATTATCGTTGCAATAATTATTAGCAGTCGAAAGTTAGAAAGAAACAAAAAAATTATGTCTGGTGTTGTATATGGTATAATTGCCCAGATATTAACTGCTTACTCAGTTCTGATAGTAAAGCCTATAATGTTGCATTATTCAGTAATAGAAATTGCGCTAGTTCGTTTTGGTTGTGCGCTGGTTGCGTCAATTTTGATATTATACTTTTGGAAAGGAAAAAATTACCTCTTCCAAACTGTTTTTAAAGGAATTAATAATTACTTTATTTTA
>MDSZ01180883.1_pt1 | contig 14996 bp, 22 predicted proteins | sample 811201 | NCBI WGS metagenome assembly MDSZ01 (sample SAMN05326647, study PRJNA326480) | marine metagenome | isolation source: seawater | place: Indian Ocean: North | collected 2010
AGTTATATTACTAAAATAGCGGGGGGTAAAACCCCCCGACTTTAGGGTGTATCCCCAAAATGATCAAAAACGAAAGGAGAAAATAAAAAATGGCTATTAATTTAGATGCAATGAGACAAAAATTGGAGAATTCACGGAATGGAGGACAAAAAAAACAGTCCTCTACTAAGTGGAGACCTCAAGAGGGAGATCAAACAATTAGAATTTTACCATCACCCGATGGTGATCCGTTTAAAGAATTTCACTTCCACTATAATGTTGGAAAAAATCCCGGAATTCTTTGCCCCAAGAGAAATTATGGGGATGAGTGTCCAATCTGTGACTTCGCCTCACAGCTTTGGAGAGATGGTGTCGAGAATAATGATGATCGTGCCAAAAAAGAAGCAAAAAAACTTTTTGCTCGTAGGAGATATTTTTCTCCGATATTGGTCCGAAGCCTCGAAACAGAGGGAGTTAAGGTGTGGTCATATGGAAAAACTGCATACGAAACTCTTCTTGGATATGTTCTTGACGAAGATTATGGCGACATTACCGATCCTGAGACGGGTACAGATCTTGTGTTGACCTACACTGTTCCCGGCACACCCGGATCTTTTCCAAAAACTCAATTGAAACCTAGACGACGACCATCAATATTATGCGACGATATGGTTGACAATTGCGCTGAATTGCTTGAGAGTATTCCAGATACTGAATCTCTCTTTGAGCGAAAAACCTCCGAGGAGATTCAGACATTATTGGATGATTATTTATCATCTGATAGTTCCTCCGAAGCAACCTCAAAGGAAACTCAAAAGTACAATTCCCACTCTAAAGTGGATAGCGCGTTTCAAGAGTTAATGGCTCAATAGATCTAGTGTAAACTCAAACCCGCAGGGAGGCATGGGGTCCGCAAATGATTAAGACGGTAACAGATGCCTCATTTTTTATGTAAGGAGACAATTCATGAAATATTTCATGATGGCTGCAATGTTAATGGCATGTGGCGACAAGGAAGAGACTGCTGATACAGCAGAAGAAACAGAGGAAACTGAAGAAGAAACAGAAGAAACTGAATAAACAAAAAAACAAACCGCAGGGAGGCATGGGTTACAGATGTCTCATTTTTTATAGGAAAAATAATGAACATTAAAAATGGACAAACAGTAAATATACACTATGTTGGCACTTTAAAGGATGGAACTGAATTTGATAACTCTCGTAAAAGAGGGAGTCCACTTAGTTTTACTTTTGGGGATGGCAAAATCCTTCCAGCTTTTGAAAAAGCTGTACAAACTATGAACATTGGAGACAGAAAGGACATTTCTTTAACACCAACAGAAGCTTATGGTGAAGTAAGAACTGACGCCATTCAGCCCATGCCAAAAACTTCTTTCTCTTCTGAGGTGAAGCTAGAGATTGGCGAAACGGTAAGTGGACAAACGCCTGATGGAAGACCAGTACAAGCAAAAATATCCTCTATTGAGGAAGATACGATTACCTTGGACTTTAATCATCCTTTGGCTGGTAAGGAAATAAATTTCGATATTGAACTATTGAGTGTAGAATAAAATAAACCACAGGGGGGCATGGGTTATAGATGCCTCACTTTATCTAAGGAGCAATTATGAGTAAAGAACCTAGAGATAGTCGTGAATTAAGAGTTTTGCTTTTACAGTTAGCTCAACGTACACTAGAACAACAAGTTCAAGTTGAGATGGCAAAATCAAAGGGAGCATCTGGAACTGCCCCAACGACTGAAAATATTATTTCAGAGGCAGAAAAACTTTTTGAATTCGTTCAAAAACAAAAATAATACAAAGGAGGAAAAATGAAAGTTATTAATTTAAATGATGATAATTTTGACCAACAAACATCAAATGGTGTTACATTGGTTGATTTTTATGCTGATTGGTGCGGCCCATGTAAAAGAATGGCACCAACCTTGGACTCACTTGCTAGTCGCGTAGCAGGTCAAGCATCAATAGCAAAAGTTAATGTAGATCATAGTCCTAATCTTTCAAGCCGATTTGGTGTTCGTGGTATCCCCATGTTCGTGGTCATGAAAGATGGTCAAGTGATGAATAAGTCCACAGGATCTAAGTCAGAGCAAGAATTGTTGGATCTTTTAGATCTTGGGGGCGATAAATAGATGGGAAAGGTAATTCAAATGTCTAAAAAACCGGGAAAAATCGATCTTGCAGCAATGAGAAAGTCTATCAATAAAAAGACAGGCATGAACGTTGCTCACGATTTAACTAAAGATAACCCGACAGCAGTCATTGAGTGGATTCCAACCGGTTCTCGGTGGTTGGACTCAATAATCTGTCGAGGTAAAATGGCGGGTATACCCGTTGGAAAGATTACTGAGATAGCTGGTTTACCAGCAACAGGTAAATCTTTTATGGCAGCTTTAATTGCAGCAAATGCCCAAAAAATGGGTCATACTGTTGTATATTTTGATGCCGAATCTTCTATTGACCCATCCTTTCTTGAAAGGGCAGGTTGTGACCTATCAAAAATGATGTATGTCCAAGCCGTTTCTGTTGAGAAAGTTCTTGAGACGATAGAAGATCTAATGTCTGATTATCCCGATACACAATTTCTTTTTGTGTGGGATAGTATTGCGGCCACTTCAGCCGAAAAAGACCTTGAGGGAGACTTCAACCCTCAATCAAGTATGGCTGTGAAACCAAGGATATTTTCAAAAGCATTCCCCAAGCTTACGATACCTTTGGCAAACTCACAATCAACAATGGTGCTGATTAATCAGTTAAAAACTAATCTTACAATGAACGTAGCAGAGGCAATGACCACACCATACATAGCCCCCGGTGGAAAGGCCATACCCTACTTTTGTTCGTTGAGGATCTGGCTTACAAAAAGAAAAGCCAAAAATGCAATGGTCAATGACGATGCAGGTTTTAGAATTGGTTCTGAAGTAAAAATTAAACTTGAAAAGTCTAGATATGGCACTGAAGGAAGACAATGCACTTTTAAAATTCTTTGGGGATCTGATGTTGGAATCCAAGATGAGGAAAGTTGGTTAACAGCAATTAAATCCTCTGGAACATCACGCTTAAAACAAGCTGGTGCTTGGTATACATTGATTGACAAAGATAATAAGGAGCATAAGTTTCAAGCCTCAAAATGGATTGTGAATTTAAATGATAAAAAGTTTAGACAAGCAGTTTATGACGTTATGAATGAGGAAATTATTCATAGGTTTGACAAAGGTGGCGGTGAAATACCGATTGAAGAAAGTTAGACTAAGCCCCGACATTTTGTCGGGGTTTTTTCTTGACAAAAGCACTTTTTCATGATATAATATAAAGACGGAGGAAAGATGAATACTGTTGTTGAGCCTGCAACAAGTAAAAGGCTAGTCATAATTGACGCATTAAACTTGTTTATTAGAAATTATGTAGTGAACCCCACATTAAATGCAGATGGTCACCCTATCGGTGGTTGTATTGGGTTTTTAAAATCCCTTCAAAAGATAACAAGAAAAACTCGTCCCGATCAGATTGTTGTATGTTGGGATGGAATTGGTGGATCACAAAAGAAAAAGACAAAGAATAAAAAGTATAAGGAAGGTCGGAATCCACTCCGTTTTAATCGGAGGATGATAAAGCTAGATCCAGATGCACAAGAGGAGAATAAAATATTTCAACAAATAAGACTTTTTGAATATCTGAATGAAATGCCAGTTATCCAGATCACTATAGATGGTATAGAGGCTGATGACATAGTTGGATATATTTCTAAACACAAATACTATTCTGGTTGGCAAAAAATAATTGTATCTTCAGATAAAGATTTTTTTCAACTTTGTGATAAAGAAACTGTCGTATATCGACCAATAAGGGACGAAATAGAAACACAAGGGACCATATCACATAAGTTTGGTATTCACCCTAACAACTTTGCATTAGCTAGAGCAATCGTTGGAGATAAGTCCGATAACCTTGAAGGTGTAAAGCAAGTTGGACTAAAGACGGTCGCAAAAGAATTTTCATTTCTATCTGAATCTAAAATGTATGAAATAGATTCAATATTAGAATGCTGTGAACAAGTTAAAAAGAAAAAGATTTGCCACAAGAACATTCTTAGTAACAAACAGCTTATCGAACAAAACTATTATATAATGCAACTTTACAATCCAGATATTTCTTATATAAACAAACAATCTATCGACTTTCATTTGAAAGAATTCGAAGCAGAGTTTAATAAATTACAGGTGGTAAAGATGTTGTTTAAAGATGGCCAAGGGTCGCTAAAATTAGATGAATTGTATGGCATAATGAAAAAAATTATAAAGGAGAACAAATGAAATACAAATTTAGAGTTTCACCTCTATTAAAAGAATATGAATTGAGGAGAAATCCTATAATAATTCACGTTAACGAATTTAATGACAAGTCAGCAAAAGAGTTTTCTCAATCAATGGCTATCGCTCACAATACAGGACAAAAAGTAATTCCTATAGTTATTGATTCATATGGGGGTGAAGTTTATTCTCTTATGAACATGATATCGGAAATAAAATCTGCAACCTTGCCGGTTGCCACAATAGTGCAGGGAAAAGCCATGTCATGTGGTGCTGTGTTGTTCACCTTCGGCACTGAAGGTAAAAGATATATGGATCCCGATGCCACTGTTATGATACATGATGTTTCAACGGGTATGATTGGAAAGATAGCCGAATTGAAAGCAGATGTTAATGAAGCTGAGAGGTTAAATAAGAAAATTTTTAAAATGATGGCTCAAAATTGTGGTCAATCCGATGATTTTTTCTTGACAAAATTAAAGAAAAAAGATCGAGCAGATTGGTATCTTGATGGCAAATCTTGTAAAAAGTATAATATTACCAACCACTTAAGAATACCCGAAATCAAAGTCGATATCGGAGTTAGGATAGAAATGAAATAAATTTAATTGGCTTGACAGCCATAGGCTAAAACGTTATATAATTACTGTTGCATCGGAGGAATATATGGAAAACAGAAACGAAACTTTTTCTCGTTTTGGGAAATCATTTCAAGAAAAATTGTGTCAACTAATATTGGAGGATCGCCCATTTTGTGATCAAATTGAGGAAGTATTAGACATACAGTTTTTGGAACTAAGCTACTTACAAGTTTTTGTTGAGACAATCTTTAACTACAGGATAAGATATGGCACACACCCAAGTTATGATATTATGACAACCATATTAAAATCTGGATTAAATGACAAAAACGAAGCGGTTAAAAAGCAGGTTAGAGATTATTATGTTAGAATTTGTACTTCAGAAATAAAAGATGTCGCTTTCATAAAAGAGCAATCGATAGATTTTTGTAGAAAGCAAGTTTTAAAGTCTGCAATGATGAAGTCAGTTAAACTTTTAAAAAGTTCATCTTTCGACCAAATACAAAAAATTATTGATGATGCTCTAAAGTTAGGATCGGATAATAATTTTGGTCATGATTATGTCAAGGATTTTGAAAAAAGGTTCATATTGAAATCAAGAAATCCAATCTCAACTGGTTGGGATAGGATAGATGATATTTGTAAAGGTGGTCTTGGCAAAGGTGAGCTTGGTGTTGTTATTGCTCCAACTGGAGCCGGTAAATCGATGGTGTTAGTGCATCTTGCAACACAAGGTTTACATGAGGGCAAAACTGTTGTTTACTATACTCTAGAATTAGCAGAGACCGTAGTAGGGTCAAGGTTTGACTCTTGCATAACTGGAATACCACTCAATGATTTGAGGCCAAATAAAGAAAAAATATTTGATATGGTACAAGATGTTGAAGGTCACCTAATTATTAAAGAATATCCTACCAAATCTGCTTCAACCCATAATATAAAAAGCCACATAGAAAAGCTTAGAAAAAGGGGAATAGAACCAGATATGATATTGGTAGACTATGGAGACCTCTTGAGACCAACAAAAGCCGCTGGCGAAAAAAGACACGATTTAGAAAACATATATGAAGAACTGAGAGCAATTGCACAAATTTATGATTGCCCTGTTTGGACAGCCTCTCAAACGAATAGATCGGGACTAAACGCAGAGGTTATCACTATGGAGTCAATCTCTGAAGCATTTAATAAATGCTTTGTTGCTGACTTTATTTTCTCACTGTCTCGAACAATACAAGATAAGCAAGCAAACAAAGGTAGAGTTTATGTTGCGAAGAATAGAAACGGTCCTGATGGACTAGTATTCCCCATATTCGCAGACTGGTCTAGTGTTTGCATAAAAGTGCTTGAAAATACGATGGATGATTCGGATGATGTAATTCCAGAATCAACTTCATCAACTCTTAAATATTTGAAAAACAAATATACGCAGATAAACTCAAAGTAATTAATGGAGGAAGTATGATGTTTAAATTAGCTGACGTAAGTGTGCGCCGTTTTAAGTTATCGGACCAATATATAAATCAATATAAAGACAAGGAGGTGCCGTGGGGCCCTGTTGGGTATATTACTTTTAAAAGAACATATGCTCGTAGATTGAATGAGTTTGATCCCGATGCAACCGGTACAGAAGAGTGGTATCAAACATGTCGAAGAGTCATTGAAGGAATGTTTGATATCCAAAAACGTCATGTGTTCGCCCTTGGGTTGGAATGGCATGATTCAAAAGCTCAAAGAACAGCTAAAGAGGCTTATGATAGGCTTTTTAATTTAAAGTGGACACCACCGGGCAGAGGCTTGTGGATGATGGGAACAAAATTCATCTATGAAAGGACAGGTGCAGGTCTTTTTAATTGTGCATTTAGGTCAACAAAAGATTTACCATCAAAGGGTGGATATTTATTTGCTTGGATGATGGATGCATTAATGGTGGGCATTGGCGTTGGTTTTGATACTCTTGGAGCAGGGTCGATCACTATAAAAAAACCACAATGGACAAATGATATACACATGATTGAAGATAGTCGAGAGGGCTGGGTTCATTCTGTTAACATGTTATTGGACGGATTCTTTTTTGGAAAGAGGGTGCCCATATTTGATTACTCTCTCATTAGAGGTAAAGGACAACCGATTAAAGGATTTGGTGGAACTTCAAGTGGAGCCGAGCCCTTAATAGAATTGCATAATTCATTGAGAGATCTTTATGATCAAAGAGTGGATGAGACCATAACCTCAGTGGATATTGTAGATACAGAGAATTTAATTGGCCGTTGTGTTGTGGCAGGTAATGTGAGAAGATCAGCAGCTTTAGCACTAGGTCAACACGATGACAAGGATTATTTATCAATGAAGAATGATCAAGAAAAACTTTATCATCATCGTTGGGGATCAAACAATTCTTTTGAAGCAAAAGTGGGAATGGATTATGAATGGCATGCAAAACAATCCCAAAAAAATGGCGAACCCGGTTATATCTGGCTGGACAACGCCCGACACTATGGTAGAATGAAAGATGGTGTGAGGCTAGATGATGTAAAAGTTATGGGCTTTAATCCGTGTGTGGAACAACAACTAGAGGATGGCGAACTATGTTGTCTGGTAGAGACTTTTCCCGCAAAGCATGAAACCTATGAGGACTATTTAAAGACACTCAAGATAGCGTATCTTTATGGTAAAACTGTTACTTTGGTCAACACACACTGGCCAGAAACAAACGCGATCATGCTTAAAAATCGTCGCATTGGACTTTCTCAGTCGGGCGTTGTTCAAGCCTTTAATAAATTTGGAAGAAGGGAGCTTTATCGATGGTGTGATAATGCCTACGGGGAAGTTAAAGAGATGGACCAAGAATATTCTGATTGGCTATGTATCCCAAGATCAGTTAGAACAACCTCAATAAAGCCATCGGGCACAGTTTCATTGTTAAATGGCTCAACTCCGGGTATCCACTTCCCAGAGTCGGAGTATTATATCAGAAGGATCCGTTTCTCTAAAGACTCTGACCTTTTACCGGCTCTTAAAGAATGTGGATATAAAATAGAGGAAGATAAATATTCACCAAACACCTATTGTGTTGAGTTTCCAATAAAAGAGCCATATTTTGTAAAAAGCAAAAAAGATGTATCCATGTGGGAGCAGCTTGAAATTGCAGCACAATATCAAAACTACTGGGCTGACAATTCTGTGTCTATAACTGTTACCTTTAAAGAAGAAGAGTCACAACAAATTAAAGACGCACTTGAGATGTATGAAACGAGACTGAAAGCTGTTTCTTTCTTAAAATATCAAGAAACAGGATATGAACAAGCCCCATATGAGCCAATAACAAAAGAACAGTATGAGGCAATGATCAAAAATACAAAGCCTTTACAAAGAATACAAACAGAAGAGGCTGGAGTCGGCTCAAAATTCTGTACGAATGATTCATGCGAAATAAACTTGGAGGCAAAATGAATTTTAAACCAACAAATAGGCACATTTTAATTAAACCTATAGAGCAGAAAACAAAACAAAATCAATCACCAATAGTTCTCCCGGAGGAATATAAAAAACCGGAATCACCATATGTATTGTGTGAGGTGCTAGATATTGCAGAGGATAGCAAGTTTTATTCGTCCTCTAAGGCACCAGATGACAAACAAAAGTTTGTTGTCGAAAGAAGCATGATACATAAATTAGAAGTAGAGGGAAATGAATTCTATTTAGTGTTAGAAAATTATGTATTTGGGAGAATTTTATAATGCAATTGACAAAAAACACTTTAAGAGATATTATTAAAGAATCTCTTTTGAACGATAAATCAATATTGTTGGATAGTCCTGATATCCGAGAAGCCAAAGGGCGTTTTAAGGGAAAGTTTAAAAGAGTAGCTGAAATCATCGGCCCTTCAGAGCAATCAATGAAAGGTTTTGGTGTTATGAGTGCTGAAAACCCAATGGGCGAACAAGCTTCATCTTTCGATAATCAAAGAAGAATGGAAGAGCTTAAATCAATGTTAAAACGACAGGGGTACAAGTTTGAAGATATTCAAGGTAAGTTTTTTAATAATGATGAAAATTCATTAGTAATACCCGATGTGGATATAAGATCAATGGCTGCATTTGCAAGTGATGATAAATTTAGACAACACTCATTTATTTTTGGCAAAAAGGATAAAATAGGTCAGGACATTCATGTTCATTATTATTTTGTTGAACTTAGATATGATGACTCATATGATATGGTTGGATATGAGGTGACTGATCATAGAACTTCGATGTTTAAAAATGCTGAGATTCAAAAACGAACAGACATGTTTTCTAAAGCTGGCGGTAAAAAGTTCTATATTCCATTTTTTGACGATCAGCAATCAATCGGTGGGGAAAAGCAACCCGAATATAAAGGTGCTGCCCCAAACCCAGCCAATCAATGAGAGTTTATCATGAGTTATGAAAAAACAGTTTATATTTATGATGACCAGATTGGTCGTGTTGATTACATTTCTCATATGGGTAGTGACCTTACAGTTGTTAATTCTGCCCGTGTCAGCTTCGGTATGGAAAGAGATTTTGTTAACGAACGGGATCGTAAACTTATCAACTATCTCATTAAGCACAAGCACAGTTCTACGTTGGAACATTGTGTTGCTACTTTTAAATTTACTGTTCCTCTATTTGTTCGTTCTCAGCACCACCGCCATCGAACGTGGTCATATAATGAAATCAGCAGAAGATACACAGAAAAAAACATAAACTTTTATTTACCGAAAAAATTCAGAACACAGCACGAATCAAATAGACAGGCATCAAATATTGATGATTTAATTGATCCCATAATTGTTCGTGACTGGTCAGATCCAGATGATGGATATCGGGCATCAGAAGTTATAAGAGATTTAAATGAAAAAAGTCTAGAACTTTACAACAAACTGATGGCAAATGGTGTCTGTAGAGAACAAGCTAGAATGATTTTGCCACAAAATTTATATACAGAGTATTATGGAACGGTTAATCTTAATAACCTTCTTAAATTTATTGACTTGCGAACACATGAAGGAGCACAATGGGAAATTCAGAAAGTAGCAGAGGCATGTCTTGAAATCGGCATGGACTTATGGCCTACCACTGTATCCGCGTACAGGAAACATCGTCTTGGAGAAGCCACAATATAAAGTAGGAGATTTAGTGATATTAAGTGATTTTGGCTTACTAATTTCTAGTGTGCCAAATTGTGAAATTGGAATTGTGATGGCTGGGCCATATGATTTGTATTACCCTTGGTCAGATCAGAAAAAATTTCTTATAGACTATGTGGCATATGACGTGCTTGTGTGTGATGAATTAATTAAAAGAGTACCTCAAGAGTTTTTAACCAGAATGATAAAAGAAGAAGGTGATGAATGAAGCACACTTTTTATGTGGATCAACTTAATATAGGCGGCAGTTTAAATTCTTTATTATATTCATATTTGACCGAGACACACTTATTAATAGAAAATTCTTTACCCCCATTTGAGCTAGACGAGATTGATCATAATTATGATCTTTCATTTTTAGGATTCAACAGAGGAGTGCCACTAAAGTCTGTTCAAGTTTGGGATAGACTTTCCTTCATACTATCAATGGCAGGGTTGATGATTGTAAATGATGGAAAGATCAGATATGAACATGACAATGTAATTATTGTTTTACCAAACAATAGAAGAATATCAGTCCAGTATAACAAAATAAACAAAATGGATCAAATCAAAACAGGATATAGTCATGTTTATGATTGGTTTGACGTAAACTCTGGTGGCAAACACAAAGAGACTGTTTATTTCAACGACAGAGAGCAGTTTGTAAACGAACTAATATTTTATCAATCTAATCGTCCCAATGTTCGTGGTGGAATAAAAGATGTTGTGGCGGTTTCATTTTTAAAAGACTCCTCAATAATGGATATTGAAAATTCGGAAATCTATTCCAAGTTAAAGACCTTATCAATAATGAAAAAGCTTGGAATTAAAGGCACCAAGAATGGCTATGACAGCAGAGGCCAATCTGTTTATAAGGCGATAAAGATTGATCATGCCTATAGAGAGATAAGACCTCAATTAAAAGAGGATCATCCAATGTCTGAACTTCTAAAACTACCAATTAACAAAGATAGTGCACTATGCAAATTGACGAAAAAGCTTTTCAAACCAGTTCATTCCACTTAGCGGGTATCATTCCCATCGCAGGCCAAAGACTTGACTTTAATATGGATTGGGCTGACTGCTTGATGCCCATAGCTCCAGACTATACTTTAATAGACCATGCAGTCTATGAGTGTGCATATGCTGGTTGCGAAACAATATGGATCGTATGTAATGATGATACCCAGCCCTTGATAAGGCATCGGATAGGTGATTATATTGAGGATCCAGTTTATTTAAACCGCTCATTTTCCAAATTTTCTCGGAAAGAAAAATCCCAGATTCCAATTTTTTATATCCCTATCCACCCAAAAGATAGAAACAAAAGAGATTGCCTATCTTGGAGTGTTCTCCATGGCGCGATCACTTCGCTTAAAGTATCTTCCCAGATTAGCAAATGGCTAATCCCAGATAAATACTATGTCTCATTCCCATATGGAGTGTTTCCAGTTGAAGAACTTCGCCCCCATCGTAAGGCGATATCTTCCGCCAAAAATTTTTACATCAGACACGATGGCCAAACAGTGCAAGACAATATATATACCTCCTTTACGTTTGGAAAAGACGAATTTGTTAAATATCGGAGGACTTTGAGGAAAAAGGCTACCGGATTGTATACCACAGACTCCGTAGATCACAGGGGCATCCCAAGATCAAGATTGCCAATTGAAAAGAGGTATTCCGCAAGATTTTTTGATTTAAAGGACGTTTTTTGCGATTTAGACCTAAAAAACGCAACATTTTTAAATCCTTCTAATTACTATAACATTGCATCATGGCGAGAGTATAGGATTTATATGTCTTCAGACTATTGTGATAATGTTGTAAGACCGGATAAAAAAATAATGAATTATAGAGAATTTAATCCAATTGGAGTTGACGAAGATCAAGAATAATGTTATATTAATATAAGGAGGTGTTTCTTGGACACGAATGTTTTTGTTGAAAATAATAATGTAGTTTTAGAGATCAAAGATCTAACGGATACAATTGTTCAAATTGTGTCTGATCAAGAGGGTAATAATGAGACTTATGTCAAATTAAAAATACCCTTAAAAGCGTGGAAAAGAATAGTTTCAAATGTGAGGAGAAACAGAGCCTCCCCAAATGATAAACAAAAACTTAATTTTACTCTTGACCTTTAAAAAAGACTATTTAATACATTATGAAAAAATTATTTGAAAATTTTAGGAACTTCACTGAGCAAGAAGAGGATACAAAAAAATATCAAATTTTTTGTGACATGGATGGAGTGTTGGTGGATTTTGTTAAGGGTGCCGTTCACCAGATCGCAAGCGATGTTGAGGACGCAACCTTGGCAAGCCAGAAACCATCCGGTGCAATGACAAAATTGGGAAAATTAAGACAAATTCTTGAGAAAACTGGACAAGAAGTTGAAATGTCCCATATTGAGAACAATAAAAAGAAAGTCAACAAAGCTTTTAGAGACTACATGTATGAAAGACTTTATGATGATAGAGAGTTTTGGGCAAATCTTCCATGGATTGATGGTGGCCGTGAAATCTGGAACGCCATAGCTGATAAGGATCCATTTATTCTAACTGCCCCAATGGGACCAGAGTCAGAGCTTGGTAAGCAAGATTGGATAAATAAAAATTTAACACCAGCCCCAACGCGAGTTTTTATGTCGCATGACAAATGGAAGTGGTCGGAAAGCAATCATGTGCTCATTGATGATTTCATGAAAAATATTGGCCCATGGCGAAAAAAAGGTGGCATTGGTATTCACCATAGTGATAAAAATATTGACGAAACATTGAGCGAACTTAACAAATATATAAAATTTTAAAACTATTTAAGTGTATGGAAAAACTTTTTGAAAACTGGCGTGATTTTGCTGGTCCCGAAAAACCCCTCGTTGTCGCATATTTTGGAGGGTTTAAACCCCCACATAAAGGTCACTTTGAAGTTTTGCAGGGTTACCTTGCAATGCCAGAGGTTGAAAAGGTTTATATATTGTTTGGTAGCTCAACAAGAAGCTCTGACGATGGAACTGTTGTTGTGGACGATAAAGTCTCTGTAAGGGTATGGAATTTGTTTCTTTCTGCTTTACCAGATTCGAGCAAGGTTGAACTAATCCATGGCTTTTCTGGTAATCCAATGACAAGAGCAGCAGAACTTGCTTGGGATGAAAGACTCGCTGATAAGCGATTGACAGCGGGATATAGTGCCAAGGAGCCTCAATATGGAAGTATTTTTCTAAGAGTTGTAAAAAGTGTTGAAAAAACTGTCGGACCTCCAATCGCAGAACCAGTCGCTGTTTCATCGATGTCATTTACGAAAGGCGTGTCCTCAACAAATATAAGAAATGCAATCTCACAAGGTGATATGGAGACCATTAGAAATTCCATACCAAATGGCATATCTGTTGAAAAATATGTTGACATTATAGGGAAAACGTGATATGTTATTAATAATGGAAAGTTGGAGAAAATTTGTGAACGAGGATGATAAAAAAACCTCTTATGGCATTTTGCCATATCGACAATGGCAGGGCGAGATACAGTTTTTGATGGGTGAGCCACCTCAAAAAACCTATTGGACAGTCTTTAAGGGGGGAATGGAAGAAGATGACAGAACAGAACATGATGCCGCCATTAGAGAATTTGAAGAGGAAAGCAGCTTTGTCTTTGATGGCGACATGGACCACACAAAAATATTAACAGGGGCGACCCCAAGTAAAAATTTAAAAATTTGGCTTGTTGAGATGCCCCATGTAGACCCGTCACAGTTTAATGTTGACGCGGTTATGAAAATCGTTTCAGACGATGATCAATTAAACGGCAAACCAGAGATAGTCAATGTCGATTGGCTTACTGCTGCCCAAGCATCAGCAAAAGCAGATGTTTATCAAAGACCAATGATATCTCAAGCACTGAAGATGATCACAGGCACTGAAAAAATATAATAGGAGTTTTTATGGTATGGAGTCGATTTTAGAAGCACTAGCTCAATATGGACCACTAGGATTGTGGACTGCATCATTATTATGGATGAATTGGCAGATGCGTAAAGATCAAAAGATAGCGGAAAAAGACGCTAAAGAGTTATCGCAATTTCATCAAGAAAAAATAGCTCAAGCTTTACTGGAGCAAAAAATGATGCTACAACAAGGGTTGGATGCAATGAAAGAGAAATATGCCGAAGATAGATTATTGAGAATGAAAGAAAAATAACTTGACATTTGTATATCAGTATGTTATATTGTATATACTAAACAACTATTTATAATAGGAGGACATAAATATGAAAAATTGTAAATGCTGTGAGTGCTGTGCATGTGAATGTGAAAGCTGCTGTTAATTTAGGGGGCGCAATGGATTCGACAGGGTAGAACTCGGAGGACGAGTGCAGGTAGGTAAGATACAACCTTAAAAGTTCAACTGCAATAACTGCAAACAATAATTATCATTACGAACAAGCCTTAGCTGCTTAATCGGGTGGCCGCCTGAGCCATCTAACCAAGAAAGGCAAAACAACAGATCAGTTGTAAAAATCAAACCATCTAGGGCAACAGGGCAGTAAGCTTTAGATTAAAGCTGCCTATCTTTGTTGGTTTGTGACAGAAAACTAACTAAGCCTGTGAATGACTTCAATCTAAGCTGCTGTGGACGAGGGTTCGATTCCCTCCGCCTCCACCAATTTAAAAAAAGGAAATAGAATGAAAACTGGAGATAGAATAAAAATTTACAATGTTAGAGGCGACTCTTATGAAACAGGAACTGTTATTGAAACTTTTGAAAATAGCGTAAAGTATAAACATGATAAAATACCGGGATATTTTGTATGTTTAAAAAAATTGGTTGCTCCGATTGAAGCAACCAATTAATCACAGTAATGCCAAAAACATACCCAAAGCCATCACAAGTATGACCAAGGGTATTAGGTTGGAATGATCCATTGGGTAATCTTGCCAATATAGAACATCTTG
>MDSZ01167944.1_pt1 | contig 14994 bp, 11 predicted proteins | sample 811201 | NCBI WGS metagenome assembly MDSZ01 (sample SAMN05326647, study PRJNA326480) | marine metagenome | isolation source: seawater | place: Indian Ocean: North | collected 2010
TAAATGATGTAGGTGTCAGAGGAATCTATTTAGGTAATTATGTCAGATGGGATCCTAAAGCTCAGCATGAAGAAATGATAAAAACTTATGGCTATCTTTCATCAAATTTTCATAGAACATTTGATTCATATGATCATGTTGATTGTTTTAATTACATGGGAATTCATGATGAATTGAAATTATTCAAAAATGGTTATTCAAAAGTAACTGATCATGCTTCAAGAGAAATTAGGCATGGAAGATTAACCAGAGATCAAGGTTTATCATTGGTAAAGAAATATGAGTTAGTAAAATCAGAATTTAAAAATGTTTTTAATAAATGGCTAGGTCTTGATAAGTTAGGTTTAAAATTCTTGATGGATCAGTATAGAAATTCAAATTATTTCAAAGAAGAAAGTCCTGGGAAATTTAAATTTTCAGGATGGAGTACTAAAAACTTCGGAAGTAATGAGATTATTGATTCTAAGAATAATTTAGAATACATTACTAATTCTGATTTAGTAGAAGGTTATAAAGGAGATGATATAAAATACATAACTATTGGGAAGGGTTATCCTTAGCTATAAATTGACTACAAATATATGAAAGAATCAAAATACCTCAAAAATGGACTTCACTTCCATGTAAGAAATTTATTCCCAATTTGCAGATCAATAACAGGTAAAGGGATAAGAGATACACTTGACTACTTTGAGAAGTTTAATAATGAATTTAAAAGATTAAAATTCAAAAGCGGGGAAAAAGTTTTTGATTGGGAAATTCCAGAAGAATGGGAAATAAAAGATGGTTATTTTGAACATATTGAATCTAAAAAGAAATTTGCTAATTTTAAAATCAATAATTTACATATAGTTGGTTACTCAGAGCCAGTGAATCAAATAATGTATTTAAAAGACTTAAAAAAAAGAATACATTATTCAGAAGTAAATGATTCTTATATTCCATATGTGACCAGTTATTATAAAAAATATTGGGGTTTTTGTTTATCTAAAAAAGATTTTTCAAATTTACCGGAGGGTAGATATAAGGTTTTAATAAATTCTAATTTTAAAAAAGGCAATTTAGAACTTAGTCATGCATTAATTAAAGGCAAATCAAGAAAAGAAATCCTTTTCAGTTCATATGTATGTCATCCTTCAATGGCAAATAATGAATTAAGCGGACCAGTAGTTTTAAATGCTTTGTTGGATTATGTCAAGAATACATATCCAAAAAGAAAATATAGTTATCGATTTTTAATGTTGCCTGAAACAATTGGAAGTTTGGCATATCTTTCAAAGAATATTAAAAAACTAAAGAATAATGTTATCTGTGGATTTAATTTAAGTTGTGTGGGAGATGAAAGAGCATTTTCTTATATAAATACACCCTTTAAAAATACACTTGCAGACAAAGCAATTAAAGCTGCGTTGATTGGTAAGGAAAATGTAAAAGTGTATTCTTTCCTAGATCGGGGCTCTGATGAAAGACAATTCTGTGCACCAAGAATTAGATTGCCATTAGTAACATTTTCAAGAAGTAAATTTGCAGATTATCCCGAATATCACACCAGTGCAGATAATCTAGATCTTGTAACAGAAAAAGGTTTAAAAGAATCTTTTAAAATCTTAAAGTCAATAATTGACTCATTTGAAAACGAGTTATATCCAAGTGTCAATGTATTAGGTGAACCACAACTTGGCAAAAGAGATTTATATCCGCAAATCTCTACTGTTCAAAAAAGGCACCCTGCATCAAAAAGAATGGACTTCTTGACATTTTCTGATGGAGAAACATCAATCTTTGATATTGCTAATCTAACAAATATTCCATTGGAAGAAATTATTCAAGAATACAAAACAATAAAAAGATCAAATCTTATAAATTAAAAAATTTATTTTTTATAGATATATCAGAGTTTGTTATAGTAAGAAATATTGATCTCTAATATTTATCTATAATTTGATGAGCAATATTAGAATAGAACTAAACAATGCGATAAAAGATTTAATTGAACATAGTAACATTGATAATAAAACTCTAGTAATACATTCATCATTTGCAAAACTATTGCCTCCTAATAATTTTTCAAAATGGGATGCACTATACATAATTGATAATTTAACTAAAAAAGGATTTACGATTGCTTTACCCTCTTTTACTTTCAGTTTTTGTAAATCAAAGTTTTACTCTGAACAAAATTCAATTTCTGAAACTGGCTTATATGCAGATTGGGTTTTTCATAATTTTTCAGGAGCAATTAGAACTAAAGATCCACTTTATTCGTTCGTAATAATTGGTCCACAATTAAAAGTATTTAATAGCCTAAATCCAAAAAGTTGCTGGGGTGAAGGTTCGATTTTTGAATACTTTGAATTAGTTAATGCAAAAATTCTAACTCTAGGATGTGGATTCGAGTCTGTAACTCAATTTCATCGATATGAAGAGATTCTTAAAGTACCATATCGGAAATATAAAAAATTTAGTGGAATTGCAGATTTTTCAACCTCCAAAAAAGAAGTAGAGGTAAATATGTTTGTAAGAGATCTATTCCTTGATCCTAAAAATAATATGAATCTAATTTCAAATAAAATGAAAGAGACAAAAACTTTTCATAAGGTAAATCTATTCAGAGGAGAAGGCAAAGTTATAGAAATAAAAGATTTACTCGAAGTCACTAAAAAAGAATTAAATAAAAATCAGTTTGTACTTTTAGAAAATGAAAAAGATGTAAAACTTAAATTGAGTCAATTAAAAGAAAAAAATAACCAAAAGAATTTGAAAGTAGCAATCTTAGGTTTTAATAATAATGAAATAATTTCAAAGCAATTAAAAAATCATTTTGAAAAATATATCCCTGAAAGAAATTTTGATATTTACATACCTCAATATGATCAATTTATTCAAGATATTATAAATAAGAATTCAAGTTTAAATAAACTAAATACTTTTCTAAGAATATTTTTAGTAAATTTTAATGACATTAAAAATTTAAAAAATGAAGTACAAATTGATCAATTCATTTCTGAATATATAGGCCTTATTTTAGATATACATAATCGCCATAAAGGATGGACTTTTGTGAATTTATTTCATAATAACAATGATGAATTATCTTATGAAAATACCCAAAGAAATATTTACTTTATAAATAAAATAAATAATTACCTCATAGAAAAGTTTATTGACTATAAATCTATAATTTTGATTGATCCAGTTACTGTAATTTCTAAACAAAATGCCAATATAAATAATCCTTCCCTATGGTATTTAGGCCGTATTCCATACTCTAATGAATTCACTTCTGCGATAACATATGAATGGACAAAATCAGTAATTTCTATACTAAATAAGCAAATAAGATTAATAATTCTAGATTTAGATAATACTATATGGGGTGGAGTGTTAGGAGAAGATGGGATAACAGGCATACAAATCGGTGGAGATTATCCAGGGAATGCTTTCTATGATTTTCAAAAGGAAATTATTAATTTAAGATCAAGGGGTATAGCTATTGCAATTTCTAGCAAAAATGATGAGAGGCTTGTAAATAATGCTTTTGAATCATTGAAAGAAATGCCTCTTAAAATGGACATGTTTTCTGCAAAGAGTATTGGATGGCATGAAAAAGCACTTGGAATTGCGGAAATCACTAATAAATTAAATTTAGGAATTTATTCAACCCTTTTTATAGATGATAATTTAGCAGAAATTCAGAAAGTAAAAAATCAATTCCCAGAAATTAAAGTTTTGCATCTTCCTAAAGATCCTACTAATTATGTAAATTACTTAAGAGATTTCCCTTATTTAAAAACTTTATATACCAGTAAAGAAGATTTAAATAGGATAAAAAGCTTTAAAACTCTGTCGAATATAAAAGATTTATCAAAAAATAAAGTTGATTTAAATAAATATCTTACTGGTTTAGAAATTAAAATATTCTTATCAAGATTAAACTCAAGTAACTTAAATAGAGCAACGCAACTTTGCCAAAAAACAAATCAATTCAATACAACAACAATAAGGTATACAGAAAATGAGCTCTTAGAATTAAGTAAAACAGGCTCCCAAGTAATATTAATTGGTCATAAAACAAAAGATACAGATTATGAAAATATAGGACTTATGGTCATAAATGAAAATGTAAAAGAACTCAGGGCAAATATTGTCTTATATTTACTATCCTGCAGAGTCCTGGGCAGGGGATTTGAAGATTGCTGTATAAAACTTATTTCAAATTATTATTTAAAAAAAGGATTTAAAACATTAAATGCGGAACTTATCAAAAATGAAAATAATAAACCAGTGCATAATTTATTCAAAGAAGTTGGATTTAAAAAGAAATTAAATACAAAATGGGAATTATTATTATTAAAAGAATTTGAACCACCAAAACACTTAAAAATATATAATAAATTATAAAAAAATTTAAAAATAATGCTAAATAAATTCTCAGATTTTTATATTGGTCAAATTGCAACTTTTAAGAAAGTTTTTGAAGAAAAAGATTTTAAATTATTCGAACAACTAAGTGGAGATAGTAACTCATTACATTGGGATAAAAAATATGCAAAAAAATCTTCTTTTAAAAAAATAATAGTTCCTCTTCAACTTACAACTGCCCCATTATCTAAGGTGGCAGGTATGATTTTTCCAGGCGAGCCTTCTCTATTTTTATCAAATAATGTTAAAGCCATAAAACCTGTTTTCTATTCTGAAGAAATTACTTATAGTGCTCGAATTGAGAAGATTAGCCAATCCACTAAATTATTAGGTATTAGAGTTCTTGCTATTAGAGGCAAAGAAATTGTTATTGATGCATTTATTGAAGTTAAGGTTATATGCGAAGAATGGGATCAAAAAAAGGCTATTGGAGTTAAACATTTATCTTTAAAAAAATCTGATCAAAAGTTATTAATAACAGGTGCAACAGGCGAAATTGGAAGAGCAACTTGCGTAAAACTAGCTCGTGAAGGTTTTAGATTAATAATTATTTATAGAAACAATGACGAAAAAATTAAAACCCTTCAAGAAGAATTAAATAAAATCAACAAATCGCATGAATATATTAGAGCTGATTTGAATGAAATAAATTTCAAAGAGAAACTCAAAATAGCTTTTAAAAGTATTGATCTTAGCAATGGAATTTCTGGCTTCATTCACATTGCTTCACCCCCCGTTGAGGATAAATTAGAAAATTTAGTGAAAATAAATTATACTTCATTAATAGAAATAATTGACACCATAATTCCATTTATGCTTTTAAGACATAAAGCATCAATAATATTTTTAAGTTCAATAGCAGTTTTAAGACATATAGATGGATGGCAAGACTACATAGCGGCAAAAACCATGGCAACAAGTTTTTTATCTGGTATAAATTTAAAATTTTCTAATTATGGTCTAAATTGCGCATCTATTATGCCTGGCTTAGTTCAAACAAACTATTCAAAAAAATATAGGAATAATGATGTCTCTTTACTACCAGGAGAGATTGCAGAAGAAATTTGCAAATTATTAGATGAGAAACCACCAGAACTTATCAAATTAGAGCCTAATCAAAGACAAACTGGAAATTACATAGGTGGTTTTGTTTTTAATGCCCCCTCAACTGATTCTAGTATCAAAAATAATCCCCAAAAAAGTGTTGATAATAAATCACTTAACGAAGACTTATCCATAAGAAATAAATTAAATAGTATCTTTTTTAATGTTATTAAAATAGAAGAAGAAAATTGTGGAGAAAATCTATCTATTGAAACTAATGCAAACTGGGATTCACTTTCTCATTTTCAATTAATTGCAGCTATTGAGAATGAATTTTCAATAAAGTTTAATTCAAATGAAATAAGCATTCTTACAAATTATGTTTCATTATTAAAAACAATAAGTGAAAAATGTTTAGATTAATAATTTAAGACAAATAAAAGATAATGTTAATTCCAACCAACTGTTTATATGGATAAAATTCTAATCACTTTTTCTACTGTTATATCTTCTGTTATCACTTGGTTGATTGTCCCAAAGATTAGAGATATTGGATTACGCTTCAACTTAATAGATATGCCTGAAAAGCGTAAACAGCATCGTGTTCCTATTGTAAGACTTGGAGGTATTGCAATATTCTTGGGTTTTGTTATTTCTTATATTGTATTAATTGGATTGGGGAATAATTATTTATCTTATCCATTATTAGATAAAAGAATGCAAGTGATGCTTGTAGGCGCTTCTCTTTTCTTTATTCTTGGATTGACAGACGATTTATTAAATTTATCGGCATTTAAAAGATTAATTTGTCAATTTTCTATTGCCTCTTTTATTGTTAGCCAGGGATTTATTTTCAAATCTATAAATTTATCAATTTTCAATCAATATATACCTCCATTAACATTAAGCTATGAGATCGGTTTTCTACTAACACTTTTTTGGATAGTTGCGATAACAAATGCAATAAATTGGATTGATGGACTAGATGGTCTTGCTGCCGGAATTTCGATTATCACTAGTCTTGGTTTTTTTATTGTTGGAATAATAAATCACGACTTATATTCTTGTTCTTTGAGTGGGATAGTCATTGGGAGCTGTATTGGTTTTTTAAAATATAATAAATATCCTTCAATAATTGTAATGGGAGATGGAGGCTCTTATTTTTTGGGATTTATCATCTCATTATTAGGAATTATATTTAATTACAGTTCTAACGAAGAATATAATTCAACATTATTTACAGGGACAATTTTCTTCATATTATTATTTGTGGGAGATATGGTTTTCGTTATTCTTAGAAGAATAATCTTAAATAAATCTCCATTTTTTCCTGATAGGAATCATCTTCATCACAGGCTTTTAAGTTTGGGTTTTAGTCATTCCAATACTGTTTATTTAATGTATTTAATGAATTTAATTCTCGTTATTATTGGTATAATTATTTCTATTAAGAGTTCAAATTTATTATTTAAATAAACAATTTAAACATTTATATAAAATAATTTTTTACAACTTCAATTTTCAATCTAAATACTAAACTTGTATCATTCTATATTTATTGATATAGTTTTTTTTAGATTGTTAGAACTTAATGGATGAAAAAAATAAATCTGAGGAATATGAAATCAATTTAGAAGGGGTTATTAAATTTTTAAAAAGAAATACCAAGTTTTTAGGCCTTTTTTCTGGTTTTGGACTTCTTATAACTAGTTATTTTATTATAAACTCCAAAAAAATTTGGCATGGACAATTCCAAATCGTAATAGAGAAAGATCAACCTTCATTAGTAAGAAATAACAATTCTGGAGGATCAGGTGTTCAATTATTGTTTAACCAGATTTCCAATTCTAACAGCTCACTTAAAACTGAAGTCGAAATTCTAAAAAGTCCTTTTGTTTTACTTAATATATATAGTTTCATACTTAATTTTGATCAATCCTACAAAGAAAATAATGTTCCCTTTTCTGACTGGAGAAAACAAATTGATGTTAAATTCACCGAAGGGACATCAGTTTTAAATATTACTTATCAAGACCTTAATAAACAGAATATAATTCCAGTATTGGAGGCAATTTCAAAAAAATATCAAAATTATTCAGGAAGTCAAAGGCAGAGAGATATAGAATTAAGCCTAAATTATTTTAGAAATCAAATTGATATTTTTAAAAAACAAAGCGTTTTATCTCAAAAAAAATATATTGACTTTGCAGAGAAATATAACCTTTTATATGTAGCAAGTGCTATTAATATGAATCCTCAAAGCTCAGTAAAAAATATGAATCCAATCCTTAATATTGAAAGTGCCAGAGTCAAAGAAGCCACCAAAATTAGTAGAATAAATGAACTTATAGAAAGAATAAAAAAAGATAAGGAAAGACCTGAATCATTAATTTATCTTTCCAAAATAATTAAAAACAATTTTAGTAATAAAGAAAGAAGCAACAGTAAAATAAATGAGGAAATAATGGATATAAATTCAGATTTGATCGCATTAAGAAGAATTTATAATGAAAATGATAAATCAATAGAAGATTTAAAAAAACTTAAAAAAGATTTATCAAAATTACTTTACCAAGATACCTTAGGAATTCTGAAAGCCCAAAGAGAGGATTCAGAAGCAAATCTAAAATCATTAGAAAGGCCTTTAGGAGTTATATCAAAATTTAAAGAACTTCTTAGAAATGCGGCTAAGGATGAAATTATTTTATCTAGTCTAGAAGATCAATATAGAGTTTATTCATTAGAAAGTGCTAAAAATAAAGACCCCTGGAAGTTAATTACCAACCCTACCTTAGATCCTTATCCATTGCCTGCTTATAAATTAAGAAAATTGTTATTAGGTCTAATTGCAGGTTTTTCATTAGGCTCTATGATAGCTCTCTTTAGGGAGAAAAAAGAAGATAAGATTTTCTCAGAAAAAGATATTAATCAGATTTTTAATGATGTTAAAATTAATACTTTCAAAAGATCAGAAAAAGAAAATTGGGAAGAAAATATCAACATTATGTCAATTGGATTTTTAGGTTCCATTGAAAAAAATTTAAAAGTCCTTCTACTTGATATAAAAGAAGATAGTGAAATTATATTTTTTAAAAAATTACTAAAAGATAGTTTAAAGAAAACCAATTTATCTATTACTGAATCAGTAGTAGAAGCTCTAAAAGAAAAGGAATTAATTATCTTAATTAAAGCTTCTATTTCTACAAAAAATAAACTCAATAAAATTTATAACAATTTAATAACTCAAAACAAAAAAGTAATCGGAATTATTTTTATTGATGACTAAAATAAATAATATAAATTTTAAAAATTAAATAATTTAAAATTAGAAACTAAGTTATGAAAATAAAGTTAAACAAATTTATAAGTCTTAAGCTAATTATATTAATTCAGATCTTAGCAACTTCTATATTTTCATTAACATATACCTTTGCATCAGAAGAAAAAACAAAGCCTACTATTGATTACTTAAAAAAGAATCCAAAGAATAATTTTTATATTTTAGGTCCAGGCGATCAAATAAGTCTTAAGGTTGGTGAAAATACTAATAAAATCAATTCTATATTTGTTATTAATGGTCAAGGAATAGCTAATTTAAAAAGACTTAATGACATTTATATTGAGGGTCTTACTTTAAAAGAACTAAAAATCCTACTTGATGAAGAATACTCCAAGTATGTTATTGAACCAAATGTCAAACTAGAAGTACTTAGATATAGACCTATTAGCGTCTACATTGATGGGGAAGTAGAAGAACCTGGTCAATATAATATTGATGGGGCTTTTACTTTAGCGAAAAAATATCTTAATGAAAAAGATCAAAATAGATTAGAAAACGAAGATTTCAAAAGGAATAGAGCAATATATTCTCCTGCTGATTTTATAGATGATACTTCAAGACAAATGCCCATAATTTTCCCAACTTTAATTGATTTAATAAGAGAAAGTAATGGCATTACTCCCAATGCAAATTTGAAAGAAATTAGAGTTACCAGAAAAAACAATATTTCAGAAGGGGGAGGCAGAATTACAACAAATATTAATCTCCTTGCAGTATTAAACCTTAAGGATTTAAGTCAAAACATAAGAATCCTTGATGGAGATACAATATATATACCAAAAAGTAATAATCCATCCTCATTGGATATAGCAAAAGCAATAAAATCAAATATCAATCCATCGACAATTAATGTTTATATTGGAGGAAGAGTAGAGTTACCTGGAAAATATGCAATTTCAAGGATATCAACCTTGAATGATGCGCTTGAAGTAAGTGGTGGAACTAAAGTCCTTAAAGGGTCAACAAGACTTATTAGATATAATAATGATGGTTCAGTTGATAAAAGAAAATTTAGATATAAAAAGAATGCTAAAAGAGGATCATTTAGAAATCCATATTTAAAAAATGGTGATATTGTATTTATCGGGAAAAGTGGTTTTAACATTGCAAGTGAAATAATTAATGAAGTTACTTCGCCTCTACAAGGCTTGGTATCTATTTACGGAATTTATAAAGTATTTGATTAATTATTGGATATTATTAAAGAGAATTACAAGTAATATTTATTAAAGTATTTGATTAATTATTAGATATTATTAAAGAGAATTACAAGTAATATTTATATGTTTTTAACTATAAATTAGGAACTACTATAATTTAGATAAATCATCAAGAATAAGTCTCAAAATGAATCAATATATCCTAGGTATTTCTTGTTTTTATCATGATAGTGCTGCAGCAATTATCAAGGATGGTGAAATCATTGCTGCGGCACAAGAAGAACGTTTTTCAAGAAAGAAAAATGATTCTGGCTTTCCAGAAAATGCTATAAAATTTTGTCTCAATTACGCGAAAATCAATTTTAATGAAATTGAGACTATAGTTTATTATGAAAAGCCTTTTTTAACTTTTGAAAGGTTACTAGAAACATATATAAGTATATCCCCAAACGGATTAAGATCTTTTATTGCTGCTATGCAAGTTTGGATAAAAGAAAAGCTATTTTTAAAATATGAATTAAAGAAAAGATTACTTAATATCCAAAAAAAGTATTTTAAAATAAACAACAAAAAATTACCAAAATTATTATTTTCTGAGCATCACTTATCTCATGCAGCAGCAGCTTTTTACCCTAGCAATTTTAAGAAAGCTGCAATTTTATGTATGGATGGAGTTGGAGAATGGGCAACAACATCTGCATGGATAGGGGATAAAAATAAAATAAAAAAATTATGGGAAATAAACTTTCCTCATTCTATAGGTCTTCTTTATTCAGCATTTACATATTATTGCGGATTTAAAGTTAACTCTGGAGAATATAAACTCATGGGCTTAGCTCCATATGGCAAACCAATATACAAAAAAATAATCAAAGATAATTTAATAGATATCAAAGAAGATGGAAGTTTTAGATTAGTAATGGATTATTTCCAATATCATCGTGGCTTTAGGATGACCAATAGAAAATTCCACAAATTATTTGGACATGATCCAAGGAAAAAAGATGAAGGAATTGTGCAATTCCATATGGATATAGCAGCATCAATACAATTAGTTACAGAAGAACTAGTATTGAAAATTGCTAAATCATTAAAAAAAGAGACAGGAATGGATAATCTATGTTTAGCAGGTGGTGTTGCATTAAATTGCGTAGCAAATGGAGAACTAAACAAAAATAAGGTATTTGATAATATATGGATTCAACCTGCTAGTGGAGACGCGGGTTCAGCATTGGGGGCGGCTTATGTTGGTTGGCATGCTTTTCATCAAAAAGAAAGAGAAATATTATTAACTGATAAAATGAAAGGCACATACTTAGGCCCAAATTTCCCAAATAAGGAAATTATAGATTACCTTGATTCCATAAATTCTACATTCTATTCTTTGGAGGACGAAGATTTATTTTCAAAAGTCGCTAATTTAATTGATGAAGGGAATGTTATTGGGTGGTTCAATGGAAGAATGGAATTTGGTCCGAGGGCTTTAGGAGCAAGGTCAATTATTGGAGATCCGAGAAATAAAAAGATGCAATCCGTTATGAATCTGAAGATAAAATACAGAGAAAGTTTTAGGCCATTTGCTCCATCTATCCTAGAAGAGGATGTTACAACCAAATTCAAAATTGGAATTAATAGTCCCTACATGCTATTAGTAGCTCCAATAAGAGAGGAGTTTAGAAAAACATTAACAGATAAAGAAAAAAAACTATTTGGTATTGATCAACTTAACATTCCAAGATCAACATTACCAGCTGTAACCCATGTAGACTACTCTGCCAGAATCCAGACTGTTAACGAAAAGACTAATCCAAGGTATTATAGGTTAATAAAAAAATTCAAAGATTTAACTGGTTGCCCAGTAGTTATAAATACATCATTTAATGTTAGAGGGGAACCAATAGTTTGCACACCTCAAGATGCTTATAGATGTTTTATGAGAACCGAAATGGATGTTTTAGTTTTGCAGAATCAAGTATTATTCAAAGTTGAGCAAAAAAATAAGGATATTGACGAGAGATGGATGCAAGAATTTGAACTTGATTAATCATGTTAAACACAATTAGAAAGAAAACATTGAGAGAATTTGGTTTAATGTTCTCTTTGTTATTTCCTTTATTTTTTGGGATCTTAATACCAAATATATATGGCCATGAGTATCGTGAATGGGCATTCTGGGTTGGATCAATTTTTCTAATTTTAGCTATAATAAGTCCTAAAACTCTATACCTGCCATATCAGTTATGGATGAAGTTAGGATTTATATTAGGTTATATAAACAGTAAAATAATATTCGGAATTATCTTTTATTTTGTGGTAACTCCTATAGGAATCTTAACGAGAGCCTTTAATTATGATCCATTAAATTTAAAGTTAAGTCGCAGACAAAAATCTTATAAAGAATATACTAAAGAGGATAAGATAGATTTAACGAGAATTTTTTAAAAATATGGAAGCTTTTTTTGACTTGACCAAAGATATATGGGATTTTCTCAAAGTTAGAAAGAAATATTGGTTAGCTCCTTTAATTATTACTCTAATAGTGATGGGTAGCCTAATTATATTTACCCAAGGATCTGTATTGGCTCCATTTATCTATAGTATATTTTAAATTGCATAAATACATTTCTAAAATAATATTATCTTTAATTTCTATTTTTATAGGTTTAATTTTATGCGAAATAACTGGAAGAATAATAGGATTAGGCAGTCCCATACTTTATCAAGTAGATCCATTAGTAGGCTATAGATTAAAGCCAAATCAAAAAGTTAAAAGGCTAAAAAATAATTATATAACGACGAATAATGAAGGTTTTAGGATAAGTAAAGAATACACAAATGATGGTTCAGATAATATAGTTTTTGTTGGAGACAGTGTAACTTATGGTGGCTCTTATATAAATAATTCGGAATTGTTTTCTCAATTATTTTGTGAAATCACAAAAGATAATGACTATTGTTTAAATGGAGCAATCAATTCTTGGGGATCTCAAAATATGGGGAGATTTATTGCGAATTTTAATAATTATTCAGATATAAAACCAAAAGAATTTATTTTAGTTTTACTTCCAGGTGATGAGGAAAGGAATTTAAGATCTTTCACTGATACGCCCTATTGGTCAAATAAACCTAGACAACCATCTGCGATAAATGAGATTTTAAAATTCTTTATTGAAACTAAAGTCATCCCTAATCTTCAATCGCGAAGTAAAAATGATTCTAAAATATCTCATAGTAAAAGTTTCAAATCTCTTATTGATCTTCAAAGAGAGATAGCATGGGGGGAACTTAAAACATACATATCAAAATCACAATACCCAATAAATTTAGTAATTACTCCTCCTAAAAGATGGTTTATTAATAAAGAAAAATATAGTGAAGAAATAGAGATTTATAATCAGCTAATTAATTCTATTTCTCAAGAGAAAGTTATCAAAAAATCTTGTAATTTATATAATAAATTAAAAGATAAATATAATAGCGATTTATATGTAGATGGAGTACATCTTTCTCAAAAAGGTCATAAAATATGGGCAGATTTAATTCTATCTTGTTTATCTTAAGTTTACTTAATTAAAAAAATCCATTTCTAAAAAAATTTTATAAACCATACATGCAATATATTCTCTGATATAAATATGATAATATATTCAAAATATTTAAAGAATAAAGATAAGAAATAATGATAAAAAAATGTTTATTTATTTTATCTCCTGGTTATGGTATGTTCTTGCAATCAAAAAGCATTTTGAGACAAATTAATAACAATGGATATAAGATTGATATATTATTACCTAAGCCTAAAAGTTATTTTGAATTAGAAAATAATCTGAGGAGTGTCTATAAAGAAATTGAAGTTGATAATTTAATTTTTCAAACAAATCCATTGAATAATTTATCATTCAGAAAAGATAAACATAAATACTTTAAAAAAATAATTAAAGAAAGAAATTTCATAAAACTTCTTAAAATAAGATCAATAATAGAGAGGATTTATAATAGAACAAGAATCATTTCATTAGAAAAAAGACTAATCTTTATAATTAAGTTTGGTTCAAGCATCTTAAATAAATGCTCTTTAATTAAAAAATTAAATTATGATTTTGTAATTTTCGACATTACCGAAGAAGATAAACTCTATCTCACAACTTGGATTTCAAGACTTTATACAATCCCAAGAATTTCCCTTAATCATGGTCTTGATATATATAGTTATTACAAAACTCATAAAAAATCATGGACATATAAGAAAGACTTATTAATTTTCCAATACACAGGTAAAGATTCATATTTCTACAAAAAGACTTATAACATTAAAGCAAATCAACTAAAAATAATAGGTATTACTAATCATAAAATTGATAAAAAAGCAGTAATTAAAAAAAACATCAAAATCTCTAATTCTATAAAACAGGAATTAGGTCTTTCAAAAAATACAAAATTTATTACTTTGGCATCAAGACCAGAAGATAATATAAATTATTGTTCTCCTTTTGGAAGAAAACTATATCTCAAAACCATAGGAAAATTTATTAATAATTCTGAAGATTATCACTTACTTGTTAAGTTTCATCCTAAAGAAAAAAAAGAAAACTTAAATCTTCTTTCTAAAAACTTAGAAATTGATATAAGTACCAAGAAGTTCTCAGTAACTAATCTAAGTATTATTGAATTAGCTTCAATAAGTTATTTAGGTCTGACGTATCATTCTAGTTCATGTGTTGATTTTTCTTACTTCGAAATTCCAATGTTAGAAATGACTTATCCATCAAACACCAAATATGCTTTAGAGACAATAAATTATGATAAATTTGGCAGGCCAGAATCTAGTTTCTCAACATACAATCTTGCTATAAGTGTTAAAAACCAAGAAGAATTAAGTAACTATTTAAGAAATATAAAAGAATTTTATCCAGGGTTCAAACAAAGAATTTCATTAGGTTATGAAAATTGTTTCGATATCAAATCTTTTTCAAAACTATCTCCACTTGAATTAATTGAAAGAAAAATAAATAAAGAAATAAAGTGATA
>MDSZ01004817.1_pt1 | contig 14989 bp, 12 predicted proteins | sample 811201 | NCBI WGS metagenome assembly MDSZ01 (sample SAMN05326647, study PRJNA326480) | marine metagenome | isolation source: seawater | place: Indian Ocean: North | collected 2010
GATTATAACTATCCCAAAGTTTGTAATTTATAGATAAATCATTAACGAAATAATCATCGATTCTCTCATCTTGATAAGTTCTATTTCCATTACCATAATCTCTAGCCATATCAGACCACTTTGAATTTAATACAAAACTTAGATTTTCATCACTAGGAGATTGAAAATTAGTTCTAAGATTGATTATATTTCTTGGCACTCGTACCATTTGAGCATTAGTGTAGTTTTGATTTTTATTAGGATCATCTTGTTCAGCTCCATCATATGAAGATGTATAAGTATAATTCAAATTAAAATTTAAATTATTTGACACTTTCAAACCTGACATTAATTCTAACCCTTGTGATTTTACAATTCCATCAGCGTTTTGTGTCGTGTAACTTGCGCCTGAACTATTATTATTTTTCCATCCTTCAAGAACATTCTCATACTCAATATTGAAATAAGTAAGGTCTAAACTTAAACCATAATCAACAAAATTTTTTTCGAAACCTATATCAAAACTTTTACTATTTTCTGCTTTTACAAATGGAAGGGAATTAGAATTAGCAGCATACACATAATACATTTCATAAAGAGAAGGAAATCTAAAGCCAGTACCATAAGAGGATTTTATTTTAGTTGATTTATTATCAAACAAGTATGCAAAAGTTACTCTGTGAGCTTCTTCATTGCCAGCTACTGAATTATCGTCAAATCTTGAACCAAAAGTTGCGAAAATATTTTCTGAAAATCTCTTTTGATAATCAAAATATTTTGAAGTTGTATAGAAGGACTCCACTTTTTTACCAGTCATATTTGCGTTATATCCAATTTGGTCATCCTCTCTTTCAATTCCGAAAATAATACTATTATCTAAGTCAAAGTTATAATTTCCTTTGTAGCCGTAATTGTACCTTTCTCCATAGTAATTATCTTTTACTGTGTTACCACTACCTGGTGCAGCATTATAAATACGTTTTATATAGGTTTGCGCTAAAGAAACTTCATTATTAAATTTCTCATTAAGATTGTATTCTAAAGATAAATTTGCTGAAGACTGCAAACTATCTTCCTCTTCGCTATGGGTGGCAGTGGAAGTATCTACCTCTTTATCGTATTGTTTGTTAGTGTCTGAAAATCTCAAATTACTTTTTATTTTAAAATTATTTGCCAATTCTCTGCTGTAATTTGCCACCAAAGAATTATTCTTATAACCATCTTTTTCATCGTTATGTGTCATAGCCGACATTCCCTTAGTCTGAAATTTCTCAAAACCAATATAGAAATTATTAATTTCATCTGATCCAGAGTAGCTGGCAGAATAGTTTACAGTCCCGTAGGACCCAGTGTTAATCATCGTGTTTTTTTGAGTTCCTGGTTTTCCTTTTTTTGTTGTTATATTTATTGTCCCGCCGATCGCTCCGCTCCCATAAACTGAACTTTGATTTCCTTTTAAAATTTCAACTCTTGAGATTTGACTTGTTAGAATGTGATTAAAATCAAAATCGCCTGAAACACTAGAAGGGTCTGACATTTTTACTCCATCTATGTATACAGTAGAATATCTTTTAGGCAATCCTCTCAATTGAATAGCAGAGGTAGATCCATGTCCTCCATTTTGAAAAAAATTTGCGCTAGTACTGCCTCCAGATAAAACATCTCCTAAAAAATACTCATTAGAATTCTTTAAAAATTCCTCATCAAGAACTACTACTGAGGTTCCTACAGTCGATGCTGATTGAGGTTTTTTACTTGGTGCAATGACAATTATGGGAATGTCCTCAGAAAATAATAGACTGCTTTTGAAAATGAATATTAAAAAAATTAAACTTGTTATAGTTTTTTTCAGCATTGGCTTACCTTTCTTTTATAGAACATTAAGTTCTAGTTAATAAAAGCCACTGCTAAATTTAATTGCAGAACTAGACTTTTCCTGGCCATTGTTCAACAGCGGACTATACTGGGTGGCGCTCGGACTATAACCGTTGCAGGAACAGCCAATGAATTTCACACTGATTTCCCACCATGCATTTCAGTATGAGAAAAAGGTAACTTAAAGGTAAGTGAATATCAAGAAAAAAATTAATTTATGCAATTAAATTTTCGGTTTTTTTTTCAATGTTGTTCTTTGGATCGTTTGTTGCAGCATTGTACTCTTCATCTACTCCTCCATGAGGATCTGCGTCAGGCTTTGGCATGTACGTATCTAAGTACTCTTGCTTAAGATTATTATAAATTTTGTTTCCTTCGGCATCGTTTTTTTCTGCTCTTTCAATCTCTTTCCACCTGTTTTTTGGAAATTTGATATAAAGTGCAAAACATTTTTTAATCGCTTCAATTTCTTCTGGCGGATATTGAGGCATATTTAATATAGGCTTGTTGGTTAAACATTTTGTAATTGTTTCTGGTTTAATTAAATCTAATTCTTCACACATTTTCCTCAAAGGAGTTCCATGGAAAGGAACAAAAGAGTAAATATTAGCATTGTCAGCCTCTATATGCCTATTAAGTTCAATAGTGTCAAAAGCAAGTTTTTTTGTTTCAGTTGGAAATCCAGTAATATTATTTACACTGAAAGCTACACCGTATTTGTGTGGAATTTTCAATCTCTCAATAATATCCTTATTTTTCCATCTACGGTCTAAAATCTTGGCTCTAAATTCTTCATTGCCATGTTCCACTCCAAAAGATATTCTGTGTAAACCTACTTTTGACAATTTACTTATATTGTCATCATTTACAGTCTCAGGTCTTGTTTGCATCCAGAAAGGTAAATTTATTTCTTTATACATTTCGCAGAATGCGTCTAATTCTTTTTTGTTCATAGCTAGAAATGTGTCAGCCCAAAAATAGTTGTATTCCACTTTATGTATTTCTTTAAAATACTTTAATTCCTTATAAACTAAATCAATTCTTTTTTTTCTGAAAAAACTATGTCCTAAGCCTTTATATAATTTCATTTGATCCGGTGAATTACAAAATTTACAAGTGTAAGGACATCCTCTGATTGTTTCAATTGGATACATCTTATAAACCTTTCCTGCCATGGGTCTATAAAGTCTAGCTTCTTCAAAGAGTGATGTATCTATCATCGGATTATTATTTATGTCGACTGGTTTTGTTATTTCATTTTTTTCAATCTCTCCATCCTTTTTTTTTACCCATAGATTGGTAACTCCAAAAAAATTTTGATTTTTTTTTACTCTTTCACAAACATCTACTAATGCTACTTCGCCTTCACCAACACAAATCATGTCAACTAAATCGTATTTAATGCATATTTCAGGAGCAAAAGTTGGAAAAACTCCTCCTGCCAATACTGGGGTATTATTTTCTTTTTTAAAATCTTTAAGCTCATCAAGAATTCTCATACCCAGTTCCCACATATCCTCTGTTGAAGAAAGTATAAAGATATCTGGTTTATAGTCTTCTACAAGTTCTTTTAAATCTTTTTTCCAACTTGTGTCTTTAATTCTTAAACCTTTCTTATCCATTTCCTTTTGATAGGGAACTACGTTCAAGGCTTGTTCTTTTGATCCATCAGAGTCGATTCCGTGATCAGTCGCATAATAAGTCGTATCAAAAATTTTGGTCTGATGACCCTCTTTTTTTAAAATTGCTGAAAACAAAGCAATAGCTGGAGGTAACATGTTCATACCAAAAGTATTTGGGTACAAAAATAAAACTTTAATTCCTTTATCCATTTAAAAATATCTTTCTAATGTTTTAGTAAATTTTTTTATATTGCTCATCCTTTTTACACATTTTTCAGCATAATAATAGCATTCTTTAATGAATATCTCAGAGTTTGTTTTGGCGTCAATATTGCGCATTATAACATTTATGTAATCTGGTCTATTAAGAATAAACAATATTGCAACATAAATTTTTAAACTATTGATATCAATTAGATCCTGTTTAAAACGTTTTAAGACTTCTTCAGGAGCAAGTAAGAAAAGAGAATCAGCAACTTGGATCTGCCCATAATCTCTTGTAAGGTTATGCCTCTCCCACCTTACTAGTCTTAAAAAATCAATAAATTCAAATTTTTTTTCCTCAAGTAAATTTTTAATTTCCTCAAACATCGATTGATTTTTATGTATTTCACTAAAATAACTTTCAACAACTATGCCAAAAATATTTGAAAGAGTTTTAGGTCCTCCTTTTAAAATATCTAACTCCCCACCTTCAGTATCAATTTTAATAAAATGAGGAAAATTTTCTTCACTAAAAACGGTATCTAGGGTCGTCAATTTAATTGTATTTTTTTTTAATAATTCAAATCTTTCTGGATTAGGAAATCTCTTTAAATAGTCAATGTTTAACTCCTTTGTGCTTGAACATTCAGATTTTCTTGTTTCAAAAAAAATACTATCTGAGCTAATATTAGACCCAAAACCTTCATTAATGATTTGATATTCTTTATTTTTAATTTCTTTACGAGAGTTCTCATGTGGTTCTGACATAATTAAATGTAAATTTTTAATATGCGGCTTCCATACTTCCTGTAAGCCCTCCAATCCACCTGCTGCACCAATATCTAAAACTATAATTTTATTTTTACCTAATATTTTTTTAAGAATTCTATCTTTTTTTTTTTCATTGCTGCTTTTATATATTTGAAGTATTTTTTTTAAAATTTTTTTTATCATCTTTATCTCTAAATATAATTAAAAATATTATTTTTTTTCCAACCAAATTTTAATCCATTAGATTTTTTTATCATTTTATAGCTATATATATTATCATCTAATTTAATAACTTTAAAACCTGGCCATATTTTTTCGTTGTACGTTTCTAAAATAGGGTTTCCAGTAATATGGAAAACTTGCATTCCACGACTAACCAGTTCAAATATTCCATACGTTTCACCAAAAAAAATTGATGAATCATTATTTTCCCTGGAAAAACTAAGTTTATAGTTTTTTTTAATTTCATTTATTTCATTAATAAATTCAATATGTTTGGCTGAGTTTTTCATATAGGGGTGATTTTGAGTTTTGTAGAAACTAAAGTTATTATTTTTTTTCTTTTTAATTAATTTGATAAAGTTTTCCAGATATATTTTTTTATCGTTTATAATATATGGAATAAATATTTTTTTACTTAAAAGCTGAATCGGTTTTTTTTTATAAGATATAGAATGGATTATTTTCACCCTGCTTTTAGGCCAATTAAAATATTTTATTAAATGTAATTTTTCTTGATTACTATGAACTAATAGCATATTTGGTGAACCATCTCTGAACAAATTATGCAAAGGCATTGGCTGTGATACTGCCGTGTATCCAATTGTTTTTATATTTTTTTTTTTGGCTTCGTCAAAAATTAAGTTTTGGAAGGGCTGAGACTCATATGGTGTGATTATTGATTTAATTTTTTTTTGATGAAGTAAATTTTTAAGGCTTTTATTAACAATCTCAGCGAAACTTGATTGGTAAGATGTAAAATGAAAAAATTTTTTAAATGAAAAATTATATTTAATAAGGTTTTCAAATAATTTTTTTATTAAGTAAATTATATTAAATTTTATTATTTTCTTTTTTTCATACAAAATTGTTATATTTTTACCAATTTTTTTTGGTAGCTCATTATCCTGATACAATAAAAACCAAAGAGTATTTTTTTTTAAATTTGAACTTGCGCCGAGTTTTCTATCACTAAATACTCCAGTTTTGTTGAAATTTTTTTTTAAAGCCCATGTAAGAATAATATTTTCATAATTTTTTTTTATAGAGATTTTCGCTATTTTTAATTTTAAAGCTGCTCTGATTACCGATTGCAACAAGATGTTTTAGTATTATTATACACGTATTTAGTAGATTATTTTTTCTTAAAAGCTTAATTAATACTTCTCTACCAGGAGATTGCTGCTGCGGTGACAAATAACAAAACGAACTTGAGCTTGTGTTGATGCCTTGGGATTTAATTTCTTTTAGGTAAGTTTTAGCTTGCTTGATTAATTTAATTTGTTGTTCTCTTATTTGCATTGAAATTCAGATGATTTGTAGAGGACTAAACAACTGTACAACGATCACAAGGATTTATTTTTTTTCTTTGAGAAGATAAATGATTGTGCCTGAGCTCTTTATATTTTTCGGAATTCCACAATTTTGAGATATTTAATTTTTTTAAGTTTCCAGGAGATAAAATTGATCTATAGTCTACCTCACAAGGATTAGCTTTTCCATCCCACCAAATATACAGTCTTCTCCAAAGCTCAGAACACGGTTTTAGTATTTCGTTACTCCTCATTTTATAAACGTTTTCCCATTGACAATAATCAACAAAAGCTACTTGATCGACAAGTTCTGACCATAATTTCTTCATTTCTGTAAAATTTTGTTGATCATTAATTTTTACTCCAGATACTCTTGTTATAATTTTGGATCTTGCGTAATGTTTTTCTCTAATCCTTTTAAAGTTTTGAATATTTTTTAATACTTTTTCTAATTTTCCATTTACTCTAATTTTGCTATAAAGATCTGAGTCTGCTGCATCAGCAGAAAAAACTATTGTTCTTACACCACTCGATAAAATAGCATGACACTTTCTTTCAGTAAGGACTGATGCATTGGTATTTATTTTCAAATTTAAAAATTTTCCTCTGGTATATTCTAACATTTTAATTATATTTGGAGCTACTAATGGATCTCCTCTAGAGGCTAAAGAAATAAATTCAACTTTATCTTTTACTTCATCAATGACATATTTAAAAAAATCTAACTTCATTTTACCCATATATCCATTAGATCTTTTAGTAAAATCTTTATTGGTTTGAAAACAAAAAACACAGCGATAATTACAAAAGGATGTCGGTTCAATTTGTAAATATGGCGGATAATCATCTACTTGGTAAGTTTCGGGAAATATATCATACCTATACCTGTGGAAAAGATATTTTGGAATATCATTTTCATCAATTAGTTTTAATTCATTTAAAATATTTGGTGTTAGTTTAAATATACTTTTTTTGTTTAAATTAGTTTTAAAAAGATCATCTCCGACAATATTTAAAATTTTTATTTGATAATTGTTCAACTTACTTAAAATTTTTTTGTCATAAAGTTTCCTTTTAATTTTTTTAAGTATATTTACTTCTGATTCATTTTTTGAAACATAAAGATTTATAAAGCTTTTTTGTTTATCGTAAGTTTTTATATTACTCTTGCTCATTTCAATTATATTTTTTTATCCAATATTCAGCTAACGGCACTTGCCACTCATAATCAAGATCAAATCCAGCCTCTGATTTAATTGGTGCAATTTTTTTTCCCATCCATTTTTGAGGCAATAAACCTCTTTTCATATTTTTTAGACATTTAGGTCTTACAACTGAAACTGACATATCCGCATAATATACATCACCTTGTGAGTCTCTGTCACAATTAAGAGTTTTCGGATTGCCAAAAGTTTTAAAGGGCACAAATGGCTTTAAAGTACCATCTTTCATAAGTTTACGAGCTCTTAAAGGACTCCACATGTTATAAACAGAAGTAGAAACTGCAGAGTCAAATTTTTTATTAGATTTCAAAATTTTTATCCCTCGATCGATTAATTTATGAGATATCGTAGCAACATTTGCAAATAAAAGGACTAATAACTCTAATTTTTTTCCTTCCTTTTCAAGATCATCTTTAATTTCATAATATCCATGACGAAATACATCTTCACCTAAGGCAGATTGAGTACATAACTTTTTGGGTCGATTAATGATATTACAATTGTATTTTTTTGAAATTTTTTTAATTTTTGAACAATCAGTTGAAACATAAATTTTTTTTACAAATGAAGATTTTTTGGCAGCTATTAAAGAATATTCACACAAGCTTTTTCCTAAAATTTTTTTGATATTTTTATTCTTATATCCTTTGCTACCAGATCTACCAATTAATAAAGCACAAATCATATTTTACTGTATTTTATCAAGTTCATTAAAGAAAGTAGACATTTGAGATCTTGATCCATAAGTTATCCTAATTGAATTTTTAAGAACATTAAATCCTTTAGAATACTTTGATTTAATCAATATTTTTCTATGTTTTAATTTTTTTACTATATTTTTTACCTTGTTTCCTTTTTCAAAGAAAATGTGAAAAAAATTTGCATTAGTTAGTTTAAATTTTAATTGTCTCTTAGCACACTCTCGTCCTACAAAATTTTTTGATTTTTTAATTTCCTGTAAATAATTTTCTAATATCTTTTTATTCTTAAAAAAAAACTCACATATTTTTATTGATGGACCAGTGATATCAAATATAGGTTTTACAGCATCTAATATTATTTTTATCTGAGGATTGCTTATAACATAACCTAATCTGAGTCCTGCAATACCTATAGACTTAGATAAAGATTTCAATACGATTAAGTATTTATATTTTTTTACTAAATTAGAGCAGCTCTTTTGGTTTGTAAAATCAATATAAGCTTCGTCAATAACAATATGTATTTTTTGTTTATTTGCTTTTTTAATTATATTAATCAATGAATGGTACTTAATAATATTTCCACTTGGTTGATTTGGATTAGCTAGATAAATAAAAGAACAATTTTTTATAATATCTTTAGATATTATATTTTCTTCAAATTTTGACTCAGAGATATTTTTAATTTTATATTTATAGATACTAGAGTAAACACTTATCATTCCATAGGTTGGAAATATTGATACTATTTTTTTCTTTTTTTTATTAAAAACCTCAAACAAATACTTAAGCGCTGTATCGGAACCAGCCACTAGAGTAATAAATTTTTCATTGATTTTTTCTTTTTTTGAAATCAATTTTATTAGACTTTTGTTAGATGGTGGGTAAGATTGTATCAATTCACTAGTTATAATCTTTTTTATATTTTCTATTTCTTTTGTTTTAAAGGGTATAACTCTTTCGTTAGCGTCTAGTCTGAGGTAATTAGATCTATCAAAATCGTATTGTGATGTTCTTGAAATCTTTTTTAAATGATTGAGGTACATTAATTTTTCACTTTTTTTTTATAAGTTGTTTTACACCCGCCTCAAGATTTATATTATTTCTAAAAATATAGTTTAATCCTTGATTAATTTTAAAAATTTTTGGATTTTTAGCATAATGTCCAGCATATTTTTTTGGATTATATTTTACATTAAATTGTTTACCAAACAGTTTTGAAATTATTTTAAATAATTCAGTTATCCTATACGATTTATTTCCAACAATATTTACATATTTATTTTTATATTTATCAGAAATCATATTTGCAGAAGCTTTGGCTGCATCGGAAACATGAATGTATCTTCTGACAGCATTTTTTTTTCCTATATAAATTATATTTTTACCATTTCTAGCACTTTTAATAATTCTATTAACTCCATTGTCTGGCCCAGATCTGGATCCATAGAGAGAACCGTACCTCAAAATAGTAAAATTTAAGTTATATCTTTTTTTATATTCTTCAATGTAATCCTCAGCGGCTCTTTTACTGCATTTATAAAAACCACCCTGAATGCTTGTTGAATAGATGCTACTTGCATAAATTACTCTTTTAATTTTCTTTTTTTTAGCTAACTCCAAAATATTTACTGTTCCCAAAATATTATTTTTCACTGTTTCTAGGGGTTTAAATAATGCTTCGTCCAAACTAGCTAAAGCTGCGAAATGAAATATGTAATCAACTTTATGCATTACTTTACTAAGTTTCTTGAAATCTAAAATATTTCCTTTAATAAATTTTTGATTTTTTCGAATCCATTTAGCTTTTTTAATATCAAAGATTTTAACATAATGGCCCCTTTTGGTTAACTCATCTGCCACGTGAGAACCCAAAAATCCACTTCCTCCTGTAATCAGAATTTTCATGCTTTTACAAATTCGAATAAACGTACATAAGGCATTTTAAAACCAATTAGATAAAACAAATACTTAGCAAATGGGAGATATTTAATCATAGTACTAATAATCTTACTTCTATTTAATTCATTTTCATAATCATCGATATAAATTTCTTGATATTTTAATCCATTATTTTCAGCAATTGATATGATTTCTGAATTTTTATACTTAAAGCCCCATATGTACTTGTAAAAAGAAATTTTATTATTCAGTAATCTGTAAATTAAGAAAATTATTTCTGACTCCACTCGTAGATAGTATTTATCGTAAATAAGACTTGAAAAAGTATCAGAACTTCCTCCAATATCCAAATAAAGTTTACCATCTTTTTTTAAACTTTTATTTACATTTTTAAAAAAAATATTCATTTTTTTTTTATTGAATGTATAAGCAACGCTTAAGCAAATTATATTATGATATTTTTTATTCAAATTTTTTTTTAATATATCTAATTTTTTATATTTATATTTACCAAAAATTTTTCTAAGAAATTTATAAGAATCAGGTATCTTTAAATCTGAACAGTCGACCTTAAAATTTTTTTTTATAAGCAATAATTCATTTATCCCCAATCCACTGCCAACAGATAGAGTTTGGTGATTTTTATTAATTTTTTTTTGGAGTATTCTATTCCAAATCTTTCTGTGATTAGATAAATATCTTTTAAAGAAATTTTTTTTGCTTAAAAAATAATTACTGTATTTATACGAACCCAGGAGTTTTTCGTGATCTTCAAATGTTTTGATTTTAAACTCTTTAAACCTTTCGCTTCCATTTTTTTTCAGTTTAAATTGTGTCCACTCTCTCATTTTTTTTTTTTCCAAATTTGGTTAAATATATTTTTGTTTTCTTCAGATTGATTTATTATTTTAGATTGCTCTGTAGCAATAAGTTCAAAATTGAAGTTTTTCAGTAAAGTCGATATTTTTTCTTTTTGAGAAATAAACCTCATGTCAACTTCAACGAGGATACTGATTGCATCTTTTAAAAAGTTTTTCATTCCTAATAAAATTAAATGCTCAATACCATCAACATCAATTTTCAAATACTTTGGTTGTTTTAATTGAAATGATTTAATTAAATCATATCCTGAAATTCCTAAAGTTTTATACTTAAAAATTGTTTCTAAATTCTTCCCATCATGTTTATAATTTTCTGAAAAAGATGAAATAGATCCACCTATCTCTATATTCGACATATTAAAATCTGAAATTTTTGTAACTTCTGATAAACTAATTGGCAAAATAGTAATCTTGTCATTTAATTTATTGATGTTAATATTTTTAGCTAAAACTTCTAAATTAAATACTGAAGGTTCAAAAGAAAATACATCGGAGTTCATCTCTTTAGCAGCAAATATGGAATATAGTCCAACATTAGCTCCAATATCCCAAAATATACTTTTATTTTCGAATTCACTAATCCATTTTATGGTCTCAGGTTCTTTTGATAAAAAAGTTTTTGCTCTAAAATATGTGAGCGCATTTGGAGTATAAAAAGAGTATTCTTTATTTTTAAAAAACACCTTGAATGTTCTTAAATTAACTTTTTTAGAAATTTCAAAAAAAATAAATCTTCCAAGTTTGCTTTTAAAAAAAGGACTTATTAAATAATCTAATAATTTGCTTATTATTAATTTAGTAATTTTTTTTAAATAATTCATTTTTTATATAGCCTGAGAGAACAACTTTGAAATATTTTGATTTGTTTGATCCTGGTAAATAAATTTATTAAAATAAATATTATTACTTTTTTGAATAGTTTTAATACATTGAATTAAGCTTTTCTTAGAATTAACATAATAAATTGGTGAATTTTTTTTACTCACATTTTTTTCAGCTAAGCAATGTCTATATCTTCTCCATCTATCAAATAATATAACTGGCCTGCGTGAATTTAGAGAGTCTTCTATTACTGTTGAAGAAAAACTAATTGTCATTGAAACTTTGCTTAACACTGACTGAATCTTTTCTTGTGTAAATGATAAATACTTAAACATTTTTTTTAAAGAAAAAAAACAATGGGATGCAGCTGGGTGAAGTTTAACATAAATCTTTAAATTTGAATTCTGTGAAATCAAATTCAGATACTTTAGATTTTCAATAAATTCATAATACATATCCGTGCCTAAATACTGAATACTTTCAAAATCTTTTAAAGTTACAGCATACAAAATGTTATTTTTATGAATTTTATTTTTAAAATTTTCGCTAAATATTAAATTTCCACTAGGGAACATATTTTTAAATTTTCTATATTTTAAAAAACGGTCTGAAATTTTCGATTGTGACGCCATAAAATCAGTTTTTTCATGTGTTACTGCTTCAGATATAATATTCTTAAACTTACTGTCATATCTGTTAAATGGTTTGCTCAATGTACCGTGAGGAATACAAATAGTTTTTAAACTATGTTTAATAGCTGAGTCTAAATAATATCCATAAATTCCTTTAGTAACATTGCTAGCAACCAAAGATATATTGTTTTTTTCAAATAATTTATCAATAGCTTTCGACTTTTCAATCAAGTTAACAAAGTTGTGCATCTCTTGCTCTTTTCTATAATTTAAAAGTTTTGATAAATTATACTTTCCATAATTAAACCTAATATTTGGAATGTTTATTTTTTTTTTTTTTATTTTTTTTTTTTTTAACTTTATAAATGTGACGTTTAAAAAGTTAAGTACTTTTTTTTTCCAAAAGTTTAAATTATCTACATCAGGAGTTAAGATGTTAATATTTTTGATTTTGAGAAATTTTATAATTCTTGAAAAATTATAACCTATATTTGTTAAGAAAATTAATTTTTTAGAATTATCTATATTGGAGTCTTCAAAAAAGTACTTAAAGTGAAAACTTTTTAATGGAAGTTTAATCTTTTTTGAACCAACTACTTTAATTTTAATTTTTTTTATAAGGTTAATTATCAAATCAGAAATGAAATAATTATTTTTTGAGAATTGGTCCTCATAAGAATTCCAGCCAGATACTAATATTTTTTTTATTTTAAATTTACGCTCTACTTGGTTTATTAATTCAATTAAAAACATTATAGAATTCAATCTAAAACGCATAACAGCAATGTATTCTTTTTGTTGGCTACGAGTTCTTAAATCACCATATTTAAGTTTTTTTATTAAATTATCTGAATAAATTAAACTTTTTTTGTGGAAATTATTTTTAATTAGACTTAATGGATTTATAAATTTTAATTTTTTTTCCAAACAATAAATTTGGACAGATAAATCTACGGGAAGACAAATGATGTCTTTCTCATTACTATTTTTAAGGATAAATTTTAGCTCGTCAATGCTTTGAGCTACGCAAATAAGTTTTGACATAGAATTTTAAGTAATCAAAATCTTTATAATTATCTAAATCCAAAGCTTCATCGTCTCCGACTTCAAAAAAAAATGGTTTGTTGCCGATTCTACACTTTTTTCTCATAAGTGCTTTTCTTCTTATACCATATAGGCCAGTAGTTTCAGATACAATCGGTATAGCATCTTGACTTCTCGGCAGCACTTTAGGATTATAGTTTACAGGTTTATTTTTGAACCAAAACCAATTATATATTGATTTTGTTGTTAATATTGAGTCATAAGCTCTATTTTTTTTTAAAAATTTTATACACTTATTAATCGTGCTGACTTTAAGTAATGGTGCAGTAACAAATATTTGAAAATAAATATCTGCATATATTTTATTTGCATGATAATTTAATAAATCATTACCATTTGCATTTTTTTTTGCCAATTTTGGCAGCCTTTTAATAAAAGTAAATTTTCTATTTTTACAATATCTTTCGACCTCCCTGCTATTAGAGTCTATATAAACTTCATCAAAATCACATTTATTCAATTTATCAAGGATATATCTATATAATGGTTTTTTATTAATTTTAATAAAGTTTTTGTTTTTAACTCTTTGGCTTTTTGCTTTTATTGGAACTATAGCAACTATTTTATTTTTTTTTATCTTCATATACTGTATTTTTCAGAATTTTTTGATTGGTCAAATTTTATAGACCATTCTATTGTTTTTTTTAATCCTTCATTAAACTCAACTCTTTTTTTCCATTTTAAATTTTTCCTAATTTTCTTACTATTGCAAATAAGCCTTCCGACCTCACTACCACTAGGTCTAATTCTTTTTTTGTCAATTTTTACCTGTAGATTTGTATTAGTTAATTTTTTTATATTTTGAACTAAATCACTTATTGATATATCTTGGTTACTTCCCACATTGAATACTTCCCCAAAAAAATTTTTTTTTCTTGCGATATTTAAAAATGCTTGACAGGTATCTGAAACATACAAAAAATCTCTTTTGGGTTTCAAGTTTCCTAATCTTATTATATTGCTGTTCAAGCATTGGGAAATTATTGTGGGTATTATTGCTCTTTGTGATTGTCTTGGGCCATACGTATTAAAAGGTCTTAATATTTTAACAGGGAGTTTGAAAGATCTAAAATAGCTAATAGCTAATTGATCAGCTGCAATTTTTGAAGCAGAGTAAGGAGATTGACCTACTAAAGGATGTTTTTCATCTATTGGAGAATATTGTGCAGAGCCATAAACTTCACTTGTAGATGTCATAATAAGCTGCTCTATGTTACTTCTTTTTGCATTCTCTAAAATATTGTATGCTCCATCAACATTTGTTTTTAAATAAGAGAGAGGTGAGGAATAAGAGTAAGGAATTCCAATTAATGCTGCCAAATGAAAGACTATATCTTTATTTTTAACAACTTTATTAACAGAGTTATAGTCTCTGATATCTCCTAATACGATATTTATATCTTTTTTATATTTTGAGTTTTCTAACCATCCGCAAGAATTTTCAGAATTGTAGATATCAAATGCAGTAACATTATACCCTTTTTGAACGCAAAGCTCTGCTAAGTGAGATCCAATAAAACCAGCGGCACCTGTAATCAATATTTTTTTACTCATAATAAGTTGATTTAAGAATTTTATTTTTTCCCCATTTATTTTGATACATAACATTTGCATATTTAAGACTCTTACTTGGTAGGTTTCCTTTTTTAAGGTGAGAAAGAAGATGACTTGTATATTCTTCAATCCTTTCACTACCTTTTTTGTCTAAAAAAGAGTCGTATAATTTAATTTGATTAGACCA
>MDSZ01147267.1_pt1 | contig 14989 bp, 18 predicted proteins | sample 811201 | NCBI WGS metagenome assembly MDSZ01 (sample SAMN05326647, study PRJNA326480) | marine metagenome | isolation source: seawater | place: Indian Ocean: North | collected 2010
CGTTGTGTGTACCAGGGATGTGGTGGTTGGGTCCACCGCTTGCCACTGTGGCGTGCACCAACATCGCCATTGCGGAGTGTTTCCCGGGAGCTGCGTTACCTACACCGTAATAAATGCACATATTCATTTTAGTATATTATCCTGAGCAGGATGTAAAAAGGCTCATGGCGTTGTGGCGCAGTGGTAGCGCATTGGTCTCATAATCCAAAGGTCTCAGGATCGAACCCTGACATCGCCTTTTTTTTCCGCGTTAGTCCAGTTGGCTAGGATATATCACTTTCACTGATAAGACTCGGGTTCGAATCCCGGACGCGGAACAGCATGATGCCCGAGTTTGGTCTAAGGGGAGGCACTTAAGATGCCCTGGTTAATTCCGCATGGGTTCGAATCCCATTCATGCTATCACCCCTATGGCGCAATGGACAACGCGTTCGACTTCTAATCGAAAGATTGCAGGTTCAAGTCCTGCTGGGGGTGCGCTCCGTTAGTGTAGGCGGTTAGCACGTGGGCCTTTGAAGCCCGAATCCTGGGTTCGACTCCCAGACGGAGCAAACGCCCTGAGTAAGGCGTTAAAAGACTTCATTAAACACAGGCGCTGTGGTGCAGAGGAAGCACATTGGTCTCATAATCCAAAGGTCTCAGGATCAAAACCTGATGGCGCCTAATAAAACATTTTCAGCTACAACGTGTAAAACTTTTTGCATGAACGGCATTGTCAGTTCGAATCTGACTGTAGCTCTTTCGCCCTGAGTAAGGCGTAAAAAGGCTCTTTCCGCTCACACACACATTTTTTGTTTCTTTCCACAGTGATTTAATTTTTTTTAATGCTTGGTTAGCTCAGTTGGCTAGAGCGTGCGACTGTTAATCGCGAGGCCACTGGTTCGACTCCAGTACCGAGCGACTCACCTCTTCCGGGTGGCGCCGTGTTGAACAGGCGTGCAAGTTCGACTCTTGCAGGAGGTTCTTTACTGCATGCACAAAAAAACAATAGGAATTCAATCAGGGCCGCCGAAAGGCTCAACCCCTGAAAACAGGCCAGGGCGGGCAGCACGCTCTTCCCCTGATAAAGCATTGTTCAATGTGTTGAATAAACACGGTGCGAGCCGCTGCGTGTAGTGAGAGGATCTATAGCTCAGTGGTAGAGCTAGTTTTTTACAAAACGAGGTCGTCGGTTCAAATCCGGCTGGATCCTAATGATGGTTGGTGTAATAAACACACTGCGAGTGAGAGGTCAAAGGTTCAAATCCTTTATCAGCTGCACGCTGATTGGCACAGTGGGAGCGCGCTCGCCAAAATGCAGAGATGTTGGTGAAACTCCAGCACCATCAACCTCCGAAACGAGGTAAAACTATTCTTTTCGCCACTTTGCCCGAGTGGTCTAAGGTACGTTCATTGTATATTACGATTTATAAAGCTGATTTGTTCAAACACTCACCATTTCTCTTTTCCTTTACTTTCAGGGGGAGGACTTAAGATCCTTTGTACATAACAGTACGCATGGGTTCGAACCCCATAGGTGGCATTTATTTTTAGCTCTATACGCGAGAGGTTCAGCGGGTGGTCATATGAATCACTGTTTACATAGGTTCGAATCCTATTGGAGCTTTATCAGTCTGTTTGTGTAAAAGAAGCACGCCGGTCTTTTTGAACCGGAAGCACGGGGGCAGTACCCGTACAGACTTTCGTCCCACACGACGCTAAACTGTGCCCCTCCCAATTAGTATAAACGGCAAGTATATATGGTTTTCACCCATAAGAACCGGGATCGATACCCGGATTGGGAATCCCAAGCGCTTTAGTGCAACGGTAGCACACCGGTACAAAATCAATCACCGGAGATGCAAGTTCGAATCTTGCAAGCGCTTTGGTGCATTCGTTCAACCTCATTCTTCCAACATTTCACAAAGAAATGACAAGAGTGTTTGCACCTATACTTTTTTCTAGAATCACACCTGGTGGTGTACATTTTGGTTCAATTCCAAATGGTTCTTTCAAATCGATGCAGCTAATGACTATGGCGATTATTGATACTGTAAATCATATAATTATAGATTATGTTATTTATTATGCGAATAACATTATACGACTACAAACAAATAACCATGGCCTCTTACGCCGAAAAGCAATTGTTTAAGACCCGTTTCTGGAAGCACATTTGGGACCTTGACCCAGAAAGTCTACGCGAGTTACTTGATGAAGGAAACCCAATTGGCCATGTCAACTTTCCGTTTCGCGTGCCCAGTGACCACGGGTATGTGTTCCACACCGCATATAAAGGAAACAAGTGCTATAGTTATGACGACCACGACAAATCAACGTCAGAGTTCCGAAATGAAGCTATCGAAAACTATATCAACAGTTATGGAAAATGCGCTTGCAGAATTCTTTGGGATATGCATATTGATTTAGAAAAATATGATGAGGTAACTGAGATGTATTTGCCCAACGGCGTGAGAATTGACGATAAAAGTGCATTAGATGAGACTTTTTTGGTACTCATAGAACACGGTGCCGACCTTTACACTTGTTATTCACCGCCAATAAAAGTTCGTGTTAATCGTGCTAATTGCATGTATATTGAAATATATAACATTGCAGGTATGAATATATGGACATATGATCATACGTATGAAAAAATTCGTGAATTGACCCATAAGTGTTTGGCGGCCAGCTCAATGATAACACGTGAGCATTATCTGTTAATGCTGTTTCGCTACCCAGAAAGTTTCAATCGTTTTGTGGACGAGTTTCCGCGACAAGAAGGTGACGTTTTCGATCTTCTCCTAGAAACAAAGAACAAATCTCTCGTAGAAATACTCTGGAAAATGCGTCTAGTCAAACTCGACCCAGAAAGATGGCCGAACCCAAAATTAAATCGTTTTGTTGTTATATCGGTCGAGGGCCTTGATGGCGTGTCTGTTGAGGAGCTACAAGCTATGTACGAGGGCCATCCCAAGAATATAAACCCTCATGACATTGATCTTGCACTTTCTGACCGCCCGGCAAAGAAAGCAAAGTCGGACCTTTAGATGTTAAAAGAACCAGAAAGGGAATCATTTAAATCATTTAAGTTACGACTATATTCTATTTCATTATTCATACATACATCAACTACAACATGTCTTCAGCATCCGCTTCACCCAGTGTCGTGTGCACTTCCAACATGAAAGAGACGCATACGAGCGTCCCAAGTGTCCCTGTGGCATCCAAATTCGATTCCGGTCATGCGGGCGGCGCTTCCAGAACGCAGTCGTCCCCAAAAGAGGAGGTGTACTACTTTTGGCGTAACGGCGAGTGGTTCTTTCGGACCCGGGACTGTGTACCCAATCCCGAAGATATTGTTCTCCGTGTGGAGCATCCCAAGAACAAAGCCATACGAGGCGCCCTCGAAAAGCTTCAGCAGGACATTCCGGCCAAGCGCGTGACCACTGAATACCTCATGGAGGGCATTCACAAGTGGATTGACGAAAAGCGCGGGGGTGTCGTTGATTCCGAACAAGAGGAAGCATTTGTCAAATACGTTTGGCATCACATGCGCCAAAAGCAGCGCGATACAGCCGCCGCCATCGCCGCAGAAAAACTTCAGCGGGGGTTGGACAGAGCCAAAGAACAATTGACTGCACATTACGCCGAGTTCCCGGACGAAAGCAAGACCGACGAGGAACTCGTGACCATGTTTCACGAACTGCAAAAACATTGGCCTGCCGTCGTCTCGTCGGAACAGAGGCGCATTGCTTCCAAAAAACGACACGAAAAGGAAGAGCGTCTCATTCACGAGAAATTTTGCGGTGATCGCGAGGCGTACAACTGTTGGAAAGCTCTCAATGAAAAAGTGTCGCTCGGTTACGTTCGCGACGTGTCCCCCCAACTTCTTATAGAATTTGCCAACTGGTTCCAGGAGAATCCCGACTTTTTGTACCCAGGCAGCAAGGATATTTCTGTGTCGAGTGCCAGTCACCGTATTCAGAAAGTACTGTCCATGCATGATATCTTTCCCGAAAAACAACGGGCCATCGCCTATAGCTTTGACATTTCCAAAGGACAAATGTTGTCTGCAATTTCAGACTGTATGGACAATTTGGTGGCCGCAAACGCCAAAATCACACTTAAATTCGGCCGCTCACCCAAGGAATTTACCATGACGGACAAGTATCCACTACTAAACATGCACAATTGCAGGCGTCTTCTACATGGCGATACATACTCTATAGTAGCTATCAATGACGGCAAACTAGTCTTTGAAGAGACCAGTGTCATGTATAAACGGCTTCCAGATCAGTTTCACAAACAGCTCAAGGGCCATTGCGAACGCGAGGGTCTTTTCCAGGAACTCGAATGTCACCGAGTGTTTGAATTTACGCCGGGTCTTATTGCATCCGCAGAAATTTACGGCCATACAGCGGAACTCAAATATTACACGATTCGCCTACGCTTGTCGTGCCAAGCAAACAAAACGTTCGATTTTAAATCTCTGCGCATGAATGTTGTCACCGGATTTACAGAACGACTAAGGAACGAGGCGAAATCAAAACGCGAAAAAAGGATTGGTCCATCACAACGTATAGCCAGTCAGCTCGTGCAACTTGGACAGATGTACAAAGAAGGCTTGTTGACCAAAAGAGAATTTGAAAAGGCCAAGGCCGAATTGTTTTAAATATTGAAATACAAATTTGTCTTATTGAAATTTAACCACTAATGTTCTAAACATTGAATGCGCATTTTTTCGCTCTGCTAATACAGATTCGGCCGCCGAATAGAAATTTCGCGCAATTTCTATGAATTTGCTCACGTCTTGAGGAGTCAGACCCGATTCTTCCCGATAAGTTTCCATTGCGCAATCCATATCGTCATTATTTATTAGATCGCCATTTCTGTTGGTGGCATTCAACCAATGCAAAATTTCTATCAGATTGGGTAGGTTATGCTCTTTCTTTAACTCATCTTCTAAATCACCATACTCTGTTTCACAATCGTGAGACATTGCATCATACAGATAATTGGAATCTACGTCATAGGCGGCCTTAACTTTTTGTAGTAGGTTGTTTAATCTTCTGTAAACTTCAGTTACAAATTTGTCTTCATCCATATCTGCCACGTGTTTATTTTATTTTTTTGTGGGGTCTTAAGTACCCTACTTTTACTGATATGAATAAAAATTTGTCATTTTTTCATTAATCTAAACATATGTATTTTGTTTAATATCAAAAGTTAATGCGGTACGATATGTCTTTCAATAAAAAAAAAGGACGCAAACAGAAAATTCGCGAGATTTATTTGGACAGCTTTACGCAAAATGTACAACGATTTAATGGATACGAAAAGGACGGTTACGATAGAGACAACGAAACAAGCGATTCATCGTCCGTGGCTAGTGACGACTGTCGCCTCGATTTTGACACCGCTATAAGGAAAAGTACTTCAAATACGTGTAATTGCTTTTGTATGTTTTTTGGTATAGCTGTCATCGCTGCGTTGATAACTATTCTTATATTTGTACTTTAACAGTATAAAGCATTCTGACGAAATAATAAATGGATCCTTTAATTTATTTAGACTTTGACTTGTGCGCGTCACCGTTCTCGTTTGACGCCGAGGACGACGCTTCTGAAGAGGGCGCCATCAAGCGTACGATTGATAAAACGTACAACCACGCAAACGATTTGAACGGCCAGAAAGAGGATTACCAAAAAGTCTCTGAATATTTTACAACCAAATTGGGGCCTTTCTTGAATGCATTCCGTGTCCGAATCATTATTTTGACAGCGAACAGCGCTAGGAATGTCCGCGATATTCTGGGCCACTTTGGCATTGGATTGAATCTGCCTATCGTGTCTATTTTTGACGAGAAGGGCAGGCGAGCCGATATAAGTCCTAACCTTTTTGGGGCAGTTGTAAAGAAAATCAAGAATGCGGAAAAACCTGCTCACAAACAAAAAAAAATTGAAAACATTGCGTCGAAATTCAGAGTTGGTGTTAAAGACATATTGACCGCGGAGGAAAACATAAGCATCGTTCGCGCGAAAGAGCTGGATAAAGAAATAACAAAGGCGTCTTTCATAAAAGAACAGGCCAGGCCTTTTATATTTTTGGATGACTCTTCGTCCGAAATTAGAAGCGTGCAAGCACTCATTGACAACGAAGGAATGACTGGCCAAACATTGCACATTCCAAGACCTGGTCGCAATGTTCCATTTGAAGAGTGCGGCATGTTTGGCCAACCCGCAATGGAAAGATTCATTCGAACACCATTAGAGCTCGCTACACATTCGACGCTTTGGTACTTTTTCATTCGCAACATCATAAAAGACCTGCGAGCCAGATTGGCGAATGCCAGCGGAAGACAAGAGACAAAACAAACGGCGCATTACGTGCAGCATGTCACTTCGTCATTTGAGTTTTAAAAAGCTTGTATAAATAATACAAAGATAAATTAAATGGTAGAATTCATTCAACTTGTCGCTTATTATGCAACGTCCATACGCGATTGTGTAGACGGGCCTTGTTGCGTTTGGTTCAAATACAAAGTTTCAAAGTCTGCCATTCGATCTCTAGCGGCCAAATTTACAGCTTCAAAGATGTCAAAAACTTTTAAAGAGCTACCCAAGTCTGAACAAGATAGTTTAGTCGACCCCATTGTGTCGGATTGGTTTGAAAACCACCCCGACGGAAGTGTCGGCATGTACGTCGCGTATTCGCCTGCTACAGCTTGCATGCTGTCAACGATTTTAAGTATTGATGTAGGCGCGTCCTATGGATCGGAGATCGAAAATGTATTGGGCGAATGTCAGACACCACCAGCGAAAAAAGCCAAAATATGTCAATATATCAATAAAAAATCCGCAGAGACATCGAGTTCTGAATCAGAATCCGATGAAGATTGTTTAAAATGTCGTGGTTGTGGTTACTCGGGTTTAGCGCAGCACATGGATTGTCCTGCCGATCACTACATATTTCTTTCAGCCACAAAAGAAATACATAATGCTATTGTTCAACTTGCAACGTTGTCAAAAAAAGATGTAGAAACAGACCGACAGGATATTATGAAATATAACATGTCTTCCGAATATAGTGCCAAAACCGAAGTAGTACAAGCTCCTTACATTTGCTCTGTTTTCATGGTCGACATTGAGCCAATTTTAAGCAACCTACAGAGTCAAGGTTATACAGTTGAAGAATTATTTGGAGAAGATTCAAATGTATACAAAATTAGTAAATAACTTCTTTTTCAGATTGTAATGTAGCATATGAACGTTCTTTTCGAGTTGGTATTGGTTTTTGTATGATTGCCTGTGATGTGTTCTTTGGAGTCAATAATGTTTTGACGTCCACTGGATCAATCACATTTGGCTCGGGCCATTTTATTGTTTCAGTATTCTCGGCATCGTCTGTGCTGCAGCAGCAAAACATATTTGTTTATTTGGCGGCTTTTTTAAATAGCCAATTTCTGCATTCCCGAAGAGTGATATCTTGGCACATGCCAGCCTTTGCGTTGTATTTCAGCTATCATTTTTCCAAATCGCTCACTTTGATATGTAGACAAGTTCATTTGCTGCTGATAGTTTTGCAACATGCGTATGACGCGCCGTAGTTCTCCTATGTCACGGAGACTCAAATGTTTTTGTGCCACAATACGGCTCAGTGTCTGGAGCCATTCTTGTATTTCATCCTGGTCTTCCAATGTGTGTACGACGGGCTCTTCCGAAGAAACATTTGCTTCAATGTCTGCATTTTCTTTTAGAAACAAGTCCAATGACCTTTTGAGATCTTTTATTTGGCCCTCGTAAAATTGTAAATCCGTTTCGATTATGGTGGACAGACGCTCATCTTGATTTTGCCTTTGCCTTTGTCTTGCACGAGCATAATTTTGTTGTGCGCGCGCAATATGTAATTGAATTTCTGAAATGCGAAGCCGTACCACACGCCTTCTCTCAGTACGCGCTGCAAATGCCTTTCTATGTTTTTCTATGGCCGAGTCTCTGTGTGGCATATTTACAATTCGCGAGGGTGCCGCGTGCTGAATAAACTGGGCCTTTTTCGGCGTTTGTTGGTCGTCGGGATGTGAACGTTTTCGCGAACCAATGTACGAATCCGTTCGCTTCTTTTTGCCACCCGACCCCGAATGTTCACGTGATCGTTTTGACATTGAGTTGAATGGAAGACTTTATATATATTGCTTTTGCTATTCAAGCACGATTTTACGGCGCACTTTTTTTGACATGGATCTCGTGACCGGACCCTTCCTTTTTTTACACGTGGTAGGCGTAACTACTACTCGCTCTAAAGCGGAGAGTGGGCTACGACATAATGGACATGTCACGTCTTCCGAGCTGGCGTCCCACATACTACGTACGCATTCCAAATGGAACACATGTTTGCACGATCCCCAACGTACGATGTTTCCGCTCATGTTGTCCAAACAGATGGCACAAACATCATCACAAGGAGGTATCTCTACTGCAGGAATACTGGATACGGGCACCGGAGGCCAATGGTTCCCCCAGTCTACAGGGTGACCTAATTCGGCCCATTCAATACCGATTCGAACGTAAAATACATTTCCTCGGCGACACTTTCGTATCAGCGCACGTTCTACAAATGAAGCACCGGCGTTCCATAATAATTCAGGCGCCTCTTCGCGAATTGATTCGCAAATGTGATTGAATGCTACGCGCGCGTCGTCTTCATTGGCGTCGAAGCGTATGCCATTTGGTACGCGAGCCACATTGCGCATGGAATTGACATTCCAATGTGGCATGAGCTCTAATGTATCAGGTAAATACACATTGTCGCAGATAAACGGCTTTGCCGGTTTTGGAGCCAGCACAACGATTTCATACGATTTCACATGACGATACATGGATCGCAAAAAAAGATGAAGCTGACCATTATGTACCTTTATCGACGAATAGAAATGGGCATGGCCGTAAAGACGTGCCTCGTATGAAATCAAATCAGAAACGAACCGTATGAATCGTTTCGAAACTGGGACCACGTCTTCTGAGTGACGAAATAAAATTTCGTTGCACTGACCAGTGGTACCTGACCAATCTAAAAGGTTGTTGGGAACTTGGGCTCGCTCATGTTGCTTAAACATGTCTAGAAGCACATCCCCGGTAAATAAACCGCGATGCGTTGCCGCGTTGCCACTTAAATGAAGACATAACTTGATATGTTTTGATGACATTGTGATATTTTTTTTTAATGTACTACTGGCGTCTACGTTTCTTTGAAACGGGTGGCTTGCTCGTTGAAATCGAGGGCTTTCCCTTTTCAAATCTCTTGTTGTCCGTTTCGATGGTTGCCTTGTAATCCATACGCTCTATGAACTCTTTGACAGCATGTCCTTGCTTGTCTTTTGGAGTCCATTTGTCAAATTCGCGCACAGCTTCGTGCGTCTCACGAACAAATTTCGCAGCCTCTTCGTCAAGCTGATCAGGGTCTGCAAACTCAAAGTCCGAACCCTCGTCATCTGGAACGACAAAGCCGTCGGATGCATAACCATGCATCTTTGGATTCGAAGACGCGGCTTCTTCCTCTTCGTCGCCCGAATCGTCTTCAGCGCCCTCGTAAAGAGGCAAAGTTGTCGTATTTTCATGCTCAAGGCGACAAAACGACATTCCATCTCCACCGGGCAGAAATCCAATGTCGGCCCATGCTTTGACCGTAGTCTTACGGTCAGACTCTTCCGGAACTTTGACATGCTTTGAAATCGTGGACGCATCGATCGCTTCCCATTCGTTAGTCTCGTTAAACTCCCATACGCGACCCTCTTGCTTTGGAGTCACATGAATAAAGCACACTTCGACTTGGCCCTCTGGGTTGACACCCACGACTTCGCCGTAGCGCTCTTCACCGTCCTTTTTTTGAATGATCAAATCACCGGGTGTGTACATGTGTTTTTTCGACACTTACATCTATACATGTAGATAAATATAATAAAATGTGTAACATATTCGTTTTTCTACCTTGTCATGTCTTCTATCACGGCAATCAATAGATTTGCGCGTTCGCATTTGTGTTTCTTTAATTGTGTAGCAATTTCCTTAAGTTCGGAAATCAACGAATCACACGCAGATGCTTTTTTGAGTCTTTGTGGTTTTTTAACAGGTCTCGCTTTAACAGCTCTCGGCGGTTTGCGAAGCGCGACCACTTTTCCTGGTCTACGTTTAGGAATGTTTACCTTTTGAGGCCTTCTGATTGATCGAGCATTTCCTTTCGCTGGTCTCGTCTTTTTAGGTTGTTGCATAGCTGTGGCAAACCTTTTTGCTCGCTTCTTAATGCGACTTTTTATATCGTCGTCATCTTCTGAAACGTCATCATCTTCTGAAACGTCGTCATCTTCTGAAACGTCGTCATCTTCTGAAACGTCGTCATCTTCGGATTCGGATTCAGATTCAGACGCAGAGTCAGACGCAGAGTCGGACGCAGAGTCGGACGCAGAGTCAGACGCAGAGTCGGAGACATGAGAATCTGCCGCAGAAGCAGTGACCAACTCTTCATTGCCTATTTTCAATAATTTTTTATCTTTATAATTGCTTTTGCCTTTTTTTAATTCAGATAGGTATCGATCCGAAATGGCTTTGCAAAGCGGTGCGCTAATTCTGTAATGTTTTAATTTTGTACAAAAGTCCCAAAGAGTCAGGTTGATGTTCGGCTGAGAGCCACGATTTCTAAGGACTTTTGCATCGATATTCTTTGCAAATCCGTAATCAATAATGTACAAACGTTGTTTATCATCCAACATAAGATTGAGTGGGTTTCCGTCATTCTGAACAACGCCAGCTTCGTCTAGTCTCACACAAAGTGCGTACAGTTGAGCTTGGTGACGTTTCTCCAACTCTTTTAATTTTTTTCTGCGCGCATAGTCAACAATGGTTTCGGACATCTTCTGCATGATAATGTATTTCCCTTTTGTGTTGACTGTGTACACTTCTGGAGCGACACCTGCTTCAGCAGCGCGTTCTTGAAAGTTGGCTTCTTTAAGAATTTTGTCACTTGACTTTTTCGTTTTGAAGAGTTTGATAGCGTATTCGCGTCCAGATTTCCCTTTGACGATAACAGTCGTGCCCTCTTTACCTTTTTTGCCACTTATTTTGCCTTTTTTTTCTATCTGCGCCCGCGACAATTTCTGCAGTGCTAGAATATCTTGTTTGATACTCATACGTACACTTTCAAAACCTTTAAATACATACAAAATTTTGTTTCATTTAATGACCTGAGTGAGACCCATTTCGTATTGCTTTAATTGCTCTAATTCGTCCGGTGTTAGAGACGAACAGTCTTGTGCTGTGAGACGTCCTCCCATAAACGTCAGAACACTGTAGGCGACATGCGACATGACAACACACGCTTTGTCTTCGTCCAATATAGTTTCTAGTTTGTTCATCAATGTTTGAAGTACTCTGGCAGACGCGTGTTTCAGGTCTAGACATTCGTAGTTTGTAAGTGTTTCTGTCTTCCATCCCGACGCCGACGGAGAGCACAGTACAATCTCTTTACTGCTGGACATCATAATGGATTCGTCTCGATGATGGCGCATATATGATTTGACGGATCTGGATCGACCTTCGTAGGACACATTTTCGCTTCTCCAACAACATTCGGGACGGCACTCGTTTCGTCTCCAAGGCCAATCATCTACGGTGACATGGAATGGTTTATCTACCTTGAAAAACGAGGCGACAGGCGCCCACATTTTATACACGACGACGGCGTTGACTGTCAAATGGGAAACGACATCCTCCAAATCACTTTTGGCGGACGTCCGCCAAACACCATTTGACCAGGCGATGGACTCGAGTGTCTCTGGTATAATGAAACCAACAAACCCGGGATCGCGTCGCAAAAAGTTAGGCGACATATCTAGAAACCATACACCATTGCGACTTGTTGGAGCACATTTCATGCCACGGTCCCATAAAAATCGTTCAATGACCTCGAAAGACCAGTGACCCCTCGTGTCACCAAACTCGTCGACAGGTCGACCCGTCTCTTGGGCCATGAGAGCTGCTAGGTTATATAGCGCTGAAAAGGGTACTTCGTACAGTAAATTTTCTAAACAATAAATGGCTTGCTTACCATCGTCCGTTTTTAAATCAGACATTAATTGATATTTGTTCATTTAAATAAATAATTTTCAGCAAGGCAAGGATTCTAACATGTACATTGCGGTGCGTTCATTCTGGTAAAATAATGGACAAATGCAAATAGTATGGTCACAACGCTGAGCAATGACATGTCATCTACCATTTGCATGTCCGCATTGCTAGCGGCTTCTTTCTGACGTTCAGGCGCATCGTTGGGCCGGCGAGGCGGTTCCATTTGGCTTTGTACTCATATTTAAATATGTTCATTTTCGTCTTGGCGAGTCGGCTGTAGACGCCAACCTTTTTTCTTCAATTCTTTTAAGACGGCCGTGTACGTTTCCTTTTGGGATGCAGACATGTTTGGTATTTTGGCGTTCAATTGAATTTGCGCATGTTTTATTTTTCCAATGAGTTTCCAATCTGATTTGTCAAGTTCTTGTTCTGCGATGTCGGCACATTCAGCAATCTCACGGTCCACAACTCGTTGACGTTTGCGTGACGCACACTCGTCCAAATGCTTTTGCTTGAACTCTGCAATCTTATCGTCCAATACTCGAAGTCTGTCGTCACACAAACCCTGTTCGTACTCGACCTCTGTAGTAAAGCGAATTTGATCACGCTCTGGAAGCGTATCCGGGTCTTCTGTCTTGTATTTTTTCAGAATGTCGGCTCGTGCGTCGTCAAACACCTTTCGAATCGATGCCTTCTCGCTCTCAAAATTATTCAACGCAGACTCGAGCGCGTCGGCATCTTGCAAAGATGCAATCAACTCAAGCGAAGCTTCGTCGTCGCGCTGTCTTTTAGGCATTTTTATTCATATGTTTCGTCACTCATTTAAATATTGTCTTAATCGTAAACATTATTCGACCATTTGATGGGAATATGCTTTTTGCAGAATGAAACATACATATCAAACAGAAACTAATGGAAGATGTTTTACATGAGCAATGGAGAATGGAAATCTGTTACAAAAATTAGTCGAGCAAAGAATGGATGCGTTGGCAACGTTTCATTTTATGGAATACCAGTTTATCATGCATGGAAGGACGGCAGTGATGATATAAAATGTTTGGGGAGACGCCAGGAAAAAAACCTTTGGGTATTCGAACATTTAAAAGATGTGGAACATGCCGATGATGTGCATTCGCTAATGAAGGACTGGACTTTATTCCAGAATGGATGGCTAGTCGCTGGAGATGAAAACGTCAACCTGTTTTATTATCTATGTCAAATAGGAAGTTACGGGCTCTATAGACCAAAAGCGTTAGGGTATTTAAAACCATACAAAAGGTGCAAATAGAATATTTTAAGAACATACAATTAATATAACGAGTTTCACGCTAACCGCTCAAGAATCATGAATGCTACAAAAACTTCAGAATCCCCGAGTAAACTTACCGTTGGCATTTGCGCGGCCATCCCCTTTTTGTTACTGTTGTGCATCTGCTGTATCATAGTTTGTACAGCAGAACGGCGAAAGTTTGTCCAGCGAAAGCCGATTGCTCGTGCGACTGTTGTTGTCCCCGTCGTTTTAGAAGCAGACTTGTTAGACATTAAAGTAGTGCCTCCTCTGCCTGCCATTTAATTTGAAAGTATAAAATGGGCTCACTTGAGATTATAATGTTCCGACACTTTGTACCCGCCGAGCAAAATCGTAGACAGGCTATTGAATCTATCCGGACACCGGAACACAAAGCCCAAGATGACGAGGCACTGGAAGTCGAAGTCCAAGATGACGATTTGCCGTTGCCAAGTTTTCCAAATTTTTTCGCCAATGGTGACGACTCCATAGCATATTGGTCCACACGTGGGTACCATTGGAATAATGATGACGGACAGTGGGAGAACAACGAAGGCAGGATACCTTCCCAAGAAGACCCTGTACAATACCACATACTAACGGACGAATTTTTGGATCAATTTGAGAACGAAAGTGGCACTTTCAATGCTGAATATTGGGAAAAACACGGATTTAATTTTGATCCAGTTTATGAGGCCTGGAGGTTTAGTCATGGCGATCTCGAAGGACGTTTGCCGTCTCAAGTGTTGACTGACGTTTCGGAATGGGGCTATCTAGATGAAACATTGGAAGCTTTCTGTTGTGTAAACGGATGCTACGAATTTGCTAGTTTTCCACTTCGCTTAAAACAAGCATACATAAGCGGCTGGTTCGAGTTTGATGAAGAGATGTATTGTCCAAATCATGCGCATATAGGCATTGATCTGGCAAATGGAAATTGAATGATTTACAATTTAACTGTATAAATGGTGTTCCGTCCAAACAAAATGTCGTTACGTCAATACGTATCAAAAAAACCCTCTGAGACATTGTTCCTTCACGTCTTGCACGAACAAGTATCGGAAATAATACTGTCAGACAGGCATAGTGTCCGTGATTCTGCTAAACTTGCAACGGTACGCGTAAACCCGAAAATTAAATATTTGGAGTTTTTAGATTTGAAATCATATGTTTTGAATGGGCGCGGATGTGTCAGAAATCGTGAGCGTATTGTAAAAGTGACCGTCCCAGATTCTAGTCAACAGTATGAAGACAAAGTATGTGCTCTCATAGAAACAGATGAACGCGTATACACAATATACACTCTACAAGACTTTCGCGCCACCGTTGAATTAATGACTCGCCTTAAAGATAGTTTGGTAAACGATATACAATTCGATTTCAAAATGCCAGACGAAGAGTTGCCACCATTATTTGATTTAAACATGAACGAGTGAATATTTAAATACATTTTGTTTTAAATCACATGCAAGTCTTTAAAAATATGACGTGTAAGCCAGTGGTTGTATGTGAACAACACCATTACGGGACGCCAAAAGCGTACAAAACGACTCACTGGGACATTACGGATTGTTTGCCGCCGGTCGCATTCGATACATGGGCC
>MDSZ01154360.1_pt1 | contig 14989 bp, 15 predicted proteins | sample 811201 | NCBI WGS metagenome assembly MDSZ01 (sample SAMN05326647, study PRJNA326480) | marine metagenome | isolation source: seawater | place: Indian Ocean: North | collected 2010
AATGGTCTACAAAAAATAAAATTTGATTTGATTTCGATAAATTTTAAATCAATATGATTTAAATCATATAACTTTGTTTCTTTAGATTTAAGAACTACTCTATCTTTCTTAAGATAGTTATTATGTTCATCAAAGTAGATAAATTCATATTTTAATTTCTTTTTATCCGGATTATTAATGATTAATTGGCTTTTATTACAATCTTTAAAACTCAACTGCATTTTATAACTAGATTTAAATAGAGAGGTGCTAATTAATGATTGTATATCTCCATTAGATAATAAAGAAGCAGAGTAATGATTTCCGTGGACAAAATTCCAAACACCATTTTTTCTTCTATATCCCGTATAGCCCCTTTCAGCAATATGGCACCCATTTTTAATTAAATCATCCAATTTATCAAATTGGTGAAAAACAAAAAAAGATCCATATTTTTCTCGATACTTACTATCATTAAATATAAACTCAATAGTCTCAAAAGGCTGAAGTATAAGATCTTTAGTTTCTAACAAATTGCCATTGTTCTCAAAAACCAAAATTTTAATTTTATCGACTTGCTTTATATCTGGTAGAATTTGAGATGCTAAATTAGTAATAAAAAATTTCGTTTCAAAATCTTCATTACATTTCCAAAAGAAAAAATCGCTAACTGTTAAATGTTTTTTTTTTGGTTTTAAATAAATACTTGGTTTAATTAAAAGATTATTTCTTATGCTATTAGAGAAACTACTAGACTTTAAGTAACTAAAAAAATTCCTAGTCATTTAACCAAAAACTTTTTTTCTTTTTTTGATAAAAATTTCTATTGCCAAGGAATAAATATTCTTGTGGAGGATGTGTGTGCTCTAATGAAAGAGACTTATTTTGGAAAGTTCTAGCAAAATATAAAGGTATACCTCCATGGTCTTTTGATCTAAAGATATACATATTCTCTTTATTATACTCTCTCAAAAAACTTAAATCCGTTATATTGATACAATTTGTTTTGCATATAATTTTTTTTAAAATCTTTTTTTGAGAATTTAAAACTTCGACATTAAATTCTGTTTCTATAGGATTAGAACTCATATTTACTAAATAAAAAAAATTTTCAATATTATCTTTGACTTGTATGAATGGAGTACAACTTGTTAGAGATAACTTTAGGTTCAAAAAAGAACCTGGAATTTCACCTTGATAAGAAGTGGTTGTGTATTCGCTCGATATTCTAATATTAGCTCTCCAAGCAGGTATACTTTTCATAGAGTCATCATTAAAAGGAGCTGTATCTGGAGATAATTCTTTAGATGTTAAGCCGATAAAAATAGTTTTTTTTTGGAGAAGTAGAGGTAATTCTGTTTTTTTTATAATTATTGATTCATCACTATCTATAGATTTATAAAATTCATTTTTCCATAAATTATTATGAACATAAAAGAGATAAATATTTTTTTTTGATACTTCTTTTTTAAAATATATTGACATAGGAGGTCGATTAAATAATTCAACACTTGGGATTAAATCTTGATCTGGATGATCTAAAAAAAAGAAATAATTCAATTTTAATACCTATTCCATATTTGATTTTGCGTTAAGAGATTAGAGTCATTTTCAATTTTTTTTTGGACAAAACCTTTTGATGTCAAAATTTCTTTACAAATTTTTGATTGCTCCTCAAAACTCTCAGTAACTTCGATCAAAATACTTTGTGTTTTTTCTAAAATATCTGTCATACCATTTAATATTAAATGTTCTATTCCATCTACATCTATCTTAATATAATTTGGAGAATCGATATTTAGATATCTAACTAAATTATCTAACTTCATTCCTACTGTATAATAATAATTTTTGATATTTATTTTTTCTCCATATTGGTTGTAGTTTTTTCCAAATGATGATAAGGCACCTCCTTTTGATAAATTTGATAGATTGAAGGCTTCTATAGAATTTTTATCATTTAATGCCAGAGGTAAAATTACTGTATTGTCATTTACATTATTTAAATGAATATTTTGGACTAATAATTCTAAATTGAATACCGAAGGTTCAAAACAATATACTTTAGAGTTTTTTAATTTGGCTGCGTAAATTGAATATAAACCAATATTAGAACCAATATCAAAAAATATTGAATTTTCATTGAAAGATTCAATCCATTCTAATGTTTCGGGTTCTTTATCTGAAAAGGTACTAGCTCTATAATAAGTTAAATAATTAATTATATGGAATTTTAATTCTTGGTTTTTATGATTGATTTTTTTTATTTTGTAAAAATTCAATTGGTTGTCGTAATAAAATTTTATTAATCTATTCTTTATAACTTGATAGATTTTAAAAATCATCAGATAACACTTTTAGTAATTATAGAGGACATTTTTACCGACTTATTATCTGGAATATTTATTGAGTCTCGAAGTATACTTCCGCTACCGACAAAAACATTATTCCCTATTACTACATTCCCATTGACTGTTACAGAAGTTGATACATGTGAAAAATCTCCAACTCTTGAATTGTGATCTATAGAGGATTTAGTATTCAAAATTGTGTGAGAACCAATTTTACAATCAGCATTTATTACGCAGCCGTGCATTACTATCGATCCACTTCCAATTACTGCTGATTTTGAGACATAACTAAATGGGGATATGAAAGTTGGAAAATTGCACTTTCCTTTGAATAAGTTAAAAATATTAACTCTATCGTTTTTATTATTAAAGGTATGACCAACTGCTATATGTACATTATCCTCTGGATTGATTTTTTGACTTAGCTCAAGTTGAGTTCCCTCAACTTCATAATTTAATATTTTTTTTTTAATATCTTTTTCAAGTCCGTAGATTCCTTTAATTACATATCCACATCTTTCAATAATATCGATACAAGAAAAAGCATGCCCCCCAGCTCCAATTACATATGTTTCTTTTATTTCTTTATTACCAACATTACTTGTGCTAGTTAGTTCTTCCATAGTCTAATATCCTTTTATCAAGTCAAATTCATTAATTAAATCGTTATCTTTTAAATATTTTGAAATATTTATTTCTACTAACTCCAAATGTTTATTTGTGAGCGAATGCGACATTCCTCCTATATGGGGCGTTATGATAACATTTTTTAATTTGTAAAGATCGTGATTATTCGGTAACGGTTCAGGATCAGTGACATCCAAACCAGCTGCTAAAATCTTTTTATTTTTAATATTTTTTAAAAGATCATTAGTATTGATTATTTTTCCTCTAGAAATATTAATAATAATTACATCATCTTTACAGGCTTTGAAAATTTTGTCATTTATTAATAAATTTGTTTTTTTTAATAGAGGACAACAAATGAATATAACATCTGCATTAGAGACTCCATCAATTAAGTTTTTATAAGGGTAAGATTTTTTAATTAAAATATTTTTTTTAAGATATGAATCACTTATTATGTCTATAATTAAACCAAAAGAGTGGGCCCTTTTTGCAATTGATTGGCCTATACCACCAAACCCAATTACTAGTGCTCTTTTGTTAAAGAGTTCAAACGGCTTAAAATCAAATTTTTGTTTTTGGCCGTATCTAGATAAAAAAGAAATTTTTCTGGTTAAAGATAACAAAAGTGCAAAAGCGTGATCAGCTACTTGATTGACCTGTAATGTTTTAATATTTGTAAATTTGGTTTTTAAAAATTTTTTAAGTTTTGTATAATTTTCCACACCAGTGCCGGGTATATGAATCCATTCTAAGTGCTCAAACTTATCAAAATAATTTTTTTCATAGAGAATTTGAAAATATTTTCTATTTGAGCATATAACTGCTGTAACTTTTTTAAAATCTTTAATAGAAAAAACAAAATAAGATTTAGGAAATTTTTTTAAAAAATTATTTTTCTCTAATTTTTTAAAACCATACAGAAGAATTTTTTTTTTCATTATTTATAATTCTTTATTAAATTTTTTATATAAATATCCAATTTTTTTTTATTGTTTATAGTATTTATACCAAATGATCCTATATCATCAGGGAATATAGAGCCAGTTGGATCATAATATATAGATTTATTTTTTTGTTTATTTAAATGAGCTGTAGATGTGAAAGGAAAACTTATTGAACAAATACATTCATCTATATATTTTTTAGGGGATATGTTTTCATTAATTATATAAAAATTATTTTTAACATTAAATTTTTTCAATTTATTTATAAAAAATTTACTTATCTGATTATTATCATTTTTTTTAGGTTTATAGATTATATTAAAGCCATATTTAATAGATAATTCAGTAATATCAGATAAAAACATAATAATGTTTTCGTAGGATCTATACTCAGCAGAATACATAGCAAAACTCATAGAAAAAATTTTTTTATATGGGGCTGCATCAAAAACAGCTACAGAATTAGCTATATCAACATTTTGAGATATTAAACTATTAGAGTCTTTTAATGATAAAGAGCCGCATTCATAAAAATTAACATTATTTTTTGTAATTTTTTTATAAAAGTTTGTGTGCAAATTATTCCAAGTATAATAATTATTCCAATTTAAATTATATAAACTTTGTGGCAATTTATATTCATAATTCTTATTTTTGTAATCTAATTCAGATAATGAATAAAAATAAACATAAAATACTAATTTGGGTTTTTGTAAATATGTCCATAAAGGTCTAAATCTGTATGAAGAATTATTATAATAATAATTTTTAGGTAAAAATTGATTTCTACTAAATTTAACAATATAAAATTTGAAAATTTCATCTGAAAAATTTATATATTCAAAATTATTGATAATAATGTTGATTAAAGAAACAAATGATATAGATAACAACATAAAAAATACTTTTATTATCCCAAAAATTGTAAGATCAACTGGGAAATCAAAATTACTAAATTTAAATTTATAATTTTTATTTTTAATATACTTTCTAATTTTAATTCTATTTAAATCATTTTTAATAAAGACTAAATTATAATCATTTTTAGAAATTATTTTTTTACCTATTAATTCAGAAATCAATGAAAAATCTTTAAAATTTTTAGTAAATGGAAAATTTTCTTTTGATAAATGAAAAAACATATTTTTTATAGCGATTTTTTTGGAATTGAGTTTTTTAATTTTATAAATAATTATTTTAAAAAACAAAAGGAAACAAAATAAAATCTTCGATATTCCTTGAAAAAGAAAAAGTATTCTGCATCCAATTTTTGATATTTCCAAACCGTTTTTCTCAAAAAAATCAAAGCTCTTTTGGGAAATAGGTAATACAATTTTTTTATTTCTAGCAATTGAAATTAAAATAGCCTTTGTGAATCGAAAAGTGTTAAAATCTTTAGAAAAGAATTGAGAAAGAAATAAATTTTTATCAATATCAGGTAATAGTGAATTATTAAAATAATTATTATCTTGATAAATATTTGACCTTTCTATCTCTATATATAAATTTTCTAAAAATACATGATGATTACCAAACTTATTATCTAGGAGTTTTTTTCCAGTTCTAATTGCAAAGTGGTCTTTAATTGATAGTTTATTTGAAATAATTTTAATATATAAGTACATCTAAAATATTTATTTTATGAGCTGTAAATGAGGAGACTACTATGAAAAAAGCAATTAAACCAAGAAAAATTAATATTGATAAAATCTATAATCTTCCAAAAAAAGTTGCTTTTTGTAAAAGTTGTGTAATTTCAAATCAAAGACCAAAAATTGATTTTAATTCAGATGGGATATGCGCAGCATGTAGATATTTTGAATATAAAAAAAATATTTCTTTTGAAAAAAGAGAAGAAGAATTGATGAAAATCTTAGATAAAAATAGAAGTAAAAATTCTAGTTATGACTGTATAGTTCCATCCTCAGGCGGGAAGGACTCTGCATATGTAGCGCATGAATTAAAAACAAAATATGGAATGAATCCTCTTACAGTTACTTGGTCTCCATTATTGTATACCGATATAGGTTTTAAAAATCTTATGGGCTTTAACAAAGCTGGGTTTGATGTGATATTAGGTATGATGAGAGGTGACACAACTAGGAGACTTTGCAGAGATGCTACTATTGAAATGGGTGATCCTTTTCAACCTTTTATTTATGGTCAAGCGCTATTTCCAATGAAAATAGCAGCTGAATATGGAATAAAACTAGTTTTTGTCGGTGAAAATGCGCAAGCTGAGTATGGAGGTCCAAAAAACTCATGGAACAAATCACATATTTCAATTGATGAATATAAAAAATTTTGGTTCTCAAATTATGCAGTAAACTTTTGGCTTAAAAAAGGTTATACGCTTCAAGAACTTCAAATGATTGATACCTCAAACTTAAAAAAATTTAAAAATATAAAAAAATATTTTTATGGCTATTTTAGAAATTGGTCAAATCACTCTAATTACTACTATGCAAAGAAGCATACCAATTTCCAGCCAAACCCAGAACGAACTGAGGGCACTTTTACGAAATATTCTTCAATTGATGATAAATTAGATACTTTTCATCATTGGTTTTCATTGCTTAAATTTGGCATCAGTAGATGTACAGCTAATTCCTCTAGAGAAGTTAGAGAGGGTTTTCGAACAAGAAAAGAAGCAATTTCTTTAGTTAAGAGATATGATAGTGAATTTCCAAAAAAATATTTTAATGATTTTTTAGAATATACAGGATTAACTAAAGATGAGTTTTTTATAATTGCAGATAGTTGGAGAAATAAAAGACTTTGGAAAAAATCTAATAACAAATGGAAATTAACAACTAAGATCATTTAATTTGTATGGACAAATTAAGGATTATTCCTAATTTAGAAATAAAAGAGGAATTTGTAGTAAAGGGATTCCAATATGAGGGTGTCAGAAAAATTGGTGATCCAAGAATTATAGCTGAAAAACTTTTTAATAACGGGGCTGATGAACTAATTTTAATTGATACTGTTGCTTCTTTGTATCAAAGAAACAATCTATTTGATGTAATAGATTACACTTCAAAAAAAGTTTTTATTCCCATAACTGTGGGTGGTGGCATTAAAAATCTCAAAGATATTTATAGACTTTTAAGAGCAGGGGCAGATAAGGTCTCCATAAATACGCATGGTATAAAAAATAAAAAATTAATAAAAGAAGCTGCAAAAGAATTTGGTAGTCAGTGTATTGTATTATTTGTCCAATCTAAGTTAATAAATGAAAACTACTATTGCTTAACAGATAATTCGAGAGAAAATTCCGGAATAAAAGTCTTTGATTGGTTGAGGGAAGCTGAACAACTTGGGGTTGGAGAAATACTTTTAAGTTCTGTAGATAGAGATGGTAGTAATGAAGGTTATGATATTAATTTGATTGTTAAAGCTTGCAGTTTGGTCTCTCTTCCCGTTATTCCACATGGTGGATGTGGATCGTTTAAACATATATTTGATTTAAAGAAAAATATTAAGACTTTAAATGCTCTTTCAATGTCTAGTTTTATTTATGATATAAATTACGATATAAAAAAAATAAAAAAGTTTTTAAAAAAAAAGAACATTAATATTAGAAATGACTAATTTAGTAATTGTTGATTACGAAGTAGGTAATATTTCATCACTCAAAAATGCTCTAGTTAAAATAGGGGTGAAACATCATGTTTCGGATAATATAAAAAAAATTGAGAAAGCTGATATTGTCATTTTACCCGGAGTAGGATCATTTGACAAAGCCATGTCTATGTTGAAGAAAAAGAAACTAATTAAAATATTAAAAAATTTAAAAGCTCAAGAAAGAAGAATTATTGGGATTTGTGTAGGGATGCAAGTTTTAGCAAGCAAAGGATATGAAAATAAAATCACAACAGGATTAGATTTTATAAGTGGAGAAATAAAAAAAATTAAGAAAAGTAAAAATCAAAGGTTGCCAATTATGAATTGGCATGAAATTTACTCACGAAAAAATGATAAAATAAAAATAAATAAGAAAAATTTTTATTTTTTACATTCTTATTATTTTTCATTGCGAGAAAAAGAGAACTTACTTTATTACTATTATAGTCATAATTGTGAGATCCCTGCCATAATAAAAAAGGATAATGTTTATGGAATTCAGTTTCATCCAGAAAAAAGTGGTGAAAATGGACTTTATCTTTTAGAACAACTAATTAATTATAAAATTTAAATTTTTTTAGCTGATATCATAAAAGATGATGAAAATGGAATGTATGGCAATTTATTATTTGAGTTGGTTTTAAAAATATAATTTGAAAATTTTCTATAATTTTGATCATTTCTATAAACAGTGGGTGGAACAGGGTGATAATTTATAGGATGAATATCAACTACTTTAAACTTTTTTTTATTTAGTATATCAATTAATTGTAAAGGAGAAAATTGATGTCTCTTATCGACATTTACACCAGTATTAGGTTGTTTAAATGGAACTTCTTCAAATTTTGTTTTTTTTTGCTTAACAAAAGTTTTAAAATTAGAATTACTTAAATGAACAGACTCCTCATAAAACTTTTTAAAGGTTCTTTTTTTTATTTCTGATAAAGAAAATTTGTTGAGTGAAAAAAGATTAAAAAGCCTGTTTCTAGTACCAAAAACTAAACAGCCTTTCTGGTTAAGCATTTTTCTTGAGTTATCAATAAATCTTTCGATATCCTTTAGAGATATATATTCGATAAAACCATTAGCGGAAATACAATCAAATTTACTTTGAGAATTAAAATTAAAAAAAGACTGTTCTATAAATTCAAGATTATTTCTACTGAATTTTTTATTAGCTATTCTAATCATGCTTTTTGCAAAATCTAAACCTAAGCTATATTGAACAATTTTTGATGCTTCGTAGGACAAATCTCCTGTTCCACATCCTACATCTAAGAGAGATTTTAATTTGTATTTTTTTATTTGAGATATTACATATAAATTTCTTTCAGTAATTGTGTTGAGCAATTTATTTGAGTCAAATAAAGACTTTTTATTCCAATTTGAAGCATCTTGTTCAAAAAAATTTTTCGTTTGGTTTTGTTGTTTGTATTTCATTTCAAAAAATCGTTAGTATCAAATCTTGGTAGTGAAAATAATTTATTAATATTAGATTTATTAATACTATCTGTTTCAGTAGTCAAACAAAATTTAATATCATATTTTTTAATAGTATTTAAAACTTTTTTATTATAGCCACCATAAGGATAGGAAACAGAAAAATTTTCATTAAACAATCCATGCTTTTTAAAAAAATTAATTGACTTAGCTATTTCATTACTTATTTCACTATTACTAATAAAATTCCACCTAATATGATTATACCCGTGAGACCCAAAAAACATTTGGTCTTTTTGCATTTTTTTCATTTCATCAATATTAATATAAAGCTCTGAAAATACATCTTCTTCTATAAGGTCTGTAAATTTTTTAAATAAGTAATCAATTATTTTGGTTCTGAGTTTTAATGGTAAATAAGTTTGAAGTATTTTTTTGAATAATATTGTTTCTTTATCATCAAATCTTGAGAAAGTAGATATTTTAGTATTGCTAACTTTTTTGTATATTTTGTTATCATATTTTTTTAAGTAAAGAAAAAGATCATCAAGTAATAAGTTAACATTTTTTTGTTTTTCTAAAATTAAATGAATTTTATTAACCTCTAAAACTTTCTTATTTTTATTCAATATTTGTATAGGTGGGTAGAAAACACCAGATATTTTATTTTTAAACAGATAAGGATAAACATAATCATAGTGATCTTTATAGCCATCATCGAAAGTTAATAAAATTGATGGTTTTTTTGGAATTTTTTTTGTACGAAGAATTTCATAAAAATCGTTTACATCCAGAATATTAAATTTACTTTTTAAATAACAAATTTGTTCTTTAAAAAGATCATATTCAAGTCCTTTAAGATTTTTAAATTTGCTTTTTTTTATAGGCCTAACATAATGATACATAATCACATAAATGTTATTTTTTTTAATTTTAATCATAAATTTTCTTTTATTTGTTAAAATTTTTTAATATACATTAGAATATTCTTCTTAATAATTATAGATAAACTTATATATGAAAAAAAAAATCGCCTTAATTTCAATAAATACAAATCAATTAAAAATTCTAAAAAAATCATTTAAAAATATTGAATTTAGATCGGTAGATTCAATTGAAAATTTAGAAAAATATAATGCAATTATATCTTTTTCACATGACATAATTCATGATTTTATTATTAGTAAAAATTTAAATGATTACTCTAAATTAGAATGGATACATATGTCTATAGCTGGGGTAGAGGACTACACGGACTATATTAAACAAACAAAAGTTTTATTTACTTGTGGAAAAATAATTCAAGGTTCAAATGTGTCTGATCATGCTATGGCAATGTTATTATATTTAACTAGATTAAATACTGACTTAAATGGAAATTATTATAGCTCTCCTATCATACTTAAAAATAAAAAAGTTTTGATATATGGCTCGGGAGGTATTGGATTAAATATTGCACAAAAATGTTTTTCTTTTGGCTGTAAAATATATTCTGTCTCTAATAGTTTAAAGCCAGATTACACCTTTATAAAAAAAAATTACGTAAACCTAGATTTTATAAATGATTTATCTAAATTTGATATTATATTTATAGCGACTCCATTAACTTCCTTTACTGAAAACTTTTTTAACTATAAAACTATGAATAAATTTAAAAATGGTGCTTATTTAATTAATATATCAAGGGGAAAAATTGTTAATACCGAAGATTTAATTACGTTAATCAAAAAAAATAAATTTTCTGGTGTTGGACTTGATGTTTTAGACAAGGAACCAGTTCCAAGAAATCATCCCCTAAAAAAATATAAAAATGTACTTTTAACTAATCACAGCGCTGGATTAGGAAGCGATAAGAAGGAAAGATTTAATTTAATTTTAAATAATATTGAAAAATATATTAATAATAAAAAGTTAAATAATATTGTGAGTAGACAATATGAGTATTAAAAATGATTTGATAGAGTCAGTATCATCATTTGAAGATATCTATGCAAAAGGCTATAATAAAAGTTATCCTAGTATTGAATTAGTAAGAATTGCATCCAAATTAAACTTACCTAAAAAATCTAAAATTCTTGATTTTGGTTGTGGTCCCGGCACTAATGGTATCCATTTTTTAAATAAACAAAATAAACTTTTCTTTGCAGATATATCTGTAAATGCACTTAAATTAGTAAAATCAAAAATTAATAAAAAAAATTTATTAAATACTAGCTTTAACCATATAGATCCAACTTTAGATAAACTACCATTTAAAGATAATTTTTTTGATTTAATAATTTGCATGAGTGTTTACAACAATTTTGTAAATAGAAAATACGCAAATCAGATGCTAAATGAGTTTAATAGAGTACTAAACAAAAAGGCTTTTTTAATTCTAGATTTTAATCTAAAAGAAAATAACTACAAAAATATTAAATCTTTAAAAAATAATATTAAAAAAACCATTCCAAATAATAGTACTGACAAACAAATAAGCATGTATTTTCCTACTTCAAATAAAAGTGTAATTAATGATTTAAAAAAAAATAGTTTTAAGATTTTGGATATAGGCTATTCTCATTGGAAAATATTTGATAGTTTTGAGCACGAATCAATAATAACTTCTCAAAAAGTTTAAAAATATTCTTTTTTTAGAACTCTGTTCTTAAGAACTGATACTTTAATTCTCTTTCCTAAATACTTATTTAAATCTCTTGGAGAAATTCCTGTACCTGGTCTTTTAAAACAAATATGATTTTTTTTTAGGAGATCATTTTTTTTTATAAATTTTTTTGTTACACAGCTTTTTAATGCAACTTTTTTAACATTTTTTGTTTCTTTAGAAATAATTTTTTTTATAGAACCTTTAATCGTATTTATCTTTTTTATATCTTTAACTAATTTGATAAATTCATCAATTTCCATAGAAGATTTATGATCTGGGCCTTTGAAGGACTTATCCAGAGTAACATGTTTTTCAATATACTTTGCTCCCATAGATGCGGCAACCATACATGCATCAGGACCAAGGCTATGATCTGAATAACCAACATCCAGATTAAATTTATTAGATAGATAATTCATAAAATTTAAATTTAGTTCTGATAACTTAGCAGGGTAAGAACTTATACAATGCATCAATACTAATCGATTTTTTAAATTTTTTCCTAAATAGTTTACAATAAACTCAATATCTTCAATTTTTGATGTTCCAGTAGAAAGTAAAATAGGAATATCTTTCTTTTTCATAAAATCAATTGTGTCTAAAGAAAAAATTTCTCCAGATGGAACTTTAAAAAAAGGTAAGTTGAAATTTTTATAAATATATTTTAAGCTTTTTAAATCAAAAGCAGAACAGCAATATCTTAATTTATTAATATTACAAAATTTAAATAAAGCACTATGTTCTTTAAACGATAATTGGATTTGTTTACTCATTTCAATTATAGTTTTTTGATTTGTATTATTCTTCTGATAATCAGCAAAAAATGAATCATCTGAGTAAACATCATTAGGGATTGCTAATTGAAATTTAATATAGTCAACTCCTGAATTTTTAAGCTTTTTTACAATATCTTTAGCTATATTGAGATCTCCATTATGATTAGGTCCAACTTCAGCAATTATTCTAGTTTTCATAATAAATTTGAATTCCTTTTGCGATAAATTTTTCTTTATATTTTAAAGGTAAATTTATATTTTTCTTTTTGAGTTTTTCATTAATTAGAAATTCTAAATAATTTAAACCTGCCGCATGAGTAAATGGATAACCACCTCCAAATCGACAATTGAAATCAATAAAGTAAATATTATCATTTTTATCTATAATTAAATCACAATCTAAGTTTCCAATATGCTTTAGATTTTTAGATATTTTTTTTGATATATTTAATATTTTTTTATTATTTTTTGTATAAGCCTTATCTGTCTCACCAGAGCGCATTTCTATCTTTTTTTTTAAACAATATGAAACAAACCTTCCTTTAAAGTCATTTAAAATATCGAGTCCATATTCTTGGCCATATATAAATTTTTGATAAATATATTCTTTTTTAATTTCTTTAGGAAAATCATCTTTCTTTCTATAAATAATATTGTCCTTGGAACCACTACCTTTGTTGGGTTTGCAAATAATTGGAAATAAAATTTTATTCTTATCTAAAAAAATATTAGGAGATTTAAAATTATTTTTTTTTAAAAATTTATTTAAATCTTTTTTATCTTCACAAATTTTTATTATATTTGGATTAGAAATAATGATATCACAATTTATTTTTTTAAATTTCAATTTATTTAAACTGAGAGGCATTAAATCTAAATCAGATAAAGGAATAATTAGATTTATTTTATGTTGAAGGCATTTTTTATATAAAACATCAATATATTTCTTATGGTTATCAATAACTTTGGGTAAGATAATAAATTTAGAAATATTTGAAAAATAACTAGCTACATTTCTTGATCTATCAGATACGTATATTTCAATTTTATAATTTTTATCGATTAATTTTTCTAAATAATCAACAAAATATGTTCTTCTACCAACATTAGTGAGTAAGATTTTCAATTTGATATAGACATTATAAATTTCGAAAGTTTATTAATAGCAATCATAAATTCTTTTTTGTTGTTACTAAGAGATATTCTTATGTGACTATCCCATTTTCTGCCAAAAAAAATACCTGGAGTAGCTGCTACTTTAAACTTATCTAAAAGTAATTCACAAAAAAGATCTGATTTATAGCCATATTTACTTACGTTAATAAAAATAAACATACCACCAACATTATCAGGTATATTCAAATTAAACTTAGATAACTTATTTTTAACATAAAAATAATTATGTCTTAAGGTATAATTAAATTTTTTTATAGTATCATCGTTGTATTTTAAAGCCTCTAATGATGCCTTTTGAATAAACAATGGCACATTATTAATTAAATGTTGGTTGAATTTCAATATTAAATTTAAAACTTTATTTTTAGAATATATATATCCTATTCTCCATCCAGTCATACTATATGACTTAGAGAAACCATTAATCAAAAAAAGTTTATCGTAATTTAATAAGTCTCTATTAGAAATTAAATTACAATTTAAATAATTTAAATCTCCATAAATAATATCAATAATTATCCAGCAATTAAATTTTTTTGCCAAATACAATATTACTTTCAATTCACTTTCTGAAAAGATTTTACCAGTCGGATTATTTGGTGAATTTATAATTATTGCTTTGACTTTTTTAGTAAATTTTTTCTTAAGAAAATTAGTATTAAAACTTAAATTTTTATCTAAGTTAATTGAGATTATTTTAGCTGTAGGTTCTGATAAATAAATTTGTGGTTCATAACTTGGATAGCAAGGACTCATATTAATAATATGATCATTTTGATTAAGTATTGATTTTAAAGTTAAATATAAAGCAAACTTAGAACCAGTTGTTAATAAATAATTTTCAGCATTAGATTTTAAATTAAATTTTTTATTAATTTTTTTTGAAATTAATTCTCTTAGTTTAAAGTATCCTTTAGGATCTGAATATCTAGTATCACCTTTTTTTATTGAGTCAAATGCTGCTTTTGAAATAGTTTTGGGAGTTTCAAAGTACGGTTCACCTAATCCAAGAGAATATATTTTTTTATTTATTTTATTTTTTTTAGATGCGAGTTTTGAAAATCTAGATTCTATCGATTGAGTTATTTTTTTTTTAAATTTCATTTATCAATAAATTTTTTTTTAATTAAGTTTTTGTTAATTTTTATCTTTAAAAGATGATCTGCAATTTTAGCTCCAGAATTTCCATTACCATATGGATTTTTTAATATTTTTAAATCAATAAGATATTTTTTGGACTCAATCTTTTTCATTGCAATTTTTATTGAATTTATTGAATAATCACAATTTACTACATTCATTGGATGTATTTTGCCCTCTTGTCTTTGACCTATATTTAATACAGGTATTTTAAAACTAGCTGCTTCAACAATTCCAACTGAAGAGTTTCCAAATAGAAATTTACAATTTTTTAAAATC
>MDSZ01267451.1_pt1 | contig 14987 bp, 9 predicted proteins | sample 811201 | NCBI WGS metagenome assembly MDSZ01 (sample SAMN05326647, study PRJNA326480) | marine metagenome | isolation source: seawater | place: Indian Ocean: North | collected 2010
AGTAGTAGTAGTAGTAGTAGTAGTAGTAGTAGTAGTAGTAGTAGTAGTAGTAGTAGTAGTAGTAGTAGTAGTAGTAGTATCTTTAGTCACATTGTTGCTTTCTCGCGACGGCGAAGACGCGGAAGACAAATTGTTTGCCACATCGTTTTTGTTCTCAATCGCCAAGCGGCTTTCGATGTATTCAACCAAATCCCACACCATACTGTAGTCGTACATTACCGTTGGTCGAATATCTAAATGAAATTCTTCGCGCAACATGGCTGCGTAACGTATGCTCGATTGCGAAGTTAATCCAATGGAACGAAATGTAGTCTTGGTATCGAATGGCGGCGGCACATCTTTTGCATCGAGCAGTTCCGCGAGTTGCGTATGCATGCGCTCGGCGACGCTCCCTTTCGTCAATCCTGGCTCCGGTGATTGGAGATGATGATGATGTTCTTTATGTTCTTGATCTTCGTGTTGTTGCACTGGTACCGAGACATCTCTACGAATAGCATCACTGATGGATGCTTTCTCTATGCGCTCCCAGCTTCGATCGTGAGGTACGATCAAAGTCATCACTTTTGACTCACCTGGAGAAGTCGGACTTGATATCGCGCCAGCAAAAGCTTCGTTCGCATCCGTTACAATCGCACCAGGAACTTTTGACGAAATGACCGCACCGTTAATCTTTGCAATATCAGCAATATTGCTCTCGAGTACCGGATCGCAGCCAGAATGCCACGTGGACATATCACCAACTATGTTTACAATAGACGAGCCCGATCGACGAGCATTGTGAAGATTTGCCGAAGCATTCATTAAACCCGGACCAAGATGAAGTAACGTTACGCCAGGAATGGTTATATTCGATCCTTTTTTCACGCGTGCGTATCCATCTGCGGCACCAGACGCCACCGTTTCGTGTAACGTCAAGATTGGTTTGATTTTAGGAACAGACTCAAACGCGCCGACAAAGTGCATCTCCGTCGTCCCCGGGTTCGCGAAACACGCATCGACGCCGTAACTTTCCGCTACTTGCAACACAGCAGCTGCGCCGGTAACTGTTTCGCTTTCAATCATGATGGATTGTATTTGTGACGACGCAAATATTTTTTGCATTTTTTTTCAGTTACGCCTCGAAATCATCATCATCCCGGGTTTGACATCTGCTCGAGCACTCCCCTAAACTCAGCCATGGAGATTTTCTCTCGTTTTCCTATTGGTTTTAACAACCTGGCGGCTTTTTGGCCCGAATACACGTAATCGCTCCTAAACATCTCAAACATCTTCCCGTCTTCGCGTTGTTGCGGGTCGGCATCGTCGAAATACACTGCGTATCCCCCGCTTTCGCCTCGCTCTCCGCTCTTCGAAAGCCTTTCCAACTCGGCGTTTAAACTCTCTCTCACTTCCCTAATCACGTCAATCGCTTCTTCGTATTTCTCGCTGGGCATATTTTCCAACGCTTGCGCTTTCCTAAACATCGCCTTCACTTGCTGCGCCTTCGTCAACCAGCACGAATCCGACTTCGTGCGAAACCGGCAACACCTTTTCTTGGCGTCGCCCCAAATTCCTTCACCTCTGCTTAAATCGCAATATTTGATACACGACTGGTACTCTTTCAATCCTAAATAACACGCGCTCATATTCAGTCTCAGTGTTGCTCTTAATCCTTCCGCTAAATCCACGTGTTTCGGCAACATCAACTGCTGCATCAAATCCTCGGTGATGTACGACAAACCGCTTTCGTACAATCGCAACGCCGCTCTCTTTGATCCAACTCGAACTTTTTCGTTTCCTTTCGTTTTCAAATTCTCGCATCGTTCCATTCGTTTTTCAAACGTTAAATCCGTTCTCATGGTGTCCGGTTTATCTTTGCTTCCTTCCACGTGCAAGAGTTCCGCATCGACTTGTAACTCGCAATTTGGTGGTATCGAAGGGAAGGAGGTATTTCCAGCCTTCCCGTACCCTAATTCAGAAGGAACTTTGAAGGATGCTTTTTCTCCCGCATTCGTCATTAATCGAACGCATTGGTCTAAAGCTTTGTGCGCGACGTGTCGTGGATTCGGTTGGCCGATGTATACCGGTAACGCGAGTTGTTCGTCGCCGTCTTCTTCCGTTTCGTTGGTGCTAAATCGCAGGGAAGATTTGCTTCCCTTTTCGTACAAGAAAACAGAATAGTGGACGTAACACGTGCAATTGTCGTCGATGGAGACTTTGGTGGTATCGCTCGACTCCATCTCGTCCAGCTCGAGAGCGGAGCCGAGTTTAATAACAACATGTTTCTTCGGATCGACCATCTTCTTCCATGCGATCGTTTTGCGTCTCCTTTTTTGTTTGTGAAGACATCCCCCCCCACCTCTTTTCTCTTTACATAATTTTAGGGGATTATTTTAACCAACGCCGTTTCCCATATTAAAAAGCGCGCGCACTCGCAAGCATGATGAGCGCGAGTCGCACCGACGACGATGGGGGCGCGGTGCACTCGCCAATCCCACACTTGCCACCCGCGGCGCAACCAGACTTAGTTCGCGCGCGTCAAAAGGACGATTACTATCGAAAGGTACAACGCGCTTTTTCTCTTCTTCTTTTGAAATTGGAAAATGAAATCCCCTATATAGTTGTTGTTTGGAACGCGCGCTCGTTTTGTCTCGGTGCGTTTGACAAAGACTGACCGCCATCTGTTCTCCCCCTCTCTCTCCTTTTCTTCTTCCTCTTCTTCTTCTCCTTCTCCTCCGACAGCTCGTTTCAGAATCCGTCTCCGATTCTGTCCGACTCGTATTCGGTCCACAATTCTGGAACGACAAACTCGACGCCATCGAGTCATTGGGTGATTTTTTGTATTTTGCATTCACCACCGGGTGCAATTCGCAAACGCTCGGCGAAGGTACGACGATGCCGAACATCGACCATCGACGCGAAGAGAGACTGTTAAAATTTTTGCGCTCTTGTATACCGTTCGCGTACGAATACTGACTTTCCTCTCTCACACTTTGCATTTTTGGATGTGCAAACCTATTCGTAGAATACACGGACCTCTTTATCGCGGACGCGAGAGGGGACATCCCGAGCGCGTCGAGACGATGGGCGTTAGTAGCTTTGGAGGCGCTGGCGAAACCAATCGGGAGAAATTTGAAGAACGCGTCAAGGAATGCGGTTTCTGGTGTTGGCTCGTTGGACCAAATTAGTAATAGTAGCAGCAGTACAAGTAGCAGCGATAAAGAGAAAGAGAATAACAAAAGCGCTCTTAAAAAGCGCTTGTTAAAAGCTTACGCGTGGATGTTTGGAAACGCGCCACATAATGCATCCGTGGGAAATCCAGCATTGAGGCGCGTCAACGATAGAGGAGGGTTTGGGCCTTTGACGCAGTTGATGCTTTTTTACGCGTTTGGGAAGTACGTTTCGTGGACGAATTGGGCGACCGGGATCGAGCGGGTGTTTGTGAACCCGAACCCGGGAGAGCCGAGGGCGAAATATTCTTTGTTGTCGAAATTGATTGCGTTGCAAATCGGCTATGCCATGTTTAGCGAATTACAACGAAGATACAGGGTACATTTGAGAGGGAAATCGGCGAAAGGGCGACGGTCGAAAGCGGCGGAGGAGTTTGGCTTTTTCGAGGAGGATGGCGTGACAAAATGTAGGTATAGATTGAGCGACACGGAAGGGAGGCGAGGAGGAAGCGTAAATCCGGTTTCAGTCATAGATGATGCAAATATGCTCCCAAACTTTGGAGAAACCGGAATATCAAACGATTCCGACGAAGAGGACGAGGAAGTTGTCAAGCGCTTCACGTGGCACGATATACCGTGTCCTTTGTGTTTGAACCCCACGAAATATCCGACCGCGTTAAAGTGCGGACACTGTTTGTGTTGGGAGTGTGCGGTGGAGTGTTGTCAACAGAAACCAGAGTGCCCGGTGTGTCGCACGCCTTGTAAACCGCAAGAATTGATCACGATTGCGAATCCGTAGTAGAAGTGCAAAGTAGATGTAGGTGTATTATACGTGTAGCAGTAACAACCCGAAGCTAGTTAGAATATATATATTACACTTTTTCATTACGCTTTTAACATCGCAAATTGCCCTTTCCAATCCGTCTTACCAGTCTCGTTAGATGTCGCGATTTCAAATGCAAATACCCCACCACCTTTCTTTGGTGGTTGCGCCAACGCTCTCACCGCGCACACGGCGACATCCTCTATCGAAATAGTTCCACTCAATCTTCCCTCTTCTTTGGAAAACGTCATCATCTTACCTCTCGTCGGTTCGTCCACCACGTTTACTGGGCGAATAATCGTCAACGGAATGTCCAGACTCTTAGCCAACTGTTCCCTCTTGTCATCATTCCTCGCTCTCGCTCCTTCGTCTTCCAATAACATACTCAACACGTTCCCTTTACTCGCTTTCGCCGTCGACAACAACACGATGTGCTTCACCCCACTCTCTTTGCACGATTTCGCGAACGATTCGTCAAACTTCCCCGCTGGAACAATCACCGATCTCACCCCTGCCAACGACCGTCTCAATGCCTCGGCGTTTCCTAAATCCGCGACGTCGACGTACGGTCCGTACCTCGCGCTCTCCGCTTCGACGTTTTCGCACGCCACTTTCACGTCCAACTTCGCGAGCACGAGTTGCATAACAACCGCGTCTCCGAGCTTCGATCCGGAGTCGAGCACGTATATGGCTCTTTTCGGCGAACTTTCCGACGTCGACGCGACGCCGTTAACGCTCGCCTGGTATGCTCCATTTTCTTCCTCGTCGTTCCTAACAGCCTCCTCCTCCTCGTTTTCCTCTTTCTTTTCTCGTTTCTTCTTCTTCATCGCTTCCCCTAAGTCTTTCCCGACGGACGAATCTTCCCCGTACCATTTCCGTAATTTCGGTCCGCCTTCCATGACGTCGAGCATTTTCGTCGCCTCGTCCGCGATTCTCTCGAAGAGAGATTTCGACGCGCTCAAACGCGTCCCGCGACGTCGACGGCGACGCGGCAACAAAGGCGACGTCGAGAACGAAGAGAACGATGATGATGACGACGACGACGATGCGTTTCCAAAACCAAAGCCTCCATTATAATCGTCGTCGTCGTCGAAGGAGGGCGCCGCGGCGAGACCATAAAAAAACGTTTTCCTTTCTCGTCGTCCTCTATTGCTCCGAACCGACGACGACGTAAACGACGACCGCGCGGACAAAGGCGGTTTGGCGACGACAACGCGCATCTCTCTCTCTCTCTCTCTCTCTCTCTTTCTGGCGTTTCGTCTCAAAACATCCCAACACCTTTTTTTCTTTTCTCTTTTTTTGAAGTCAAAACCCTAAACCCTAAAAAGAACTCTCCTTTGGGGAAAGAACAGTTGACACTTTTGCGCTGTTGTTGTTGTTGTTGTTGTTGTTGTTGTTGTTGTTGTTGTTGTTGTTGTTGTTGTTGTTGTTGTTGTTGTGTGACACGCTTTAAAAGATGCGGCACGCCTCGAAAAAAATGGCGAAAATTGGAACGACGAACAACACACGCCGCGCTGGGTAGGTAGGAGGAGGAGGATGGCAACGACGACGAGTGCGACGACGGGTCTTTTTTCGGGAGGAGACGCCCGCGTGATTTGTGCTGCTGCGCGTTCCACGTCGTCACCCCTCGAAAGAAGAAGAAGAAGAAGAAGAAGAAGAAGACGTTTGACCGTCGCTCGAACGACGACGACGCCGGACGGCGACGACGACGACGACGACGAAGGAAATGAGCACCACCACCACCACCAAGGCTTTGAAAATGTGAAAGATGCCGCGATGGCGACGTGCGTTCGCGCGCTCGCCAAGCTCGACGTTTTAGATTATCACGATGTCGCGACACGAAAACCAACAACTGTGCGAGACGCGACGTCCGACGACGACGCGACGACGATCAACATTTACGGACACGTAGCGACGATTGACTTGAAGGAGACCAAGGATGCGTTAGACGAACAGTTTATTCGGCGATTACACGAACCGGTGGTGGTTCGAAACGCGTCTTCGATGGCGTCGCGAGACGCGTTTGACAAAACGCGAGACGACGAACGGTGGACGCTACGAAAACTGTTGGAAGCGTATGAAGAGGAAGAGAAGAGGACGGGAGGTACGTTTCAAACGAACGTGAGAGTGAGAGGGAGAAGCAAGAGTTGTAAGGAAAGAAAAGATGTAGAAGAAAATACTAAGTCGTTTGTATATGCGGAGCAATCGCACGAAGCGATACGGAATGGAAAGTTTCAACCGCCCTCGCTTACTTTGCGAATGCCATTCGCAAACGGACTAGCGCGCGTGTTGGAGTTGTCCGGAGACGGGGCATATATTCAATCTGAATTGCCAATAACGATAAAGGAGGAGATGAAGCGTGAATATTCGAGGGTGTTTTCGGCATTTGATAGAAGTAACGAGTTCATCGAGTCGCAACCTCTTCGACTTTGGCTTTCTAAAGCGGGCAGCATTTCGCCGTTACACTTTGACGCCTCGATATCAACGCTGACGCAGTTGAAAGGCCAGAAGACGTTTTTATTGTTCTCGCCGTTTTCTGGACTGTCAAAGTGTTTCTTATATCCGGATTGGCACCCTTTGAGAAGGCGTTCGAGACTTTCTATTGATGACGAGAGAATTAGGAATGAATTACGAGCATATAAGGCGACGCTTTCAGAGGGTGATGTTTTGATTTTCCCTCCGCGATGGTTACATCACGTCGAGTCATCGAATAAAACGAACACGTCTATTTCGATCACGCGTCGGTATGTTCAGACTGTGCCAAAACATGTTCACGTGGATACGTCATACGCGTCTCGTTTCGCTAAATGGGCAAAGACGAGAGACAAAGGCACAAAAGCGCTGCGTCGTTTGTATTCGACGGGACTTATGGACCCAGACTTTCCAACGAGATTTAATCTTTCGGTCGTTGATTTAGATGAAGACGGTAAGTGCCCAAAACTATGTGAAATGAGAACGTTCGAAAATGACGCGCAAGAAAAATGGAAATTTTGCGTAAAATCTATGTCCGATTGCATACTCGCTCGGATGAATGTGTCATCGATTTGCGTGCGAGGTTCAATCGCTCGAGGCGCGGCGGTTGATTTTGAATCTGATTGCGATTTGGTTGTCGTATTTGAGAACGAGCGAGCAGACGACCAACAAATAAACGACTTGCGCTCTGAACTCGAAAGTATTCGCGCGAAAGAGTTCCCGTTTGCCAAGAAAATCGACGTGCGCTTTGAAGTTCGCGGACAGATGGACGCCGAGCAATTGTTTACGCTAGCGGCATCTTCTCTATGCGTGAGCGGCGAAGATATCCCAAAGTCTTTGTCACGAATGGCACCCGTGCGAGCGTGTTTTCCAACGTTGCGCGAAGACGTCTTTTTAGCGCTTGAAAACAAAAGCGAAAAAGCGATTTCTTGGGCAGCGAAGCGCTGTCTACGCGCCGCTTTCGAAAGTCAGAAAAGGACCAGGTTTACGCGAGAGATTTCGAGATGCTGTGAAATTGTGTGTGAGGAGGACTATTCAAAGAAGAAATATGAGGCTGGTGATTTGGAAACTGCTTTAGTTATCGCCGTGAAAGGTCCGAAAACGGTTTTTGGAGAAGTGTATTGGTTGGAAATGACCAAAGCGCTCCTCGAGCGTTTAAGTAAATGTATTCTGTTAGCTACCTAGACTTTGTATATCATTACACCGCAGCAGACGCAGAGAATGTCATTGGTACAAAACTCGTAGCGCCGTCTCCCCAAGATACCGCTAATATTCTATCCACGATGGCCCGATCGTTCAATCGACTCGTAGCTGAATCACCAGATGAGAATTGTAAAGAAGCGGCGATGTCCTTCGCTTCGATTAGATTTTCTCCCTCATCCGCGAGTTCCTCATCGTCTTTGTATTCAACCCGTTCCTCTCTGCAAAAAGTGCCGATAGCTCTGACGGTTAATACCGGATGAATGATGGTCGCATACACTCGAACTTTCCCATCAGCGTGTCCAAAAACCAATCTAGATGCAGTATCATCCCACGCGCACGACGTGATCGCTGCCGCTTCGGAAGGATCTTCTTCACCTGGAATTTTCGGAAAGCTGATAGGAAGCGCCGCTCGCGTCGTCCCGTCTGGAGCGACTTGTAAAGCTGCGCATGAGATGTGTCTCTTCTCCGTACTTCTCAAAGCACTGCCTACCAACGCAGTTTCGACGCAGCACACGCCAATTTCTTCTCCATCGTACTCGCGCATTCTCTTGTTTCCACGCATTGCCGCTGCTTTGGGCGACGGTCCCCACGCGAATGCGGTCACTTTCCCAGCTGACGAGAACCCGTTTTCTAACCACACTCCCGATTTCTTCGTCCAAATGGTCAAAGAACCATCTTTTGAAACCGCCGCGAGGTGTCTACCAGACCCACTAAACGCCAACGACACGATTCCGTTCCTTTTCTTATCAATTTCAATCGGAACGAGCGTTTCCTTGAACGAATCAATCGAGGACAACGCTTTCATAATTTCACTCTTCGATTTCGGTACCCGAAACGTCTTTCTTCGTTTAATTGATCGAATGACCGAGGACAAACCGCTCATGTTTCCGGAAGACATCGCGGTGCTCTTCTTCGCATCCACGTCCCAAATGCGAATGGTAGACCCATTCGAACTCGCCGTCGCTAACAATGACCCATCAGGCGACCATACGAGTCTATCGAGAACGTGCGTCCCTTTCACGTCCGACACAGCCGCATCCAACAGCATCTCTGTTTCGTCGTTTTGCAATCGTTCAATCTTCCACGTGGTTCCCGTATTACCACCATTATTATTAGACGAAACCGATGTCAACACCTTCGAAAATACTCTCACACAACTATTTTGTTTTGTAGTTACCGCAATCTCGTTCGGACGGTCCGGACGAAACGCCATTGCTATCGTCGTCTCGTTCGCCACGCTTGGCGTTGCGCACGGCGCGGAGCATAAACTCACAGGAGTGCCGTCGTCTCTTCTTTTGGACATTTTCGAAGACGACGACGGTGAAAACGGTGCCACTGGTACCGCGCCTCCCGACTTCGCCGTCCACTCCACTTGGTCTAAAATCTCCACAATGTTCGACGAGCCCTTTCCTCCGTCGTTGCCGCTTCGATCAAACACTGAAATATTCGTCCCCTTCCCATTATTGTTTGCGATTCCAAACGTTGTTTTACAGTTCTTATGCCAAGACATTGGTGATGGATTCATATCCTCCAAATACTCTTCTTTATTCTCGCCCGAACAGATAGTCCTACCATTCACGAGAGAGAGGACGACGTTCATCCCTTTCTTGGCTAAAACGTGCAACGGTTTCGGCACCGATTCGCCGTTCAAATCGAATTCATCATTTCCCCGTGTCCCCGTGTTTTTCTTCTTCTTCTTCTTCTTCTTTTTCATCCTATTTTCTGGCGCAGAAATCGTCACCGGACACGCCACTGGAGCTTTCACGCGCGAGTTTAAACTTCTTTTGACGCGCGTGTGCGCGTCCAACGACGAGTTCACCAGCTCGTGGTTGACTTCGCGGAGCATGATTTGTTTTGTTTTGTTTTGTTTTGTTTTGTTTTGTTTTGTTTTTGTGTGGAAAAATTCAAAAAAGAAAAGAGAGAAAACGAGAGGAAAAAGCGCGTCGAGATTTTCGCGCGCTTCCGCGTCGAGAATATTTTATTACATCGTCAAACGTCTATTCTTTTTGTTCTTCTTGTGTGCGTGTTTGTGCTTCTTTTTCTTTGTTTCGCGTTTGTTATTCTTCTTAATGCCAAGAATCATGTGGTCTTCGCGTTGGTCTTCGTCGCTGTCTTCTTCGTTGAAAGGGGCGTGCATGGACGCGGTTCTTCGTTGCTGCGGCGCCGAAGCCGGCGGGCCAGGGAAGTATTTTGATTTGATGAACACCGAGGGCGAACCTTTACCGATCGAATGTATTGGTTTGAGTAATCCTTTAGTTGGTGTGGATGTTTTGATGTTTTGAACGCCTTTGGAAGTGTCGATGGCGCCGGATGGGAAGGACCGCGTAATGCCTTTGAGGTTCCAAGAGAGTCTTTTGAACCGCGAGGAGTCTGGCGAGGAAGGCGAATCGCCGATTCCGTTGTCTTGGTACTTCTTTGGTTTGAAGTTTAACAAGCGGCGAGCGGCGACGGTGTGACCGTTGAGCGCCGTATGCTTGTCGTCGTCGTCGTCGTCGTCGTCGTCACCATCCTCCTTCGCTGCCGCTTCTTTTGCCGCCGCCAACGCGTGCTTCTCTTGCAGCACCTTCTCAAACGGGTTTTCTGCGAACATTTTTTCAGCTTTCTTTTTGTTTTTCTTTTGTTTCTTCTTCTCCGGTTGATCGTACCCATCCTTGTCGTCGATAACGCGAATTTCTGCACGCATCTTCTTCTTTTTGTTACCGCTAGTGATTTTTTCTTCCTCCTCCTCCTCCTCCTCCTCTGACGACGAATATTTCTCTTCGCTCATGATTCTATTCGCCACTTTAATCGTCAATTTTTGATCCTTTTTCAACTCAATCGATGGTGCCTTATCTGCCACCACGGCTGCTTTCTTTAAATCTGTGTGCAACTCGTACAGCGCTTCTCGGGATGTTTCTGGACACCCGTTCCCTGCACCAAGCTCAATCGCTACCCTCGCCAAGTCTTTAATGTACGAAGCATTCAAAACCCACCCATTTTTGTTCCTGGGCGCATTCCTAATATCCACGTTCGTCGGGCAAAACACCTCAAACACTTCGCTCGCGCACCGTTTGAGGAAACTGAAGGAAGTTTCGTGCCGCATGCCATGCATGAACGTGATGAGAAGCATTTTGATAATTTCTTGCGGCGGCGCTTCCCCAGCTTCCTTCTCGTCGTCGTTGTCGTTGTCGTCGTCGTCAGAATCCTCGTCATCATCGGTGACTTCTACGTTCTCCTTGTCCTCTTCGTCTGAGCCCCTCTCTTCATCGCTGCGCTTGCTCTTCCTTTTCTTTTTCTTTTTCTTTTTCTTTTTCTCCTCCTCCTTCGCGTCAAACCTTCGAATCTCCTCCCCAAACGCCTCAGCCACGTGTAACTTAATGCCCAAATCGATCGCGGTAATATTCTCATCCACCCCAAACAGTGCATCCCTGTATACTCTATCTGCCAGATTTTGACTCACATTCGTCTCCCAATCTCTCCTTTGCAAATACTGAAACATGTGCTTCTGCATCTGCCTCGCCAACACGCAATACTTGTCCAGCCGGTGTTTGTCAATCCCAGCCCATTCGTTTCGCATGGTCCAAAAGAAGACCGAAGCGTATAAAATTGCCATTTGTGATTTCAGCGAGTGCATCACGGCTGCTATGGACGTCGCTAACTCTCTTTGCACCTCTCTCCCGTCCGAGTGCCACATGGCGTAAAACAAAGCCTTCCATACTTTCTTCATGGACAGATGGTCAAGCGTTTTCTGAGAGCAAAGCCATTTCCGCAATCGTTCGAAGGTTTTATCGCGCGTGTGTCGATCGGAGGAGACCAGCGCTTTCGCGAATTTGGTGTTCTTCATCTCTGATCGCGTCCAATCCCACGCGTTACGCTCTGTTCCGCGCCGTTCCTCCTTTTTCGCTCAATTCGATTTGCGGCGGCGTGCCTTTTTCCAATTCTCCCTCCCTCTGCCTCTCTCTCTCTTTTCACGTCCACAGAGTTCACGAACGCGGGGAAAGCGCGGCCGGAAACGCCCAGGAGTGTTTCGAGCGACGCCGTTTCGATGCACACGCGAGAGAACAGAGAGTGCGCTCTCAGCACACGCAAAACGTGTTGTGAGGGAATTCGGGAAAAAGCGCATTAAAAAAATACGAGAGAGAGAGAGAGAGAGAGAGAGTGTGTGAAAAAAATGTGAGAGAAAGCGTACGCGCACAACAAATGTCAACTGCTCGATGAGAATGGATGCTCTCCCACCTTAAAACCAAAACGAACCAGAAGCGTTATCGTCGTCTCCCAACCCCAACGCGGTTCGTTGCGCTTGAACGGCCCTTTCGAAGGCACACGTGGCACCGCAATACGTAGACCAAGCGGTTTTTACGTTTTCGTCGCAGGAGGACGCGGTGGCGGTCGCCACCGCGGGAGAGGAGGAAGAGGAAGATGCAGTGCGACTGGTACCACAAGAGAGCGTTCGAGCTGCACGCAAGGCGTACGACATCGTGCGGCGGAGTTTCTCCGCACGCTCGAAGAGTTCGTCAACGTCTCGACGTTTTTGAGGGTCCGTTGGTTGAGCTTTGAAGAGTGCGAAGGTCATGGACGAAGACGATGTGGAGGAGGAGGAACTGGTGTTTTGTGCGGCAACCTCGTTGCCGATAAAGTTTGTCTCTGCACGAGAGGCGAGCGTTTTATCGATGAAAGACTCAGTTTTGTTCCATGCGTACGCGAGCGCGTCCAAAGATAGAACGACTTCAATCGATGCCGATGGCGCTGAGGCTGCTGCGACAGGCGCGGTCACCGGAGATGATGACGGTGATACGGGAGAGTTTTCTTGGCGGTTTGGTAAAAGTGGATTCGTGTAATCGTCACTGATGTTATCGTTGTTGTTCGGTAGTTGTATGTTTTCGTTGTTTTCGTCTCTGCCGCTTTCGTTGCAAGTATCGTTGAGGCATATGCCCGGGAGTATTTCACTCGCGCACTTCGCAAACACAGCTTTTGATAGCACACCCATATCGAGCATTAGATCCGAACCAACGTGTTCTTCAAGTGTACCAATTACGGATATATTTTTACGTTGTTTTAACATCATGTGTTCCGTTTCTTCGTGACACGCCTCGAAAACTTCCGCAGCGAGTGCGTCAGCTTCCTCGCCACTCGCGCCAGCTTCTTTAAGTAAAGTTCGCACGATTGGTCTGTGCATGAGAGGTTTTGAAACTCTGTGTCGAAATGTTGCATCGAACGTTTCCGAATATTTCAGTTCAGCCGCCTTTTTGAGTTGAATGAGTTCCGTCAACGCGAGATCTAACGCGATTCCTACATCAATCGCGTATTGATCGTCGTTTGACCCAGCAAAATATTGTTGCAAATCCTGCAATGTGTATCCATCGCTCGATATAGCGTGGTTTCGCAAGGCACTTCGTAATTTTGTCGGTATTTTGCTACGTCGAAACGCATATTTGATGCTTCGTTCAGCATCGTCGAGAAAAACCATCGGCGTTTGATTCTTTTTACAAAGCGGTACTTTCTTCGCGCTTCGTTCTGGAGGAAACATCGCAGAAAATACGGTAATTACAAACACTCTTTCGTCCCTAGGCAAAGGTTGACAACATCCCAATAATCGTGAAAATATTCTCGCCAAAGGCGTGTGACTTGTCGCCATGGATGTCGTTGATACGTTACAGGTATTGATTTTCCGAAGTTTTCGTAACGTCGCCGCAAACGCTCGCAAGTGCCACGTGGCGAGTTCGTGAGACCCGTGTGATTTGATGAACCAGGATTTCACGAAACGCATTAAGTCGTATTGAATCGACGGCGAGGAATGTACGGAGTTTAACTCTACTTGCTTGCGTAAGAACGCCGAGTGTTTATGGATGTCACCTCCAATGGTCGGTTTACTATCGTAAATAGTCGAGATGCGCTTATTTGTGCTAGTTGCGTTACTGTTACTTCGCATGTGTATCGACGAACGCGAAAGTACCGTAGAGTTCATTCTCGAACTTCTTCTCGAATCTATGAGAGATTTGCGTTCTAATAAGTGCCCGTTACCCGTGCTGCCGATGATGTGGTCGTCGTCGTCAAAGGGCAACGATTCCATCCGCAAAAATCTCACGATTTCGCACAGGAGCAACAAAACGTGCGTCGTGCAATCGCTTAAAGGCATTGGTTCAATCTCCAATGCGTCCCTTCCATCTAGTAAACATCTGGCATCGTCGTCAATATCATCGCATACTTCGAGCGTTTCGTTTCTATCTTTATCGCTCGATGTAGCCTTGCTCTGCTCGACGCGTTGAGCTATTTCAGAGGACAAGAAATTTTCCTCCTCGTCGTCGTTTTCGTGTTTTCCAAATCCTTCCTCTCGCGCAGAAACAACAATGCACCGGTCGCGCCCTACTCGTCCTTCTTCGTTTGTGCCGGTTTCCGTGCGTTCTGTCCACGTTTTATGTTCTTTCCCGTCATCGAGAACAAGTATTACCTCTTCTTTCTCTCGCGCGTCAACGTCAACGTCTTCGCCTTCTTCGCCACTCGATACACGGTCCTCTTCATCGTGCCCATCGAGAATCCTCGACGCCAAATGTCTCGCCACGCCATCGATATTCTCGTCATCATTTTCCTCCTCCTCCTCCTCCTCGTCTTCGTCGGGCGTTGCACTCTTTGCCTTCTCTATCATCCGTATCATCCGTTTCGCCCTCGCGACTTCCCACCTCAACCTTTCGTTCTCCTCGCTTTGTTCGACCAAGTGCCTCTCCGTTTTCTCTCGTCTCTTCTTCTCCTTTTCCGCTCGTTTCCTCGCTCTTTCCGCGAGTTTCCGCGCCCAGATCACGTCGAACGGTTGTTGTTGTTGTTGTTGTTTTTGTTGTTGTTGTTCCTTCTCCTCTCGTCTGCATCCATTTTCGTCGTCGTTTACGTCGTCCATCCTCGTTGGTCGTCGTCAAAGCCGGTCTCTGTTGTCGTGCTGCTCTCTCGCGTCGGTCAAAGAGAGATGCTCCATGTCCCATGCGTCTCTCTCGTGACGTCTTCAAAAAAATCTCTCTCTCTCCAAAATGGAAACCCTAAACGTAAACCCTATATATACCTCTTTTGGTCCTTTGAACTCCCCTCTCTTTTCTTCTCTCGAACCACCTTTACCACCACCACCATATACCACCACCACCCTTTGGCCGCCTTTGAAGAGGAAAAAAAACAACGAGAATAATGCTTTTTTCGACGACGACGACGACGACGACGACGAGAGGCGGCGGCGGCGGCGGCGTTGTTTTCGCCTCCTTCTCGTCGTTTTTGTTGTCCTCTTCATCAAAGGCGTCGCGTTGTTTTAGGAAGACGAATCACCAAAAGCGCGCCCGATGCATCCGCATCGGGAGTGCTGCGTCGTCGTCGTCGTCGTCGTC
>MDSZ01081798.1_pt1 | contig 14985 bp, 16 predicted proteins | sample 811201 | NCBI WGS metagenome assembly MDSZ01 (sample SAMN05326647, study PRJNA326480) | marine metagenome | isolation source: seawater | place: Indian Ocean: North | collected 2010
AGTGGTGAAGCTTTTTATACTAAACCAAATAAAGAAATTTATATGGTTAAAAAAATTGTTAAAAAAGTTACAGGTAATTCAGCAAAGTTAAATTGTCGAGGCGGTACAAGCGATAGTAGATTCTTAGGTTCAATCCCAAGATTAGAGCTGGGATTAAGAAATACCACTATTCATATGGTTGATGAAAGATCGCCGATTTCAGATTTGAAAAAATTGACTAAAATATACTATAAAATTTTAGAAAATTATTTTTAATGAAAACTGCGATAATTACCTCAAAAACTTCATTAAATCATAATACTGGTTCCGGTCATCCTGAGAGCATCTCTAGAGTCACCTCAATACTTGAAACATTAAAAAAGAATAAAAATTTAATTTGGAAAAATCCAGTAAGTTTTGACAAAAGTATTTTAAAAGAAGCTCATTCTTCAAGTTATGTAGATACAATTGAAAATGCTTTCCCTGAAAGAGGTTTGGTTTTTTTAGATGGTGATACAGTTGTTTCACCAGGTAGTAAAGATGCAACTTTTGATGCGGTTGGTTCGATAATCGCCGCAATTGACGGGGTTGAAAAAAAAGAGTATCAGGCCGCACATTGTGTTACAAGACCTCCAGGCCATCATGCGGAAAAAAGTAAAGCTATGGGTTTTTGTGTGATAAATAACATCGGTGTTGCTGCAAATTATTTAATTTCAAAATATCAATATAAAAAAGTGGCTGTTATAGATTGGGATTGCCACTTTGGTAATGGAACGTATGATATTCTAAAATCAAATAAGAATGTTTTTTTTTCAAGCCTACATCAATATCCATACTATCCAGGTGGAGGGACAGAACATGAAAAAGGTGATCATAATAATGCTTTAAATATACCATTGCCCGCTGGCACTAATTCTAAAGAATATTTCGATGCTTACGAACATATGCTTAAAAGATTAAAAGAATTTAGACCTGAATTTATTTTAATGTCAGCAGGATTTGATGCTCATAAAGATGACCCTTTATGTCAATTAAATTTAGAGTCTAGGGACTATTACGAGATAACAAGAAGAGTTTTAGAAACTACTAAACAGTTTTGTAATGGAAAAGTAGTATCTATTCTTGAAGGTGGATATGATCTTAATGCCTTAGCTGAAAGCGCAAATGAACATGTTAACGCACTTCTAGAATTCAATTGAGATTTTAAAAAAATATCATAAATAGAAATAATGCCTTTATATAAAATAAAAAAATCAAATATTGATAACAAAGGATTAGTTGCAGCCAAAGATATTAAAAAAGGTACAAAGATAATTGAGTACAAAGGAAAATTAATTTCAAAAAAAGAAAGTGAAGTTAATCCTAAATTTGATAACTCAAAAAGGATTTATCTTTTCGAAATAAACAAAAAATGGGACTTAGATGGAGCATACAATTTTAATACCGCAAGACTTATAAACCATTCATGTAATCCTAATTGTGAGGTGGTTGGTAAAGGCTTAAAATTATGGATCGAGTCAATTAAAGATATCAAAAAAGGTGATGAGCTGTCGTATGACTATGGTTTTAGTTTTGATGAATCATTTAAAGATTACCCATGTAGATGTAATTCAAAGAATTGTTGTGGCTATATTGTAAAACAAGCTTCAAGATGGAGAGTCAAAAAATCTCTGAGGCTCAGTAAATAATCTTAGAAAGATATAAACCTTGAGCAGGTGCTGGTGGTGCACAATTATTTCTATTTTTAGATTTAAGGACATTTTCTAATTCTTTAATCGTCCATTTTTTTTCTCCAACATACTTCAAACATCCGATAATTGATCTTACCTGATTTTTGAGAAATGACTTTGATCTTAAAATAAAAATTATTTTTTCATTTTTCTTTATAATTTTTAATTTTTTTAAAGTTCTAATTGGAGATTTAGCCTGACAATTAGAGGACCTAAATGCATTAAAATTATGAGATCCAATTAATTTCTTTGCAGCTTTTTTTAAAAGTTTTACGTCTAACTTGGTTCTTAAATACCAAACTTTATCTTTATCTAATATTGGAGGTGCATCTCTATTAAGAATAATATATTCATACTCTCTTTCTTTTGCAGAATATCTTGCATGAAAATGCATATTTTTCTTAGTAATTTTCTTTATTGAAATATTCTTTTTATTTAAAAAATGATTTATAGAAGCAACTAATTTAAATTTGTTTGATACTAAATTTTTGCAATCAAAATGGGCAGATTGATTTTTTGAATGAACACCAGCATCAGTTCTGCCAGAACCATGAATTTTAATATTTTGTTTTAAAACTTTAGATAAAATTTTTTCTGTCTCTTTTTGAATTGATTTTGCATTTTTTTGAGATTGCCATCCAGAATGATTAGTTCCATCATATTCTATTATAATTTGATATCTAAACATTTAATAAATTAATTCCCTTTTGTATTTGAGAACCAAGAATAAACTCATTTGTTTTTTGAGGCTTTTTTCCTTCACGTTGGATTTCTAAAATTTTAATAGAATTTTCCCCACAACTAATTTCTAAATCATTAGACAATACTTTGCCTGGTTGATCTTTATTGAATGATATTTGTGCTTTTAAAATTTTATATCTTTCTCCTCTAAAAAGAAAATATCCACCTGGATAAGGATATAATCCATTTATTATTCCAACAATATTTTCAGCTTTGTCATTCCAATTAATCATACCTTCAGTTTTTATTATTTTTTCTGCATATGTGGCGCGTGAATGATCTTGAGGTTTAAAATTAACTTCCTTATCCATAATACTATCAATTACCTCTGAAATTTTTTCTGAAGCTAAATTGGAGAGTCTGTCAGATAAATTTTCAGCATTTTCATTTTCCTCAATATTAATTTTAAAAATATGTGAAATATCACCCTCATCTAGTTTTTCATTTATTTTCATCACACTAATTCCAGTTTCTTTATCTTTATTCATTATTGCTCTTTGAATTGGTGCCGCACCTCTCCATTTTGGAAGTATTGATGCATGAAGATTTATAAAGCCCTGTTTACTTAGTGATAAGAAATCTTTTGGAATGATTATTCCATAGGCAACTATAATTACCAAATCTAGATCTAGGTTTTTGAAATATTCGTATTCAGATTTATTATTTTTTAATTGATCAGGAGTTCTTACATCAAAGCTAACAGTTTCAGCAAATGAATGGATTGGGGATTTTTCAAATTTTTGTCCTCTATTTGATTTTCTAGGTGGCTGGGTATAAACTACAGATACTTCATAACCATTTTGATAAATATTTTTTAAAATTGGAACAGCAAAAATTGGAGTTCCCATAAAAGCAATTTTTTTTTGCATTAGTTAAATTACTAGTGCTTCAGAACTTTTTTTCTGTTTCGATAGTTTTTTAATTATCATTGATTTCTTTAATTTTGATAAATAATCAATAAATAATATTCCTTCCAAATGATCCATTTCATGTTGTATGCAAGTTGCTAACAGACCATTTGCTTTAAGTATTTTTTTTTCTCCATTGTAATCTAAATATTCAATTTCACATGTTGCCGGCCTATCAACTTCAGCAAATTGATTAGGTACAGACAAACACCCCTCTTCATATGTTGATAAGTCTTTATTTTTATTTTTGATGATAGGATTAACGAAATACATTGGATTTTTCTTTTCATCTTTTTTTGCAATATCCATAACTATTATTCTTTTTGGAATACCTATTTGAATTGCTGCTAATCCAATTCCATTTGCATAATACATTGTCTCCAGCATGTCATCCATTAATTGCTGCTCAACTTTTGTAACTTTCTCAACAGACTTTGATACTTGTCTTAAAATTTTATTAGGTTCGGTTAATATTGCTTTTACAGCCATAATTTAATTATTTATATCCTTATTGGTAATGTTTTTAAAATAATTTTATCTCTAATTGTGTCAAGGTCCAGTTGATTTAGTGTAATTAATATAAAATTTAAAGTTTCTGAGCCTAGATTTTCTAATTTATCTTCACCAATGATCTCTACAATCCTTAGTAAAATTAATCCTAAATCTCTATTATTTATTTTTGCCTGAATATCAGGTGGTATATTGACAGTAGATGAGTATCTATCTGAATATTTTTTCAAAATTTTAACCCCATCATATTTTAATGACTCAAGTAATATTTCATCATTTGTTGTAATTATATATTTTTTATCTTTCAAAATATTTTTTAATATATCATTTGTCTCTTTTTCAATTTTAGAAATTTCTTTTTTATCTACAAAATAATTTAATAATTTAGATTGATGAATAATTTTGTTATTAAATTTAATTTTTCTGATGGCCATCTCTTCATTAATTATATTTTCTTCATAAAATACAATTAAATCAGGTGTTAGTTTAGTTTTATCAAGTAATAATAATATTCTAGAAAGTTCATTATAAAAAGCATTTTGTAAATTATCATCTTCAAATAAATTTTTTAATAGTCTTGCTAAACGGACTTTTTCGCTGGGTTCTACAGTTAAGAGCATCTTTTGATAAATTAATGCTCTCTGACTTGGTCTATCAAGAGTTTTGTAATTTTCTTTTGCTGATAAAAGTTGATTAAAATTAAACTGATATCTTGTATACAAACTAAATAAATCTTTTTCATTATAGTTTCCATCATGAGCTGCTTTTTCAATTAAATTTATCTTTTCTATATCTTCTAAATTTATATTTTCTATTTTTTCAAGCAGGTTTGCTGAAGCAAGATATTTCCATATTTTTTTTGAAGTATTTTGATCAGGAGTATATTCAAAGTTATCTAATGTTCGATGTGATAAGTGGAATTCTAATAAATTTTTATCAGAAACTTGTTTATCTTCTTCTGTTTCAAATCCAATTAGTTTAAATATTTTTTTTTCAAAAAATTCATCTTTTAGACCCATTTCTTTCTTTAAGTCATAAATCAATAATCCTTGTTCAGTTTTATTAGAATTTATCAGGCAATATATTTTAAGTTTAACAGAGTAGTCATTCTCTAAAGTTACATCTTCAATCTTATCAAAAATTTCGCAACTTTTTTTGATATTAGCCTCAGCTAGATAATGATTAATATAAAAATTTATTAAATCATCCTTAAATATAAATTCTGGATTTTTTTCAACAAATAATTTTATTAAATCAAGATCATTTTTTTTTATTAAAAAATTTTTTTGAAAATTGTAAAATTCGTTTTTTGAGATATTTATATTTGGTGGATTTGAATTTGTTAAAATTGCAATTTCAAGTATATCTAAAGCATCTTTTGATAAATCTTTTGAAATAATTTTATCAAAAATTTTTTTTATTTCTTCACCATCGCTACCTTTCCATAATTCAATTGATAAATTGTTTTGATCTGGATCATAAAGTCCATATAGGGAAATTTTATCTTCAATGTTAGTTTCTAAAAGGACATTGTCTTTGTTGCTTTGGTTTTCATTATTTAAATCATAAATAGATACAGCCTCTTCGGATATTTCTTCTGAATCTTCAGATGTGGTAATTATCTGCTCTTCTGTCTCCGTTTTACTTTTATCAATATTCCAAATGTCAACTGGCTCGTTTGCGATAGTGCTTGAATTATTGAAAAAAATTAGAATAAAAAAAAATAATATATTTTTTCTACTTAACAATTTTGAAATTTTCATTAGGAATAATTTTTTCAATTTGCTTGTTTGGAGATGGAAAATCAATCGACCCAAGGGCATATATAAAACCAAGCAAAATTATAAGAATAAATGTAACTTTAACAAGTGGACCACGCAACTTGCCAATAATTGAGTTATTATTTTTCCTTTGAAATTCCATAAATGTTTAATTAGTTTAGAAATAAGACATATTTATGTTTTTTCAATATTAATAAATGATAAAAAAAAATATAGTATTAATTGGTATGATGGGGGCTGGTAAAACCACTATAGGTTTTAAACTGGCAAAAAAATTAAATTATAGATTTATCGATATTGACTCTGAAATTGAAAAATTAGAAAAACAAAAAATAATTGATATTTTTAATCTTAAAGGAGAAAGCTATTTTAGAAGAATAGAAGAAAAAATATCTTTAGATAATCTGGACAGAAATAATACTATTATTTCATTGGGTGGCGGAGCTTTTATAAACGATAAGATAAGAAAAAAAGTTAAAAAGAATAGTTGTTCATTTTGGTTGAGCTGGAATTTTCGAACTATTTTAGCTAGAATATCTAAAAACAAAAGAAGACCCTTAGCTTTGAAATTAAACAACAAAAATCTAGCTAGTCTTTATAGAAAAAGGGCTAAGTTCTATAAATTGTCAGATTTTAAAGTAAATTGCGAAGGTAAAAATAAAGGTGAAATTATAAAACAAATATCTAAGATAACAAATAATGAATGTTTTACCAATTAAAACGAAAAGTAAGCACTATAATATTTATATTGGGAATAATATAATTCCAAGGATAAAAAAAATCATCAAAAATGAAAAAATATATTTTGAAAAATATTTAATAATTGTTGATAAAAAAGTTCCAAAAACATTTTTAAATAAAATTAATGCAAACTTAAACTATAAAAAAAAGTTAATTTATTTTTTTAATCCCTCAGAAAAAAATAAAAATTTAAGATATGTAAATAACATATTAAATTTATTATTTAAAAATAATTTTAATCGTAATGATGTAATTATATGTTTGGGTGGAGGAATAGCGGGAGATATAACTGGATTCGCTGCAAGTATTTATAAAAGAGGTATTAGATTTATAAACATACCATCAACTCTTCTATCTCAAGTAGACTCTTCGATTGGAGGCAAAACTGGTGTGAACAATAAATTTGGTAAAAATTTAATTGGATCTTTCTACCAGCCTGACTTGGTAATATCTGATACGCGATTATTAAATAGTTTATCAAAAAGAGAAATTATTTGTGGTTATGCAGAAATATTGAAACATTCATTAATTAAAAATAGAAAACTATTTGTATTTTTAGATAAAAATTTACAAAATATTTTAAATTTAAAAAAAAAAATTGTTGAAAAAGCAATTTTAGAAAGTTGTAAAATTAAAAAGCAAATAGTTGAAAAAGATGAAAAAGAAAAAAACCTAAGAAAAAACCTAAATTTCGGTCATACATTTGGCCATGCATATGAAGCAACATTGAATTACTCAGCAAAGTTAAATCATGGTGAAGCAGTATTATATGGAATATTATCAGCAATAAAATTAAGTAAAAAACTGAATATTTTAGAGAGGAAAGATTTTCAATTAATATTTAATCATTTAAAAAAGTTAAAATTTATTAATCTAAAAGTTTTATTCTCGAATAAGCACCTTAATAAAATAATAAACTTTATGATTGCCGATAAAAAAAATATTTCAAAAAAAATAAATATTATTACTTTAAAAAGAATTGGAAAAACAAATATATATAAACAATATAATATTATAAAAATTAAAAAATTTATTCAAGACGAATTACTCAAATAAAATCTGTATGGAGTGAATATAATTTTTCATTTCATCTTCAAGAATTTTATAAACTTTTTTTGTAGCATCTAATTTATTTCTTTTCTTAAGATCATTTGAGAATACAATTAATTTTATATGAAATTTATTTTTGTCATGAGAGGCGTGTTTTAAATGTAGATATGTTTTATCTTCTATAACTACATTTTCAATAGAAGGATTAGTTAATAATTTTGCTTTGATATTTTTACTCAAATTATCTATATCCATATTAAATATTATAAATTAAAAATTTATGAAAACAATTTGCGAATGGGATAATTGCAATAATTTAGGTGAGTTTAAAGCTCCAGTTGAAAAGGATAATAGTAAAAAATATAGAATGCTTTGTTTAGAACATATAAGGGAATTTAATAAAAATTGGAATTACTTTTCAGGGATGAATGATCAACAAATTATAGAATTCATTAAATCTGATATGATTTGGCATAAACCAACTCAAAGTTTTAGCTCGTCAGATAATTTCTTTAAAATACTTTGGAATAACGCTCTGAAAGATGAGACTTATAAATTTAATAATTTACAGGATTTAGATCATATGAAAAAATTTAGATTTACAAGTCAAGATTTTCAAGCTTTTACTATTCTAGATATCTCGCCAGGTTTGGAGTGGAAAAAAATACAGGAAAAATTTAAAAAGCTTGTTAAAAAATTTCACCCTGATATGAATGCTGGAAATAAGAAATTTGAAGAAAGGCTTAAGATAATCACTTTAGCTTATACGCAGCTAAAAAATACATATAGGGGAAAAAATTGATACCAAATATTAACTTAACACCTGACATTAAACTTTCAGTCAAACAAACTTTTGGTATTGAAAGTGATATGGAAATTGAGGGATTTTCAAAAAAAAGTGAATTTGTTCCTGAAATAGATAAAGGTTATAAATTTGATAGAGACACTACTCTAGCGGTTTTATCTGGTTTTTATTTTAACAAAAGAGTTCTGGTTCAAGGATATCATGGAACCGGGAAATCTACTCACATTGAACAAATTGCTGCAAGATTAAATTGGCCTTGTATAAGGGTAAATTTAGATAGTCATATAAGTAGAATTGATTTAATCGGTAAGGACGCGATAGTTATCAAAGACGGAAAACAAGTAACGGAATTTAAAGAAGGTATATTGCCTTGGTCAATTCAGAACCCAGTTGCTTTAGTTTTTGACGAATATGATGCTGGTAGACCTGACGTTATGTTTGTAATACAAAGAGTTTTGGAGTCTGAAGGAAGTTTTACACTGCTCGATAAAAATAAAGTTTTAAGACAGAATAAATTTTTTAGATTATTTGCGACGTCGAATACAATCGGTTTAGGAGATACAAGTGGCCTTTACCATGGAACCCAACAAATTAATCAAGGACAAATGGATAGATGGAACATTGTTACAACTTTGAATTATCTAGAATTAGAGAAAGAAATGGAAATAGTTTTATCAAAAAATAAAAACATGAATAATTCAAAAGGAAAAGAAATTATTGCTAATATGATAAAAGTTGCAGCATTAACGAGAAGAGGTTTTATTTCAGGAGATATATCAACGGTGATGAGTCCAAGAACAGTCATTCATTGGGCTGAAAATAGTCAAATTTTCAAAGATATAGGATATTCCTTCAGAGTTACATTTCTTAATAAATGTGATGACGTAGAAAAAAATACAATAGCTGAATATTATCAAAGATGTTTTGGAGAAGATTTGCCAGAATCATTGGTAAATATTCAGATTTAGATGAAAAAAGACGAAAATTTAAAAGAAAAATTTAAACAAGCCTTAATTTCCACTGTAAAAGCAATTTCAGAAGACTTTAAAAATAATGCAGATTTAGAGCATAAGAACAATAGTTCAAAAAATTACAATTTTTTTGAATTAGATAATTTAAATAATAAATATGATTTTTTAAAATTTAGAGCAGAAACAGACTCTGAGGCTCTTAAAAGGAAGTTTTCAAATAAAAAAATATATTCAAAAAATTTACCTACAAAACCAACGCTAAAATCCTTGTATAACGTTTCAGAAAAAATAAGATATGAAAAGCTTGGAACTAAAATGCTTCAAGGAATAAGTAAAAATTTGATAGAAAATTATAATTATAAAATTAGCCTTAAAAGAAAAGATCAGCTTAAATCAAAAGACGATACGACAATTACTGAAGCTTTTGAAATTTACATGCTCAAAAATTTTTTTAATATTAAGCCAAATCCTTTATGTGAAAAAATTCTGAATTTCTGGGAAGATGATTTTAGAAAAAGTTTTGGTAAACATTTAAATTATTTAAAACAAAACTTAGAAAATCAAGAATTATATAGTGAAAAATTTGTAGAAATTTTAAAAGAATTAGATTTTTTAGAAAAGGATGAAGAAGAAAAAGATGAGAAAAATCAACAAGAAAATGATCAAAATAATCAGCAAAGTGCGGATTCAAATAACGAGACCAACGAAAAAGAAGATCAAAATGAAACAGAAAATCAATCCAGCACTGATGCTGACTTAGATGTTAATGAGTTTAGAATGGAGGAACAACTTTTTGATACAGAAAGTCAGGAACAAAGCTCAGAAAATATTGTTCAAAAACTTAACAATACAAAAGGTGAAAGCGAATATAAAATTTTTACTAGAGAGTTTGATGAAATTGAAAAAGCAGAAAATTTAGAAGAAGCAGATGAAATACTTAAACTTAGAAAGAATCTTGATCAACAATTAATTAATTTTAAAGATTTAATAATAAAATTAGCAAATAAATTGCAAAGACAGCTAATGGCAAAACAAAACCGTTCTTGGGATTTCGATTTAGAAGAAGGACTATTAGATAGTTCTAAATTACCAAGAATTATTATTGATCCATATAACTCATTATCTTTTAAGAAAGAAAAAGATTTAGAATTTAAAGATACTGTTGTTAGTCTCTTGATTGATAATTCAGGATCTATGAGGGGCAGACCTATTACTATTGCCGCACTTTGCGCAGATATATTATCAAGAACTTTGGAAAGATGCTCTGTAAAAGTAGAAATCTTAGGATTTACAACAAAAAATTGGAAAGGAGGTAAATCTAGAGAGACATGGAATAAAAATGGTAAAGTTAAAAATCCAGGTCGTTTAAATGATTTGAGACATATAATTTACAAAAGTGCAGACAGTCATTGGCGCCAGTCAAAAAAAAATTTAGGTTTAATGTTGAAAGAGGGAATACTTAAGGAAAATATTGATGGTGAAGCTATTATGTGGGCCTATAGCAGAATAAAAAAAAGAAAAGAGGAAAGAAAGATTTTAATGGTTATATCCGATGGAGCTCCAGTTGATGACTCAACTCTATCTGTAAATTCTGGTGATTATTTAGAAAAACACTTAAAAAAAGTAGTTAAGTTTGTTGAAGGTAAAGATGATGTTGAAATTTTAGCAATTGGTATTGGGCATGATGTTTCAAGATATTATAGTAGAGCAATAAAAATTACCGATGTACAAGAGTTAGGTGATGTGATGATTTCAGAATTAAGCAGTTTGTTCAAAAACAATAAATTACTTAATTAAAGTCGCAATAAATCTTTATTGTTCCATTTAATTATTACTTCTGCACCATTTCTTGTTATTGAATTTCTGCAGGTTATTTTAGCATAATTTCTCTCAAGCAGAGTCCCACCAATGAAAATTCCAAGCCCTAAACCAGATTGTTTATTAAAATTTTTTTCTTTAGATCTTATATACGGTTCACCAATTTTATCTAAAATATCTTTTGGAAAACCATTTCCATCATCTTCAATTATTACTTCTGTAATTTCACTATCAGAATTAATAGTTATAAAGATTTTTTCTTTAGCAAATTTGTTTGCATTTCCAACAAAATTTCTCAATCCATAAATTATCTCAATTGATCTTTTAAATTTAATTGGATTTGTATTTTGATTATCTTGAAAAAAAAATTTTTTGCTACTTATGCTTTCAAAAGATTTTATAATTTCTTTAATATAATTTGACAGTGTAAGTTCGTAGTCAATAAATTCATCATTTATATCAGGATTAATAGACAGTTTTTTTAATATCTGGTTACACCTTTCAACTTGCTCACCTAGTAATATCATGTCTTTTTCTATATCTTTATTACCTACTAAAGATTTAGTTAACTCTTGTGTAATTAATTTGATTGTAGATAGTGGTGTTGCTAAGGAATGTGCTGCTGCAGCTGCCTGGCCGCCTAATGAAACCAGCTCATGCTCTTTTGCTATTAATTTTTGAATTTTATCTAAAGCATCTTTTCTTAAGCTAGACTCTTGTGCAAATGTTATTGCAAAAAAATTCAAAAAAAATAGCGCAATAATAAGTGAAATAGGTATTGAAAAATAGAAATACTTGTCAATTACCGATTGCTTAGGAAAAGGAAGTAAGGTTTCCTCATAAAAAAAAGTAAGTATTAAAATACTAGTTATTGTAATTGAAATTAAAATAAAATTAGTTTTTTTTTCTAAACTCAAAGAAGCAAAAACACTTGGAATTATTAAAAATATTATAAATGGATTTAAAACTCCTCCAGTGAAATAGAAAAGTAAACTTAATTGTAATATATCTATTACAAGAAAATTGAAAGCTGTCTTATTTGATAACAAATTTTTATCATAAAAACTTACTAAATAAATATTACTTATAGCACCGATTAGGACTACTAGATTTGATTTTATAAACGAAAATTCGAATTGAAATATGAATGCTGCTAAATTTATGGTAACGAATTGACCTATAATTGCTATCCATCGCAAGTTAATATAAGTTTTTCTATTTAGGGAATAATTTTTAGAATTCTTTAAAAACTCCATTTTAAATATCTAAATTTGAAACATTTATTGCATTATCAACAATAAAATCCTTTCTTAATGATACATCATTACCCATGAGTGTGTAGATTAAATCTTGATCTTTTTTCTGATTTTTCGAGTATTGAACTTGAAGTAAATTTCTTGTTTCAGGATTTAATGTAGTATTCCATAATTCTATTGGATTCATCTCTCCTAACCCTTTAAATCTTTGTATACTTAGCTTTGACTTTTCTTCACTTAAAATGTCTTGATAATTTTTACTTTTTTTATTAATTTTTTTTAATTCCTTAGAAGTATTTAAAATATATTTTTCTAGATCAAGTTCATCTTTTATATAAATACTTTTTGAACCTTTATTTATTTTAAACAAAGGTGGTTGCGCTAAGTACACATTTCCATTTTCAATTAGTTTATTAAAAGGTTTGTTATTAAAAAAAGTCAAAAGTAGAGCTCTTATATGTGAACCGTCAACATCAGCATCAGTCATAATTATGATTTTTCCGTACCTTAGATCTTTTATATCAAGTTCTTCAGTTTTTGGATCAAGCCCAAGAGCATTAATAAGAGTTACAATTTCATTTGATGACATCATTTTAGATAATGACTTAGTTTTATAATCGATCAATTTCCCATTTTTTCCATTTAACTCTGTAAAAGTATTTAATATTTTTCCTCTTAAAGGAAGTACTGCCTGAAACTCTCTGTTTCTTCCCTGCTTTGCAGAACCACCTGCGGAGTCTCCCTCAACAATAAAAAGTTCTGTACCATCTTGTTTAGAGTTTTGACAATCAGCAAGTTTTCCAGGTAATCCAGTTAATTCTAAAGCTCCTTTTCTTCTAACACTTTCCCTGGCTTTTCTTGCCACATCTCTTGCAACAGCAGCTTGAATAATTTTTGATAATATAGTTTTGGCTATAGATGGGTTCTGATCAAGCCATATTGATAATTTTTCATTAATAAAATTTTCTACTATATTTCTAACTTCCGAAGAAACTAATTTATCTTTTGTTTGAGATGAGAATTTAGGGTCAGGAATCTTTATTGAAAGCACACAAGTTAATCCTTCTTTTATATCGTCTCCTGATAGACTAACCTTGTTTTTTTTTAATAAATTTTGATCATTTGCATATTTATTGATTACTCTGGTTAAAGCACTTCTGAATCCCAATATATGTGTTCCACCATCTTTTTGAGGTATATTATTTGTGAAAGGGTAAACATCCTCGCTATAGCCAGCATTCCATTTAAGAGAACATTGAATATCTACGTTATTTTTAAATCCTTCCATATAAATGGGTTTTTTAAATAAATTATTACCATTTTTATTTTGTAAAGCCTCTCTTTTGCTATCTAAATATTCTACAAATTCTAAAATTCCACCTTCATATTTAAACTCTAAAGACTTAGATTTCTTTAATGAAAAATCATTTAGGATAATTTTGATACCTTTATTTAAAAAAGCTAATTCTCTTAATCTTTTTTCTAAAATTGAAAAACTAAACTTTGTTGACGAAAAAATTTCTTTTGAAGGTAAAAAATTGATTTCAGTTCCATTTTCTTTGGATTTACCAATTTGTTTTAAAGGTGATTTTGTATATCCATTTTTAAATTCTATAAAATACTTTTTACCTTCCCTGTTAATATTAAGTTTTAAACTTTCAGATAATGCATTAACGACAGAAACACCAACTCCATGTAATCCTCCTGATACCTTGTAAGAATCGTGATCAAATTTACCTCCAGCATGTAATTGGGTCATAATTACTTCTGCAGCAGATTTTCTTTCACCTTTGTGAATATCCACTGGTATTCCCCGACCATCGTCTTTAACTGTTACAGAACCATCTGTGTTAATACTCACTTCTATATTTTTACAATGTCCTGCTAAAGCTTCGTCTATTGAATTATCGACCACCTCATAAACCATATGATGAAGACCTGTTCCATCATCAGTGTCACCGATATACATGCCTGGTCTTTTTCTTACAGCCTCAAGTCCTTTAAGTACTTTTATTGAGTCTGCTAGATAATTATTATTTTTTGTCATTTTTATTTTTGGAAAGAAAATATTATACCATATTTTTTTAAAATTTATCGAGTTTTCTAATTTTACTTTGCTCTAATTTGCTTTGGTATTATTGAATAATAGGTTGAATTTGATTGTATGAGAAATAGAGTTTAAAGAAACATGATTTAATTAAATTTTTGAATCTTAAAATATTTAAACTTCATTATAGCCTCTATTATTACTGAGAAAATTAGGGTTGAAATTAATGTATATCCGAAAAATGGTAAAGCTAGAGTGTAGGACAATTGTAGACCGGCAAGTGTATACCCATAAGACCCTAGCACCCAAACACCAAAATTTGTTAAAATAAAGAAAATTGTTGCCCCTGTAAGAGCTCCAGAAATTCTTAGTAACATAGTTTTAAAAAAATATTTAGAAATTAGACCTATAAATAAGACACTTCCCCAAGTAAATAACACGATATTATGGAAACCCAAAAAAATATCTGTAACAAAAAAACTAAATAAAACTGCTGGTATGAATTTTCTGCCTAAAATGACGGGCACATAGAAACTTAATGCTATCAAACTTGTAAAGTTTGGTGGATGAGGAATGAACCTGCTAGCTGCTAACGCTAAAAAAATTCCAATCGTTATTTTAATGTAATTCATAAATAACTATATTAAA
>MDSZ01016047.1_pt1 | contig 14983 bp, 14 predicted proteins | sample 811201 | NCBI WGS metagenome assembly MDSZ01 (sample SAMN05326647, study PRJNA326480) | marine metagenome | isolation source: seawater | place: Indian Ocean: North | collected 2010
ATTGGATCTTTTAACTATATCTTCTTTTTTCTCAACAGCAATATTAGTTAATGTTTCTTGTAAATGGAGACCTTCTGCTTTCATTCTTTCTTTGAATAATTCAGCTCCCGTTCCTGCAATTCCATAAACTTCTACAAGTTGTTCTTTACCAGTATTCAACATGTGGTTAACCATCTCGTGATTTTCGGGATCTCCAATAATTCCTCTTATTGCTTCTATATTTTTATTTGCTTTTTTAATCTCTTTATTTACATCGTTTTTAACTTTCTGCATAAACTCTACCATCTCTTCCTTTGCCATGGTAGCAAAATCTTTTTTTGCCTCTGCTGCCATTGCAGCAGCAGCGTAAATCAAAGAATTTAAATGTTCTACACCTTGGTCAAGTGCTACAACTGCAATATCAACTGTATTTTCTATTATTGGTGAGTTTTCTGTCTCTGACATAATTAAATGTATATATAATAGAAATAAAATATCCTAAATGAGGAAGAGTTTATACTTATAAATCATATTCTTTTACAAAATCGGCTGGTGTAAATATTGGCAACTTCATTTCTTTGGCTTTATTTACTTTATTGGAAACATCGTCATAAGACTTTACAATTAATATATCCGTATTTTTACTTATATTGTTCTCTAATGTTGCACCAACTTTTTCAAGTTGCTCAATTATATATTTATCTCTTACCTTTGTCATTACTATTTTTTTACCATTCAAAATATGGTCTTTTTTGATTTCTACTACTATTTTGTTTTCCTTTTTTGTTAATTTATCTTCTAATTTTGCTTCTTGTAAAAATTCCAAGAACTTACTGATGTTTTCTACAAATGTTTTCGCACTTTCAGGACCAATGCTTGGAACCGTTCTTAACATGCCTATTTTCTCTTCATTGGTTTCAGAACTTTGTAATATATTTGGGTAACTATCCATAATTGGTTTTATCTTCTTTAATCCTATTCCCACGCCAAATAAATTGGACGCTGCCATAATTTCTACCAATGTTGCTTTTTCAACTTTTTCTTGTATACCATTGTATATCTTATTTATCATTTTCTCTTTAAAACCCTCTACTTTTTCAAAATCCTCTTTTCTCATATGTAAAATTAACGGCACTGTTGTATAACCTGCTTTCATTATTCTTTTTACGTTTCCAGATGATAAGCCATCCACACCTAAATCAGAAAAGAAAGAAGTAATGTTTTTCTCTTTTACAACCATATCGTCACCTACATTGTCTAATATTGCATCTACGTGTGTTTCGCTCCAATGATAAGGCAAATCAGGCATTTTTGCATTTTCAGCAGGTGTAGTTACTGATTTTATATACGGTATAACATCACCACTTCTTATTAATGTAATTACTGCACCAACTCCTATCTTGTTTTGTTCAATAAAACTTGCATTAAAACCAGTTGCATATTCTATTGTAACACCTCCCAATTTTATTGGTTCTATTCGCACTCTTGGTTTTAAATAACCATTTTTACTTTGAGTATATATAACATCTACTACCTTTGCTTCTGCCATTTGGTCTGATATTACCATCTTAAAAGCAAATGCATGTTCTGGATTTCCTGTTTTGCGAATATGAACCTTATTATTATTGACTATAACACCATCTATTTCATATTCATAATTTTCTCTCCATTCTAATAATGTATCTGACAAATTTTCATTGGTAATATTTTCTTCAAGCTTGTTTTTGACAACTTCAAATTCTAATTCTTCCAATTTACTGAATTGTTCATCCGGTTTCATTTCAGGTTTTATTATTTCATACGCTACAAAATGTAAATCCTTTGTTTTACTATCAATAGTCTTACTATTTACAATTCCAGAGACTAAATTTCTTGGATTAGCAAACTTCTTGGCATATTTCTCTTCAAACACACTTTTTGGTATAATAAATTCACCTCTCACTACAAAGTTCTCTACATCTGGCAAGTTTAACACATCAATCATATGTGTAATGTCTTGTCCTATTTTACCATCCCCTCTGGTATATAATTTTTTTACTCCATTTTCCGTAGTATACATTCCACTTACTCCGTCTAACTTACAAGATAACATATTAGGTCCTGTATATTTTGATTTCCATTTATTCAAAGCATTTGTATCTGGTTTAATCTTGTCCATAGAAGCCATTTCATATGGTAATTTAACTTTGAATTTTTTTACTTTTGCACCTACTTCATTGACAACTTGATTTTTGGGAAATTTTCTTTCTAAAAACTCTTTTACAATATCATATTCATTGTCTGTTGCAATAGGTTGTTTATTATAATACTTTTCATTAGCAGATTTTATCATATTTTCTAATTCTTTCTCTTCCAGGTTCTCAATTGCTGTAATTCCTTTCTCAGTGAGTTCTTTAAATTGCTTCGTCGCTTTTTCTGTATCCATATTTATTATACTATCTTTCTTTAATATAATTTTTCTTTTTTTTGTTATATTCTTTTTCTCTTTTTTTTCTGTTTTTTCAACTTCTGTTTTAATTATTGGGGTTAATTCAGGTAATTCTTCAACATTGGTTATAGGTTCTCTAATTTTGATATTTTCTTCTATTTTTTTCTTTCTTGTATATTTTCTTTTTTTTACTTCCTTCTTTTCTGTTTTGTTCTCTTGTTTTTCTTTTATTGAATTAGTAATTTCTACAGAACGTCCATCTATACGTAGTTCGGGTTCTTTGTATTTTAAATGCAAATGTTCAAATATATCTTTCTCTTCTTTGAATTTTCTTTCAATCTTTTCTCCTTTTTCTTTTCCTTTTGCTTTATGATAAAGCCCATGTTCATTTAAAGATAAACCTAATCTCAAAGCATGTCCTCTCATAACAGTATTAAATGCTTTACTACCTGTAAAATAAAGAATGGCAAAAGGGTATTCTTCTGGAGAACTATACATAAAATCAACTCTTCTTGCTGTAGGTTTATCTTTCATTTTCGCAATAACCAATGCTTTTGTGTTTCCGTAGGACAATATTTCTAATATAATTCCTGTTTCTTTCATAGAATCAACAAAATTTTTAAACACACCTTGATTTTTGGAGGTAATAATAACATCAATATCTCCAGACGTTTTAGCACCACGACGATAACTACCTACAATTTCATATTTACTATCTTCTTCTGCAACTTTTTTGAATTCTTTATCAAATACACTTTTAAATTCATCTATTTCATTTCTTGGTATTCTTTTGTTAATGTCTTCATAATATTTTAATCCAAGTTTTTGGACATTGTTTAACAATTCGTCTTCCCTACCTTTGAAATCCTCTATTTTTTTAATTCCCTTTTCTACCAAATCTTTCGCTTTTTTGGGGCCAATTCCGTGTATTTCTGTCAAAATATTTACTGGGTTCTCTTTTTCTTTTTCTAATACAGCTAATGTTCCTGTATTTACATACTCTTTCATCTTGGCTATAATACTGGTTCCAATATTGGGTTTACCTTTCAATTGTTCCACATCGGTTATATCTTCTGTTTCTGATAAAACAGTATCTTGTGCCTTCAAATAAATTCTGGAAACAAATATATCACCTTTCTTTTTCATTAGGTTCTCCATTTTCTCAAGCATTTCAACAAGTTTTTCGTTTAATCTTTCCTTTTTTTGAGAACTTATTTTTTTAGTAATATTTTTAGGACTTTTAGAATCCTTTTTAATTGACGTATTTTTTTGTTCTTTTTTATAACTGTTGGAAGATTTCTTTATCATTTCTTTTATTTCCTTACTATCTTTTTTTACCTCCTCGTTATCTAAATTCATCTCTCTTTTATATATTGTCTCAAAATAATACAATATATAATTCGTAAATTAAAACCCAGGTTCTCCAGTAAACACTTCTGTTGCTTTAATATTCAATGATTTATCGTTTGTAATTACAGACATCATGTTATCTATTGAACCATTAAATGTTAAAAATAAATATAAACATGCTAAACTGGAAATAAATACATAAAAAGAATCTCGTATCACATACTTTAATGGTTTTGCCTCTTTATCTATGTATTTCATTTCCAAAATTTTAATCAGAAAATATAAACAAGCCATTAGACCCGATAATACAAGTAGTTTTTCCATAAATCTATAATTGATAAATATAAATTTAATAACCTTTTAAAACGAATTACTCCTAAATCGGCGGCAATTCATCAAAATCATTTAAAACAATATCATCACTTGATATTTTTGCAACTTGTTCATCCAATGTATCATAATCATTTAACTTAACTGGTTCCGTTGAAATTGTTATTTTCTCATCATCATCCTCGCTTACCTCTTCTTCTAATTTTCTTTGCAAATTACGAGTTACACTTATATCTTCTAATCTTTCAATTGTTTTGGGAGCATCTATTTCTGATACTTTATCATCATTTTCCAATACACTATCCATATCGTTAAATGTTAATTTTGTGGTTACTTCTTCACTATCAATGTCCTTAATAGCAGGAACAATTTCCGGTATTTTCTCTTCCTCATTATTCTCTTCATTTACTTGTTCATCCTCCTTCTTTTCAGACTCGCTCTCATCCTCTTTCTTATCTTCTTTTGTTTCTTCTTCGGGTTCAACATCCTCTATAAAAACTTGTTCTTCATGTTCAATACCTTCATCCATATACGCTTTAATAATAGATTCTGTAGGTATGCTTTCACGAATTGCCAACATAATACATTCTTGTATAATCTTTTCTAATTCTCTGTTATTCATTTGTGTCTGTAGGGGTGAGATGTTACGTTCAAATAAATACACATTAGAATATACCTTTCTTGCTGTGTGAATATATACCTTATGTATGAAATCATTTAAATTGGGAACCGATATATCTATCTTTTTCTGCTTATTTCCTACTCGTATACAAGTCAAAATCTTCAATTGGATTATATGCACACAAGTAATCAAATCTTCCAAATAATCACATCCACTTCTCTCTATAATTCTACCTTTCTCTTCATCAATAATTGAATTGTTCCACTTAGGAACTCTTGATAATAAATTTTGAAATGTCATCAAATATTTATTGATTTCATCATTATCTGCACAAATCTTCCATGATTCATTAAATATTGATTTCAAACCTTCTATCACCAATGGAGTAAAGATAGATACCAAGCGAGAACACCATTCATTTCTGGATTCGTTCAAATTTGAGATAACAAAATCGTCCATATATAATTACTTTGTTACTACACTTTAAGTATTTTGTTAATCAAAAGATAAGTCTTTAAAATGATATTTATTACCATATAACAAAAAATCTAAAATTGTAAACATAATCAATGTTTCTGATCTATATTCACATCTTATCTTTTCATAATACAAAATCACCTTGTTTTTTAAAAGTTCGTCATAAAACTCATTTTCTTTTATCCATTCTATTAAATCTATACAAGAATACCCTTTTTCATATATTTCATTTACAATATCAATCAGTTCACTATGATTCGTTAAATCTTCCTCAATATTCTCCATTTTTAAATTTAAAAACTCTTTTGATTTATTAAAATTTTGAAGATTGTAATTCATTTTTAAAAATTTGTCGTGCAAATTAACGATTTTATTGTTTTCAAACTCCTCATGTACAAATATTTCACAAAATCTTGATAAAATTGGGAACAATAATTTGTGTTTATTCTCAACAATGATAAAAAAACGAGTGTTGTAAGAAAATGATTCTATACATCGTCTTAATGCTGATTGTGCATCCGTTGTTAATGAATCTGCATTTAATAATACAATTGTTTTAAAAGTAACTCCATTTTCAAACTGTAAATTTGACTTTGCAAAAAATTTTAATTCTTCTCTTATAAACTTTATCCCCTTTCCATGACTACAATTCACATTCATCACATTATGTTTGATTTTTTGTTTATCATTATTATAAATCTTGTTTATAAAATTATTTACTATAGTTCTTTTACCACTCCCAGAAGCACCGTGAAATAATAAATTAGGCACTTTGTTTGCTTTTAAAAAACCATCCAGTTTTTCAATAATTTTGGTATGGATTAACAATGTGGGTTTTTCAACAAAATTTTTTACTGAATTTTGTAAAAAAAAGTTTTCTGCCATTAATTTCATTCTTTTCTATTATTTATATCTTTTAAATTCCTACACCTTTTTTATATTTCCAATTTGTTTAGTAAATAAATACCTTTCATGATACATAGTTTTTCTTGATAAATTACATTTCAAACAACTAATCACTACGTTTCCCGAATTATGTCCAAATTCATTTTCTAATCTTTCTAATGACCATTGTTTATTGTCACGGACAGTATCATATAGCAAATTTGTTTGTTCTTTGCAATAATAACAATTTAAACTACAATCATACATTAATTTTATAATTTCATCTTTGGTTATAAATTTTTCTTCATTATACAATTTTTTTAGTTTGTCTTGATTTTTGTATCCGCTCATTTTTTTAGATATTTCTTTTTCAATAATTCCATGAATATCTTTATGATTCTTTTTCTTTTCATAAATATCTGTCAAATATACCATTTGTTCTTCTTTTGAAACTTTGTTCTCAAATTCCATCCAAGTTATCGTATTTGCAATATTTCTCTTTTTTGGTTGTTTCTCTTTATCCTTTTCTGATTCAAACTTGATATTTATTTTTTTTATATCCGACATGTATTTAATATATACATATTTTTAGATTCTTTACATATTTATAAAAACATATAAAATATATAATATATGTATAAATATGGAGAACAATTATTTAAAAGACCAAATTATCACATATATGGGGAATAAAAGAAAGCTTTTGACAAATATTGAAACAGAAATTGACAAAATCAAGAAAAAATTAAATAAAGATTTAACTATCGGTGATGGGTTCTCTGGTTCTGGTATAGTAAGTCGGCTTCTAAAAACAAAATGTAATGAATTATATTCAAACGACTTGGCTGGGTATAGTCATACATTAAATACTTGTTACTTATCAAATCCAACAGAGTCTACAATTAACACTTTGAGAACCTATATTGATAAAGCAAATAAATTAGCTGAAAACGAAGATAATTGTAAAGAACAATGGGTTTCCAAACATTGGTCGCCAAAAAATAAAAACAATATTGCTTCCGATGACAGAGTCTATTTTACTTATGAAAATGGAAAACGTATTGATATTATTAGAGATTATATAGAAACAATACCAAAAAAATATAGACCTTATTTATTAGCTCCATTGTTGGTTGAATCTTCTATACATAATAATACAAATGGTCAGTTTTCTGCATTTTACAAGAATGCTGATGGAATTGGTAAATATGGAGGCAAAAATAGTGTTGATGTAAAACGAATTACTCAACCTATTCAATTAAAATATCCTATTTTTCATAATAATGAATGCAAAACCATAGTTACGAAACAAGATGCCAACGAATGGGCAAAATCTTTCAAAGACAAACCATTAGATATAATTTATTATGACCCACCCTATAATAAACATCCATACAACATTTATTATTTTATGCTTGATATTATTAATGATTGGGATAAAACAATTGAAATCCCAAAAACAAACAGAGGTCAACCTCAAGGATGGAGAACCTCAGCATACAATAGTGTAAAAAATGCCAAAAATTCAATGAAAAACTTATTAGAAAATACACATGCCAAATATGTAATTCTTTCTTATAATGATGGTGGTATTATACCTATAGCAGAGTTGGATAATTTAATTAAGGAGGTATCTAAAGATATGGAAAAAATACCTATTGTTCATAAAACATATAATAGATTAAAAGGTATTAGTAACTATAAAAGGGAAAACGAGTATAAACCAGTTAAAGAATTCTTATATGTAATTAAATTAACTTAAAAAAAAATTAATTTTAAATTTAATGACATTAAAATTAATTCCAGAACAATATAATATTATATGGGGAGCATCTTGGATTGCTTTATATCCATGTATTGAAATGTGTAAACGAAAAAGATATGATTTTGCATTCTTTATTGGTAGTGTATTTCTTACATCCATAAACTATTGGTATTATCCCGTTGACGGATGGAGAAAAGATTTGGATGTTTGGATGGTAAGAACAGCATTTACGTATATGGGTTATAAATCTTATCAAAATAAAAATTATTTGTGGTTTCTCTATGGTGTTCCGGCTGTATCCAGTTTTTATATTGGAAAACATTTTTATGATCGAGATGAAACTTGGACTTATACTTATTTTCATATGGGGGTTCACATTCTTGGAAACATGGCAAATTTTTCATCATTATAAATGATAATCAAGAAGTAACAAACCAGATAATATTGCCAAATTACTTAAAAATGGATTTAATTGATTTTCATAAAACGGGTTATGCACAAAAATTAATGTGCAAACCAAAAACAACATTAACAAACATAACGCCATCTTTGCTTCTTTTATAAATGTATTTGTAGCTAAACTATAAATAACAAACAGAGGAACTAATAATTCAATTAAACTCGCAGAAATTAATACTAAATAATTAAAAAATAAAGGAAGTTTATTAAAAGGAAAGAGAGAACTTAAGAATTCAGTGCTGCTTATAGGTGTTAAAAAATGTCTAATTCCACCTATTATAAATAATAGAGTTAAACATAAAGTAAGTAAAATTAGATGAGATCTATTCATTTAATATAAAACAAGATAAAAATAAAACTTTTTTTTTTTGTAAGATGAATTTTTATCATATTACAATTGCAACTAAGCCACACCCAATTTTGGACAATATTATTAATAAAATAACTAAAAATAAAGAGTGTATTTATGTATTAGGAGCTAATGAAAACAGAAATATTGGTTGGAATGACAAAGCTAATTTTGGAGTAAAATTAAGAGAGGTACATGATTTTATTTTTAATTCAAATATACAAAATGAAGACATCGTATTATTCACAGATGCATATGATGTTATATATGCGGGTAATCATGTGGATATAGTAAAACGATTTATTAATATGAACAGTCCAATTGTTTTTGGTTGTGAAACAACTTGTAATCCAGATCCAGATAAAGCAAATATGTATACAAATAAAAATGTGAAATTTCCATATTTAAACAGTGGAATGTTTATTGGAATAGTAGGTGCTCTAAAAGAATGTATGAAAAATTATGTTTATGAGGATAAACATGACGACCAAAGGTTTTGGACACAAAAATTCTTTGAATATCCAGAATTATTTACGTTGGATTACGAAAATCAACTTTTTTTAAATACGTATGGAATTGACATAGAGGATATCAAATGGAATAAACATCAAATAGAATATGAAAATAAAAATCCAATGATTGTTCATGTAAATGGACCCGACAAAAAAGATTTGAATAGATTTTTATAATATAAATTAAAATTAAATAAACATTTATTATTATATATTATATAAAGATAACCATAATATATAATGGCTACAGCAAATGAAAAAGTAGAAAATAAAATTACACAAGTAGACGTAAATGAGTTAGACGAATTGCTCGAAAAAGAAAAACAAAGAAATAAAGGGGAAGTATGGACAAAGTTAGATAAAATGATTCGTATTCAAAAATTGCATGAATTTGCTGAAAGATATGGAAAAGAGCATAATATGCCTGTAAAAGAAATTAAATCATTAAAAGCATTCTTCAAATTATGTTTAGATAAGAACAAATTAAATAAATCAAAGGATGTTGTTTATAATAAAGAACAAAGATTTATTATTTCTGTTCCTGCTTTACATTTTAATCAAGTTACCAAAAACTTTACATTAAAATTAATGGATAAAAGAGTATCTACACTCAAATCATTAACTCCCAAGAAAAATGAAAAAATTCAACCTATTCTTGAAAAATCTGAATCTTGTTCCTCATTATCCTTATAAATCACTTTTGTCCATTTTATAATAAAATAGACTCAGGAAAATAGATAAAAGTAACATATAATTATATTTTTCTTGTTTACATAAAAGTATGATACTACTAAAATAAATTAATAATATATAAGGAAATAGATATTGCCCATATTCAAACGGAATTCTTCTTAATCTGTTTAAAGATAAAGTGCAAGGTTGCGAAAAATATAAAGCATTTGAATCTTTCATTCCTTCTTCAAGTGTTTTATAAAAAATTATGTTTTTAAATATGGATTCATCTAAATCTACCTTAATAAAATCAAAGTCTTTTGATATTCTATTAATTACAACTTGGTCATCATTACAACTTTCTTTTAAATGTTCTTTAAATAGAATTTTTAAAAATTTTACATACCCTATATACATTCCAGAATTTATAATTACTCCATCTTCATAATTCGGAAAAACTAAATTAGCAACTCCAGGAATTAAAAAATCTGAACTACTATCATTAGAAAAAAGAATCTTACAATCTTTTGTTTTAAAAATTTTTATTGCCTCTTCTAAGGTGCCGTTAATTGTTGAATCAAACCCATCTAAAAATAAAATAATGTTATCATCCGGTAAATCTTGGATGTATTCATAAATGAGTTCTACCTTCATTTTAAACCCGGTCCATTTTTGACCAAATCCTAAGACTTTTACATTTTCATTAAATTTATTATTTATTAAACCTTCAAACAATCCTTGTTTATGAGTTGCAACTGTTACTATTTCACCATCCATATATTATAAGCAATATATAATTGTTTTTTAAAATATAATAATTTATAAATGCATATGTAAAATAATTTAAACCTTAAAGCGTTAAAAGTGTATTATGCAACTTTTTGAAAATCTTGTGCGTTTTGTTATGTTAACTACAAAAGCAAATAATATGGATGAATCCCACGGAATTATGCATAGTTTTAATACACTACATAATGCCTATAATATTTATAATGCTGAAAATATAAAAAATCCAGAAATAATACCACATGAACGAATCATTTATATTTCATCTGCAATTCACGATATGTGTGATAAAAAATATATGAATGAAAAAGAAAGTATAGAAAAAATAGATAACTTTTTAAATCCTGCTATTACCAATAATGAAATTGACGCTGTTCATAAAATTATTGATACTATGTCTTATTCAAAAGTTAAAAAAAATGGTTTCCCAGAGTTAGGTAAATATCAAAAAGCATATCATGTAGTTAGAGAAGCAGATTTATTAGCAGCATATGATTTTGACAGAGCAATTATTTACCATCTGTATAATAAAAACGACAATATATTTGAAGCATATGATGAATCTGTTGAATTGTTTAACAATAGAATGTTAAAACATGAAAAAGACAATTTATTTACGTTTGATTATACAAAACAGCAAGCTTTAATTTTAAAACAACAATCTTTATCCAGAATAAATCATTGGAAAAATATAATTAGAACGTTTAAGTAAAATTGAATATAAACATTTTCTCGTTAGATATATAAATTTATAATCACTAAAACTATACATGAAAAATATTTCTGAAGATGATTGGATTGAATTATATATAACTATTCAAGAAATAATTTCAGAATTATTACAAGATAATTTGTTTAATATTCTTAATTCAACTATGCAAAATGAATTGTGTGAAGAAATATACAATATCCTATCTTCATCATTAAATAATTATTTTGAATCAAATGATGAAGAATATGAAGAAGTATATGATTTAGTTGAGCAAATTGTTGAAATTGAGTTTGAACGAATAGATATTCCAAAACGTTCATTAACCATGACTATTGAAACAATGAATGATTTATCTTATGAAGAGAAAGCAATTATTGAAAATCAAATTAACAAACTTAGAAACATTCCTCAACCAAAGCAAAAAACAAACGAATGGTATGAATTTAGACATAATTTAATTAGTGCAAGTAGTTTATGGAAAATATTTGGTAGTCAATCACAGCAAAACAGTTTGATTTACGAAAAATGTAAGCCTATTGATATATCAAAATGTGAAATGTTTAGTTCTTTTAGTGGAGGAACACTTCATTGGGGAATCAAATATGAACCCGTTACAACTATGATTTATGAAGATATGTACCAAACAAAGGTTGAAGAATTTGGTTGTATACAACATCCAAAATATAGCTTTATTGGTGCGTCTCCTGATGGTATTATTATTGACAAAAACAGTCAAAAATATGGAAGAATGTTAGAAATTAAAAACATTGTGAATCGTGAAATTACAGGTATACCAAAAAACGAATACTGGGTTCAAACACAAATACAAATGGAAACGTGTGATTTAGAATTATGCGATTTTGTAGAAACAAGAATTAAAGAATACAATTCTGAACAAGAGTTTTATAATGACTCACAATCAAGAGATTACAAAGGCGTAATATTACACTTTATTGAAAAACCAACTATTAGTAATAACATAGAAGATTTGTCGCATTTTAAACCAAATGTTCCAATTTATGTTTATAAACCAATAGAAATTGAAAATACTAAATCTGCTATTGATAAATGGATTAACGAAACAAAGAATATTAAATCAGATGAAGGTTTGGCTTTGTTTACTCCTATTTATTGGTTTTTGGACGAGTATTCATGTGTTACTATTCCAAGAAATAAGATATGGTTTGAGAATGCAATTTCAAAAATAGAAGAGTGTTGGAATATTATTTTGGAGGAAAGAAAATCAGGATATGAACATAGAGCAGCAAAAAAAAGAAAACCAACCAACATTATTCTTGACAACAGTTCAAATATTTATAAAACAAATATTAAAAAACAGGATAATGTGTGTCTGATTCGTCTGGATGAAAATGGAAATATAATATAAATGAAAAAAACAATTTTTTCATTAAGAGGAATAAGTTTTTGTATTCGCCAAATAGAATTAACCGATTTTACAAATGAGTATTTCCATCTTCTCAATCAATTGTCTATTACCGATGTTGATAAATCTCACGAAAATAAAAACAGATTATTTGTTAATAGTTTAGGAAATAAGCATTATATTTGTATAATTGAAGATGTTGATTCTCAAAAAATTATTGGAACCGGAACTCTATTAATAGAAGATAAAATTATTCATAATTATGGAAAAGTAGGTCACATAGAAGACATTGTTATTGATAAACAATATCGTGGATTAGAATTGGGAAAATTATTGATAGAATATTTAACCGATTATTGTAAACTCAATATGAATTGTTATAAATGTATTTTAAATTGTAATGAAAATTTAATAAATTTTTATCAAAAATGTGGATATAAAATTAATGGCGTTGAAATGAGTATGTATTTTTAATAAATAAATAGTTTTATCATTTATTTTTATTTTTAAACTTGTAGTCTAATATTATTAGTTTAATTTTTTAAAACAATATAAAATTTTCGTAGTAAAATATTTATAATGGAACAAATGCATACTGATGATGATGAAATGATTGTGACAAAGAGAAATGGAGACCAGGAAACAGTTGCCTTTGATAAAATATTGAATCGTATAAAAAGAATTGGAACAGAAGTCGGAATAAAGATTAACTATACTTCTCTTGTTATGAAAGTTATTGATCAATTATATTCGGGTATATCAACCACTAAAATAGACGAATTGTCTGCCGAACAATGTGCATCAATGTCTTCTATTCATCCAGATTTTAATATTCTTGCAGGAAGGATTACTGTATCCAATCACCATAAAAATACAAAACAATCCTTTTTAGATGTTATGAATGACTTGTATAATTATAGAGATAAACACGATAAACATAGTCCTCTTGTTTCTAAAGAATTAATTGATGTTGCAAATAAATACAAAGACACTATTGAAGAATCTATTGATTACACACGAGATTACTTAATTGAATATTTTGGTTTTAAGACTCTTGAAAGAGCTTATTTAATGAAGATTAACAAGATTACTGTAGAAAGACCACAACATATGTGGATGCGAGTAAGTATTGGCATCCATGGATACAGTAACAATATTGACAAAATACTTGAAACTTATAATTTGATGTCACAAAAATATTTTACTCATGCTACTCCTACACTATTTAATGCTGGAACCCCTCATCCTCAATTGTCTTCTTGTTATTTACTTGGAATGGAAGATGATAGTATTTCTGGTATCTATAATACACTAAAGGATTGTGCATTAATTTCCAAATGGGCTGGTGGTATCGGTGTTCATATTCATAATGTTCGTGCTGCAGGTAGTCATATTCGTGGCACAAATGGTTCTTCCAATGGAATTGTTCCCATGTTAAAAGTATTTAATAACACTGCAAAATATGTTGACCAAGGTGGAGGTAAGCGTAATGGAAGCTTTGCTATTTATTTAGAACCCTGGCACGCAGACATTGAATTGTTTTTACAAATGAGAAAAAATCATGGTGATGAAGAATTAAAGGCAAGAGATTTATTTTATGCATTATGGGTTCCTGATTTGTTTATGAAGAGAATGAAGACAGATGGTAAATGGACATTGATGTGTCCTGATGAGTGTCCTGGACTTTCTGATGTATATGGTGATGAATTTGAGACTCTTTACGAAAAGTATGAATCTGAAGGAAAGGGTAGAGTAACTCTTAAAGCCAGAGATTTGTGGTTTCAAATACTTGACGCTCAAATGGAAACTGGCACCCCTTACTTAGTTTATAAAGATGCAGCAAACAAGAAATCTAATCAAAAAAATATTGGCACTATTAAATCAAGTAACCTCTGTTCTGAAATTATTGAGTATTCTGATGATAAAGAATCTGCTGTTTGCAACTTAGCAAGTATTGCTGTGCCTGCCTTTATAGAAGAAAGTGATGGAAAGAAGGTGTATAACTATAAGAAATTACACGAAATTGCCAAAGTGGTTACTTACAATCTTAATACTATTATTGATGTTAATTTTTATCCAACTGACAAAACCAAACGTAGTAATATGAGACATAGACCTATTGGAATTGGAATTCAGGGACTTGCTGATGTATTTATACAAATGGGTCTTCCTTTTGAATCTGAAGAATCCAGAAAAATAAATAAACTTATCTTTGAAACAATTTATCACGCAGCTTTAGAACAATCTAATGAAATCGCCATTGAAAGATACAA
>MDSZ01010619.1_pt1 | contig 14981 bp, 15 predicted proteins | sample 811201 | NCBI WGS metagenome assembly MDSZ01 (sample SAMN05326647, study PRJNA326480) | marine metagenome | isolation source: seawater | place: Indian Ocean: North | collected 2010
TCCTGATAGAGAACACATTCATCATAAATTTGTTGATAGAGGTATAAAAGAAGAATATGCAGTGATAATTATTTATATTATTTCTGTGATAACAGGTTCATTAGCCTTATTTTACAAAGGAATAAATCTAACCCTAATAATTTCTACCTTCTCAATCCTAATATTTATCTATAGGGGAATCTTAATAAAAAGAGAAAACTAATTTTGAAGTTCCATAATATCTGGTAACATTATGTAGATTTTTCCTTCAAAATTAGATTCTTCTCTAAGAGATTTAGAGATAAACTTACTAAAATTATGGGCTAAAATAATAATATTTTCTATTTTTCTTTCAATTAGCTTATCTCTACTAACTATTTCAAATCCAGTCCCAGGGACATATAGGCCCTGCTTAACTTTCGTATCATCTACTACGAAAGATTCTTGCATGTTATTTATATTTATCCCAAGTGCATTCAGAAATACGCATCCCTTAGCTGCAGCCCCAAAAAAAGCAGTTTGGCCTTTGAGGGAAAAAATAAAATTTTTTGCCTTCTCTATATATTCTTTAACGTTATTATCAAACTTATTTAAGGCCAAATTTTTTTCCTTATCTTTGTATTCTTTAATAACTCCACTTATTTTTGGAGATGAAAGCTCTTTATTAGTTGACCAAACCCTTAGGCTGCCGCCATGAGAATTATTGTGAGTTACATTTAAAATTTTAAGATTATATTTATTAAATATTTTTTCTAAAGGTGTCAGAAGCCAATAATAATAATGTTCATGATAAAACTGGTCAAACTGCAAAGTTTCTAAAGTCGTCAATGTATATGGGAATTCAAGTATCCAAACACCATTTAGGATCTTTAGGATCCCTTTAAGGAAAGAATCAATGTCTTTAGAATGCTGAAAAACATTTGTTGAAATAATTATATTAGCTTTAGGTAAATCAACTTTTTCGCTAAAAAAGGCATTTATAAACTCAATACCATTCTTCTCGTTTTCAAGATTAACACTTGAACTAGCGTCTACATTAATAAACCTCCTTGTTTTAGGATTATTATCATATCTATTTTGCTCATCAAATAATCTCTTGAAAGTCTTCAGCAAAGTTCCATCATTTCCTCCAATATCAACCACAACATCAGATTTTAAATGTTTTATTGTCTTAAACATTTCTTCGCAATGTTGAATAAAAGGGGTATTAATCCCAGTTCTATATAAATAATTTCCATATAAAATATCGGGTGGAATTTCAGTATCTAAATTTATTAATAGATCATCATTATATTTTGCTTTTAAGGGAAACTTTTTAACATTTAAAGACTCCTCTTTACTCTGACATAAATTATTAACTACTGGTTGATCGCCTAAATTCAAAAGTAAATCCATAATATGAAATTTTTTATTCAGTGGATAATTTATTAATATAAATTGATTATTGCAGCTAATTAAATTAAGATTTTAGATCTTCACCAAATAAAATAATTTTCATTTTAATTATAATAATTTATAGTATTTTGGAGTAATAAAATTAAAGCAGAATTTCTCAAAAATAATAAAGGGACTATAGTGAAGGGTCCCATACTTATAACACCAGAAATTTTTGAAGATAAAAGGGGTTACTTCATGGAGAATTGGAATCAATCGGTTTTCGATAAATTAGTAAAAAGAAAAATTGATTTCATAAAAGATTGTTTATCCTATTCAAAAATTGGAGTAATCAGAGGATTACATTATCAACTTGCGCCTTTTCAACAAGATAAACTTATTACTTGTTTATCAGGATGCATTTTTGATGTTTTAGTTGATCTAAGGAAATCATCCGAAACTTACAAAAGTTACATTGGGATAGAATTAAGATCCCGAGAAAGTAAACAAATTTTCATTCCCAAAGGATTTGCGCATGGTTTTTTAACACTTTCCGAGAATGCCAAAGTATTTTATAAAATCGCAGGAGAATACTCTTTAGAGAATCAAAGATCATTAAAGTGGGATGATCAAGATATCTCTATTAATTGGCCTTTGGGTAAATTAAAAGTAATTACTTCTAAAAAAGATAACCTTGCAAAATCAATTATTGAATTAGAAAATGAATTTGAATGATAAAAAAATTCTAATTACAGGAGCTAATGGTCAATTAGGGAAAGTGCTAGTTGATATAGCTCCAAGCATTTTAAATAATCATAAAATTATTACTTTATCTCCAATGCGGGACCAACTTGATATTTCTTCAGAAAGTTCTTGGGAAAATTACCTAAAGATTAATCAGCCGGATTGGATAGTTAATACTGCTGCTTATACAAAAGTGGACCAAGCGGAAAGTGAAGCAGAAAAAGCATTTAAGGTAAACGGTGAATCAACCTTACACTTATGCAAAAATGTAAAGAAGTTTGGATGTAAAGTAATACACATAAGTACTGATTCAGTTTTCAGTTCAAACCAGAAAACAAACTTTAAGCCTAATTCGAATGTAAATCCAGTAAATATATATGGATTAAGTAAATTATTGGGAGAAAGAAATATTGCAGATAATCTTTTTCAAAGTAAACAAGGATTTATAATTAGAACAAGCTGGCTTATGGGTTATTCAGGATCAAACTTTCTTAATACAATAGTAAATTTACATCAAAATAAAAAATTAATTAAGGTTGTTTCTAACCAATTTGGATATTTAACCAGCAGCAATAGATTAGCCAAATTTTGTTGGGATATTATAAGAAACGAAGATAAATATAAATCAATCCCTAGTATCCTTCATTACTGTAATGATATTGAAACTACATGGTTCGAAATTGCAAAATATATTGGTGATGAAGGGGAAAGAATTGGACTTTTTAATAAAAAAGCTATTGTCCAAAGAATTGATTTAGAAGACTTCATTGCTCCTGCTCCAAGATCTAAATATTGTCTTTTAGATACTAAAGAAACTAGAGATTTTTTTAAATTAACTAAAGAACCTTGGCAAAATATTATTAAGGAGGAACTTAAAAAATTAAAAGAATCAAAATAGTTTTTTAAAAATCTTATTACAATCTAGGTTATTATTTATTTATAGACATAAAATCATTTTGAAAGAAATAACAATTTCGATAGTTAGTCATAATAACGAATCTTTGATAGAGGAAATGTTAAAAGAATCAAGTCATATTTACATGGATAATAAAATTGAAATATTAATCCGAGAAAATAAACTTAAATCTAGTAAAGTCTTTAGAGAACTAGAAAATAGTAATAGTAATATCAAGGTATTTTTTAATAAAAAAGAATTTGGTTTTGGAAGGAATCAAAACTTAAATTTCAAAAGAAAGGATCCTCATACAAAGTGGTTTATAGTATGTAACCCTGACTTAAAGAAACTTCCCGATAAATTAGAACTTGGAAAATATAATCCCAAAAAACATAATGTAATTTCTGGTAATATTTTGAATGAAAAAGGTTTGGAAACTGACTTTATAAGGTCTGAAGTTTCTTATTTTATTTTTTTTCTAAGGTTTCTCGGAATGAAAAAAATTGGTACCACTTCCGAAGATAATGAAAAGTTTTGGTTTCCTAATGTATTTACAATTTTCAATTGTGAATTTTTTAAAAAATTAAATGGGTATGATGAAAATATATTTTTATATTATGAAGATTATGATATTTGTATGAGAGCTAGAAAATTTTCAAAATTATATATAAATAAAGAAATAAAAGTTCTTCACAAAGAAAGTAGAAAAAGTAGAAAAAATCTAAAGTTTTTAATATACCACTTAAAAAGTATTTTTTACATAATGAATCAAAGAAGAAATAAGGTCTACATCTAAAATAATGAGATTTATAGAATTAATCCTATTTAATAAACCTTCGGGAGGTAATATACAACTCAAAGCATTAACTAATAAATTATCAGCAGGTGAAAAAATTATAGAAATAAAATTATTTAATAATAAGAGAATAAATATAAAAGGAATATGTCATCTGCTCTATAGAATAATTTTTTTAATTTTTACTAAAGGCTCAACGATTATATACACTGATCCAATTTTATCATTCCTGGAAGTAATTCCAAAATCTGGAAATATAATTAGATTTATTCAAAGTGTAGATGAATTGGTATACAAAGATAATCCAAAATTAAACAAATTTTCTCAGAATTTCATTAGTAAGTACATTAAATTTATGACCAAAACTGGTAAAAATAAAATTTATGTCTGTAGTTACGTTTGCAAACAATATATAGAAAAATATTCAAGGATTTACTTTTTTACAAAACCAACTTTGAATTTAATAAAAGTTGATCAAAAATTATCAAGGCAAAAGAAAAGTAATCAAATAATTTCAATTATGAGTAATCCATATTTGAAGGGGATTGAAATTTTAAAAAGAATTGCATTAGATTTTGATAATTATGAATTTTTAATTATTACAAGCAAAGTTTTTGATATTAAAAGCTCCAAAAATATTAAAATTAAAAGTCCAAAAAATAGATTTGAAATTTTTGAGGAACTTTCAAATTCAATTTGCCATATTTCATGCTCTAGTAAAGAGAGCCTAGGTCTCCCTGTTTATGAGGCTATGGCTATGAGAATACCCTCAGTTTTTATGATTAATTCATCAAATGAGTATCTTCAAAAATATAATCTTCTTTTTTTTAAATCTTATCAAAGAAAAAAATTTAAAGATATTTTCAAAAAATGTATTTGCAATAAAGAAAAAGAATTAATATTAAATTTACAGGATAAGTTGGTCAGAGAAAAATTTGATTTCAGTTATTTAAATAATTAAAATTTTATATTTGACAATGAATATATCTAAATTAAAAACAAACATTTTTGACAATCTAAAATATTATTTAGCCTCTTTGACAGTAATTATAAGTTTTTCTGAAGTTCTTGCAGAAAATTCCATTATTTTCAAGTTTTTAAGTTATTTCCTCTATGTCTGTTGGGCATTGTACTTAATTAATTTCAAAAAAATACCTACTATATCTTTTCAATTACTAATCATTAGTCTAAGTTTCTTTTTTCTAAGTGCTTCTTTAATTAATTTCTCAATTGATATATTCTTAAAATATACATTAATTTTAATTTCGATATTTTTTGCTAGCTTAAATAAAAAAAAATTAGAAAAAAAATTTTTTAGATTTTCAATTCTTTACCCTTATATTTTTCTTTTAATAGTAGGCGTTTTTCAGATTTTGATACTAAATTTTGCTCCTACACTTGCACATAAGCAACTTAGTTGGCATGGAAGACCAATTGGTCTATCTGTTGAACCCACATTTTTTAGTCAACAAATTTTAATGCTTGCAGTTCTTTCAGAAAATTTCGAATTAACTAATCAATTATCTAAAAGAAAAAAATTAGCATTAAACTTATTTTTATTTATTTTGATAGTTCTTTCCAGGACAAGAACATCGATATTAGGAGGAATAATCTTTTTTGCAGTAAGTAATAGAAAAATTTCCTTCAAAAAATTATATTTATTTTTACTTTCATTTTTATCAACTTTTGCTTTTGTTCCCTACTTGAGAAATTCTTTTGAAATTTTATCTGCAAAGCTCTTAAGTTTTAATTCAACTAATAGTTTTGGAACTAGAAGCATTTTATTTGAAGACATGATATTCCAAATAAATAATTCCTCTATATTTGGTAATGGATTTTTTTCTTATCTTAAACAAACTAATATAGACAACATTGCTTTAATGGGTGGTTCTTTATACGCAAACTTACCTTTATCCTTTGTTTTTACTCTAGGAATAGGTAGTATTCCTTTATTTATTTTTATTTCACTTCTACTAATTGATGCTTTCAAAAGATGTAAGAAAATGCCTTTATTTTTAATTGTTATATTTAGTATATTGATGCCATTTATGTATACTTCATTTGGCTTTACAAGTCTATTTTTAGCATCCTATACAAAAAAATATTCTTACAAATCAAATTAGATTATTTCCTATTCATTATAAGATAATATAAAATCTAGTAGATTAAACAGCTATTAAATATGAGTAATACTAATCAAAACCTAGAATTAAATATACTCTTTGAAAAATATATTAGAAGTAAAACATCTTATCTAATTTTATTTTCTTCATTAATAGTAGGATTATTATTTTCATTTAATAAAAGGGGTGATGTTCATCATACTGTAAAAGTGCCATTTGAAATCGAGAAATATGGCATTGATCAAAGATTTATTTGTAGAAAAAAAGAGTTTTCTTGCCTCATAAATGAAAGCAGAAAAAACCTAAAGATAGAATTCCTTAAGTCCTGGAATAAGAATTTTGGTAAAATTCTAACTACAGATTATAAAATCTATTCTGATTTCATTGAAATAAATTCAAATCTAGACAAAATTCAAATTAATAAGTTCTTTAAATCATTAGAAAAACAAATTAACAAAAAAGAATTAAATAATCTTGAATTCTATAAAAAACAATATGAAAAGGATAAAGAAGTTAAAGATTTGGATTTAATAGATGATATCTATCAAATGAGAATGGATTGGATGATAATTTCTAAAACTATAAATGACATTCAAAATAAAAAAAACGTAATTAGTTTTTCAGAAAATCTAGAATTAGTAAAAAATGAAAAAAATTATTTTCTTATTTTTATCTCAAGTTTAACTATTGGAACTTTTGTTGGAATGCTATTAACTTCATTAAAAAATAAATAATTTTAAATTTTATAATAAATTTTAAACCATTCAACAAATTTTCTAATTCCGTATCTTATATCCGTATCAGGTTTAAACTTTACCCATTCGTTAAGTTTACTTGTATCAGCATAAGTTTTAATTACATCACCTAATTGAAGGGGCATATAATCTTTCTTACTCTGAATACCCAGAATATCTTCTAGAATTTCAATATATTTCATTAATGGTGTGGATTTATTGTTCCCAATATTAAAAATTTTGTAGGGTGCCCAACTTTCAGATGGATCAGGTTCTTTTTTGTTAAAACAATCTTGTCTAGAGGGAATCATATATATCAATCTATATATTGACTCGATAATATCGTCTATGTATGTAAAGTCCCTAGCCATCTCACCATTATTATAAATTTTTATTGGATGGCCTTCTAATATTGCGCGAGTAAAAAGAAATAAAGCCATATCTGGTCTCCCCCATGGTCCATAAACAGTAAAGAACCTTAGTCCAGTTGTTGGAAGATTAAAAATATGACTATAAGAATGGGCCAATAATTCATTAGATTTTTTTGTAGCGGCATATAAGCTTATTGGATGATCTACATTATGTGATTCTTGAAAGGGCATAGTTTCATTACCTCCGTAAACAGAACTACTACTTGCATAAATAAAATGTTTAACCATATTATTTTTCGAAATATCGATAATATTTGCGAACCCAACCAAGTTGGAATTGATATATGCAAAAGGATTTTTTAGGGAATATCTCACACCTGCTTGAGCTGCCAAATTTATAACTATATCAGGATTATATTTATTAAAGATATCCTCAAGTTTGGTTTTATTTTCTAAATCACACTTTAAAAATTTAAACTTAGATTTATTTTCTCCCGATAATTTTTTAAGTATTTTAATTCTTTCCTTTTTTAAATTAACATCATAATATGGATTTAAGTTGTCTATTCCTAATACTGATTTGCCCTCTTTTAATAATCTGCTTACTAAGTGAAAGCCTATAAATCCAGCTGCCCCTGTAATTAATATCTCCATAAAGTAACTTATAATTCTTTCATAATAATAAAAACTGATACTCTTAAGATTTAAGAATGAACGAAAACAAATATATTTTTATATAAAATTTTTTTTAAATGATTTTTCGAATAATAAATAAACTTTCTATTAATTTTTCTTTAATTCAATAATTCACAATACAGTTATTAAATAAAAATTGAAACAAATTAATGCTAAACATTAATTAATTTTTTGAAATCGTTTATTATTTGTAAAGATAAGATATAAATAATTGAAAAATTTAATTACAGGAGGCGCTGGATTTATAGGGACAAATTTAATAGAGAGATTAATAAATATGGATCAGGAAGTAATTTGTATTGATAATCTTGAAACTGGAAATTTTTCCAATCTTAGTAAATGGTCAAATAAAAGTAATTTTAAATTTATTAAACATAATGTACAGATTCCTATTGATATTGAAGTTGATAGGATATGGCATTTGGCATGCCCTGCCTCTCCAAAGAAATATCAATTGGATCCAATTAATACCTCTAAGACTATTTTTCTTGGAACATATAATATGCTGCAAATTGCAAAAAAGTATAACGCTCGCATTTTAAATGCAAGCTCTAGTGAAATTTATGGAGATCCAAAGGTCCATCCTCAACCGGAATCTTATATTAACCAAAATAACGAAGCAAATCTTAGGGGATGTTACTCCTTAGGGAAAGAATTCTGTGAATCTTTGTGTCTCGATTTCCATCGAATTAATAATGTGCAAGTAAGAATTGCTAGGATATTTAATACATATGGACCATTTATGTGTGAAAATGATGGAAGAGTTATAAGTAATTTCATAAGTAAATCTTTAAAGAATGAAACTCTGAAAATATATGGAGATGGAAATCAAACACGTTCTTTTTGCTTTATTGATGACATGATAGAAGGTTTATTTGAACTTATGAATTCAAACTACAATTTACCCTTAAACCTTGGCAGTACTGAAGAAATCAGTATTAATGATTTAAAAAACATGATAATAAAAAAAACAGCTTCAAAATCTAAGGTACTTAATATAGAGTCACTTCCAAATGATCCTCTCAAGAGAAAACCAGATATAGAAAAAGCCAGGAAATTACTTAATTGGAATCCAGTAACCTCTTTAGAAAGTGGAATAGAAAAAACAATAACTTATTTTAAATATAATTATGAAGAGTCTTCGAAATAATGAAATATAATATTAAAAACATCTGTTGTATTGGTGCTGGTTACGTTGGTGGTCCAACAATGTCAGTTTTTGCAAAACATTGCCCAGATATACAATTTAACGTAGTTGATATAAATACTGAAAGAATAAATAAATGGAATTCTCAAAATTTAAAAGAATTACCAATTTATGAACCTGGTTTAGATACTCTTATAAAAAAATGCAGAGGCAAAAATCTTCATTTCTCTACTCAAGTTGAGGCAAAGATTGCTGATGCAGATATGATTTTTATATCAGTAAATACACCTACTAAAGTGAGTGGCTTCGGAGCTGGTAAAGCAAGTGATCTGAAATGGATTGATAAATCTTCAAGACAAATTTCTAAGTATGGCAAGTCAGGTGCAATAGTTGTAGAAAAAAGTACTCTGCCTGTTAAAACTGCACAAACTATTGAAGAAATTCTAAATTCTAATAATAACAATAAAGTTTTTAAAATTTTATCAAATCCAGAGTTTCTTGCTGAAGGATCAGCCATAAATAACTTAGAATTCCCTGATAGAGTTTTAATAGGTGGAGATGACAATGAAGCAATAAATGCGTTGATTGAAATTTATTCAAATTGGATAGAAATTGATAAAATATTGACTACTGATTTATGGAGTTCAGAATTATCAAAATTAATATCTAATGCATTTCTTGCACAAAGAATAAGTTCTATTAATTCAATTTCAGCACTGTGCGAAAAAACTGGCGCAAATATAAAAGAGGTTTCTTTAGCAGTAGGATCTGACAAAAGAATAGGAGAATATTTCTTAGAAGCAGGTCCTGGATTTGGTGGAAGTTGTTTTAAAAAAGATATTTCTAATTTAGTTTACATCTCCAATTACTACGGATTGAAGGAAACAGCTTCATATTGGCAAAAAGTTATTGACATAAATAACTGGCAATCAAACCGAATATCACAAATTATTGTTAACACACTTTTTGGGACAGTTTCAGGAAAAAGAATTTGCATATTAGGTTTTGCATTTAAATCAAATACAAACGATATAAGAGAATCTCCTGCAATTTCAATATGTAGAGATTTACTTGAGGAAGGAGCTCTCCTTCAGATATATGACCCAAGGGTTGAAAAACAAAAAATCAATCAGGAACTAAGTAAATTCAAAAATCATAAAGATAAAAGTAATGGGGACAAATACTGGATTATTTTAAATTCAATCAAAGAAGCCACTCAAAATTGTGACGCGATAATCGTTATTACAGAATGGAATGAATTTAAAGATATTGTTTGGTCTGAAATAGCTCCAAGTATGCGTCATCCATCATGGGTGTTTGATACTAGATCGATTATAGATGTTAAAAAAGCAAAGAAACATGGTGTTAATGTTTGGTCTGTTGGTAATGGATCAACAAATAATAAATAAACCTCTAGTATGCAAAATCCTGAAATATCAAAATCTTTAGTTATTTGCCTTACAGCATTTAACTACATCTATGCTCAATTTGATAAAAACATTGGAAAGCATGATGTTCTATGCACATCTGAAGAATTAGCTAACTGGATTAAGGTCAATTACAAGTATAAAATTAGCGATATTTATGTTGTTGAATTCCGAAATAAAATATTTTTGAAAAATCATTTTACTAATGATGAAAATAAAGATTTATTGAATAAGTTAAGAAAAAATAATTATCAACAATATTACTTAAGTTTTATAAGTGGATGGCTAATGAATTGGCTACAAAAGAAAATAGGATTGGTTTTAAACAAATGCATTATCACTGATGATGGCATATCGAATTTGATAATACAACCTACAAATAATTATTATTTAAAGCAAATTCTGGCATTTGTAATTTCAGGTAAACAAAAAAGTTTTAGTAAATATAGGGACTTTAATAGCCGACATGCAAAAAAAATAATTACGATTTATAGTGATTTACCAATAAATAAATTGAATTTGCCCAAGGAAACTATTGATATAAAAAATAACGTTAAGAATTTATGTTTTCAAAATAGAGAATCAAATTATCCCTTATTAAGTAAAGAATATGGAATCTACATTACAAGTGATAGAGGAGTTTACAATAAAAACCATTCCCAAATAGTAGAAAATATTTCTACGCAAATTAAGAAATTAGAAGACAAAACTCAAGTAAATTGGATTATTAAAACTAAAGCTACAGATCCTTTAAATCAAAATTACCTTGAGAAAGGTTTACATGTGGCATCACATAAAATCAATCAAGAATTAATGCTAGATCGTAATCTAAAGTTTGCATGTACAAACTATGATACTTTTTTATTAAATTCAGTATTGTTGCAATTCCCTATTAAGTGTTTTGTTAGAAATCATGAGCCTACATATTTCATGCACAAAGAGAAAGTTAATGTTATAAAACCTCTTTTACAGAAATGTAAAAATGTGAATGAATTTAATTTTTGATTAAATATCAATGGAAATATATGGTTTATCAAATTTCGTTAGCTTACTTGTAATTTTAGCAAGATTTTTTATCTTTTCTCAATACGTAGATTCAAACTCACTATATGCAGAAAATTATTCTTATTTAGCCTTTTGTAATGCAATTCTTCCTTTTTTGTTGATTGGTTTATCATTTGGTCAAAATTCAGTTTATGCAAGATTTTATAAATCAAAGAAAAAAAATAATCTCATAAATTTCTATAAATTATCCTTAATATTTTTATCCACAATCTCTCTCGTTTTTTTCTTAGTTGCTAAAAATTTTGAAATATTAGAGATATATGCATTTGCTTTGATTCAGTTTACTTTGAATTTTTTTTATCATCAGAAAAGATATGAAAAGATTAGTCAATCTCTAATACTTAATTCCTTTGAAATAATATTTATATTAACTTTGACCATTTTTTCGCAATCAGCGTCTTCTAACTTCAAGTATTTATTTACATATTATGCATTCATTCTTTTGGTTAATTTAATAAAAGATATTTTTAACTTAAATACAAAAATAAAAATAAATTCTTTAAAGGAAAGCATTTCCTTCAATTTCAAAAATATGTTACTAATTTCGCCAATTTTCATAAAAGATAATTTAGATATTCTTCTTATTGGTATTTTCTCTAATAAAGAGATATCAAGCATTTATGCAATTGTAATATTAGCTTCAGCACCATCAAAAATTTTTCTTTCTACATTGCAAGTTACTCTAAACAAGTATTTTGCTGATAAAAATATTTATTACAAGAATTTTTTTAAAAAATTAAACAAGAAAATAATATACATAATAATTTCAACAAATTTAATATTCATCTACATTATATTGAAAATATTCTTTTCGGATATTGGAATCAAAATTTATCTTTTAACATTTATTAGATCCCTGGGATTATTAGCAGGTTTTAAAATGAGATCATCTTATTTAGATCTTATTCAACTAAATACTTCATTAATTATAAAAAAATATAGACAAGCATTATTATTTTCATTCTCAATTTTCGTGATTTATTTATCTCTTTATAGTTATTTTAGATCCATTTACTTACTTTCTTTTATTCCTTTGATATTTTCTATAGTTGGGAGAAAATGGTACGAATCAAATGAATTTCAAACAAAAAGTTCCTAGTTTATAAAAAATTTGAAATCCTAATCTAGCTTTTCTTCAAAAGAAAATACTTGATCCAGGATATATTCCTGAACTAAATTTATTTTTGAATAAAGATAATTTACACTTTACTATTAGTTATGCAAAACAAGTCATTGAAACCCTTATACTGTTAAATTGAATTTTAGAATATCAATTTAAATAGGATCGTTTTAAATGGAAAATATTTCAGTGATAATAAGAAATAAAAATGAAGCAAGATGGATAGGGCATGCAATTCAATCAACACTAGAGCATTTCGATAATCCAGAATTAGTAATAATTGATAATAATTCTACTGATGAATCACTAGAAATAGTAAGAGGTTTTAGACATGATCCAATCTTAGAACCATCTATTCGACACTACTGCGATGTAGTTATCTCAGGGATAGATAACTATACTCCTGGGAAAGCTCTCAATAAGGGGATATCACTAGCAACAAATCCCTTCATATGTATAATGTCAGCTCATACTGTTATAAAAGACTTTAATTCTAATTATATTTCAATGATGCTTCAAAAATATCCATGTATATTTGGCAAGCAGGTACCAATTTATCGTGGGAAAAAGATTACCCCAAGATACTTATGGAGTCATTTTGAAGATGAAGATGTTGTCAACATGTATTCATCGCTTGAAAACAGATATTTTTTACATAATGCTTTCGCTCTATATAAAAAAGAAATATTATTAGAATATCCATTCGATGAACAAATATTTGGGAAAGAAGATCGTATTTGGGGGGCTAACCTGGTCAAATCGGGTAAAAGTTATTTATATACATCAAAAATGAAAGCTGATCATCACTATACCCAAGCAGGAAACACTTGGAAAGGAGTAGGTTAATGAGCTTTGAATTGAACAAAAATTGTAAATGTTTAGTTGCCACTCCAGTCTCTCATCTACCAAAAGTAATGGACTATATTGTTGCAAATAAAAATTTTTTTGAGATAAATGAAAATGCTAACAAAAGTCAACTTATAAATTCTTTTGAAGATGATCCTAAACTTAAATATATTTTTATAAATCCAAATGCCCAAGGATACTTTCTTAATGAAGAAATTTTATCAAAATTAAAACTAAGGGGTATCAATACTTGTTCTACAGGAACTAATCATATTGATCTAAATTATTGTTCGCAAGAAAAAATTTTAGTTACCTCTTTAAAAAATAATTTTGAATTAATTAATAAATTACCATCGACTTCTGAGCTAGCTTTTTGCCTGATGCAAAGCCTTAATAGAAAAATTTTATTATGTAATTCACAAGTCATTGATGATTACATTTGGGATTATAGAAATGTGATGGGTAATCAACTAGCTGGGCAAACTATTGGATGTTTAGGATATGGTAGATTAGGAAAAATTTTTTGTAAGCAATTAGAGGGTTTTGATGTAAAAATAAAAGTGTGTGATATTGATGATAAAATTTGCATCCCAGAAAAATATGAAAGAGTCGAAATTAATGAATTATTTGCTTCTTGTAACTCAATAGCGATTCATATTCATTCAAATTCCCAAAATTTAAATCTAATTAACGAGAGTTTATTAAAAAAAACAAGTAAAGATTTTATATTAGTTAATACATCAAGGGGTGATATTTGCGATGAAAATGCCATAGCTAAAAGAATTATAAATGGCAAAATGGGTGGCTATGGTACTGATGTTTTAAAGACGGAATTCACAAACATAAAAGAATCTCCCATATTTCAAGCTGCTCTTGATAAAAAATATAATATAATTATTACACCACATGTTGGAGGCATGACTTATGAAGGACAAACAAAAGCATTTTTATACGCACTCAAAAAATTTAAAATAAAAATTTAACTTTATATGAGAAAGTCTATTGCCATTATTCCTTGTAAATCAGATTCCAAACGTATAAAACTAAAAAATTTACAGGAAATAGGGGGTTCAACTCTTTTGGATATAAGCATCAAGTATGCTTTATCATCTTCACTTATTGAGAAGGTATATGTATCTACTGAATCACAGAAAGTTATTGATATCGCCTCCAAATATGACGTGGAAATCATTTCTAGGAAAAAAAATTTACTGGGTGACGCAGAAGTTTGTGATGTTTATGTAGATGTAATTAATTACTTAATTGAATATAAAAAAATAATTTCTAATTCTTTTGAATACGTAGTTGGTATTCAGCCAGATCACCCTGATAGAGACAATAGTCTCGATGAATTATTAACTTATGCTTTTAATAATAAATACGATGATCTTTTTACAGTTTCAAAAAACTACGTAAGGACAGGTTCCGTTCGGATTCTTAGAATGAAACATATCCAAAATGGTTTCGTATCAAGAAGAGTTGGTTGCTATAAAGATGATGCCACAAATATACACTCTCTTGATGATTTAAAAAATGCTGCAATAAGGATTAAATCTCAAAATAAATAGATTGCATAAAGTAAAATAAATTAAATTCATTTTTCATATGGTAAATAAAGATCAACCTATTTTTATAAAGGACTTAATATCAGCTGGGAAACTCAA